>Ga0209465_10000113_pt1 | contig 37429 bp, 38 predicted proteins | sample PanSoiPlot1MoBio_FD_188321 | JGI IMG/M metagenome (GOLD analysis project Ga0209465, IMG submission 188321) | Tropical forest soil microbial communities from Panama analyzed to predict greenhouse gas emissions - Panama Soil Plot 1 MoBio (SPAdes)... | ecosystem: Environmental > Terrestrial > Soil...
CCCCAGCCCATCGTCCCCATCATCAATCCCAACGCCAAGCAGCAGACGGAGACCACGGTGCTGAACGCGGAGGCGGGGACACACCCCGTGACGTGGTGGGAGGCGAAGTTCCGCTTCGGCCGATACACGAACAACCAGGGCTTCCAGGATCCCGTCGACCCGGGCGTCGACTTCGACGTGCCCGTCTTCTCTCAGGTCGACAATTTGCGTCTGGAGTACGAGCTCCTCAACTCCATCATCGTCGCGCCGTGGAGCACGAGCACGGTCGGCTTCGGCTACCGCTACGAGCACGGGGACAACGTGCACGTGTTCGAGGCCTCGCAGAACATCAAGTGGTTTCTCTTCGAGCAGCAGTTTCGCTTCTTTGACCGCCTCTTCATCACGGGCGGCACCCGCATCGAGGACAACAGCGTGTTCGGGACGGCGACCACCGGGCAGGGCTCGGTCCTCTTCGTGATCAAGGAGACGGGGACGCGGCTGCGGGCGAGCGCGGGCACGGGCTTCCGCGCCCCCACCTTCAACGATCTCTTCTTCCCCGACTTCGGCAATCCCAACCTGCTTCCCGAGCGGAGCCAGACCTGGGACGCGGGGTTCGACCAGAGCCTGTGGCAGAACCGCATCCGCCTCAAGTTCACGTGGTTCGCCACCCACTTCACCAACCTGATCACCTGCTGCGTCGTCCTTCCCACCGCCCCCTTCGGCGGGCCGGTCAACGCGGGGAAGGCGCGCTCCAAGGGCGTGGAGTCGAGCGCGGAGTTCGACCTCCTCCCCAACCTCGTGCTCTCGATGACCTATACGTACACCGACACCGACAATCTCTCCACGGGCCGGCCACTGCCCCGCATCCCGCGCAATGCGGGCAGCGCAGGACTAACCTGGGAGCCGATGCGTCGCCTCTCCCTCTTCACCCAGGTCTATGCGATCAGCAACCAGTTCGACAGCTTCGGAGACGTCTACAACAGCGGCCACACGCGCTGGGACGCAGGTGGCACCTACCGCCTCCTCGAGAAGCTCGGGTGGGTGCACGGGCTCGACCTCGTCGCCCGCGCCCAGAACATCCTCAACGAGTCGTACGCCGAGGTGCGCGGCTTTCCCGCGCTCGGCGCCAACTTCCTCATCGGCCTTCGGGCCTCCTACTGAGGCCACCCCATGATCGAAGGTCTCGCGGTATGGATCGGACCGGAGGCGGTGCTCCTCACCTCGGCGTGCCCGCTGACCACGCTCTCCTCCGCGGTGTGCGGGGGAGGGCTGGTCAGCGCGCGGGCCATCGTGAACCTGCACGTGGCCCTCGACGATCCGTGCACCGATCCGCCGTCGATGTTCGGGGCGTATGTGCGGGCCCAGGATGCGCCCGAGCCCTATGTCGGCCTCCTCACCGGCGCGTGGACGGAGCGCGCCACGGTGGGCGAGGAGCACGGCGCGGGCATCCGTACCATCGCGGTGGCCACGGTGGGATTGAGCAATCGCGTGGCCGCGGGGCGCGCGCCGGTCACGGAGTGGACGCACGGTACCATCAACACCATCGTGGTGGTCGACGCCAATCCGGAGCCCGCCGCGCTCGTGAACGCCATCGTCACCGCCACGGAGGTCAAGGCCCTCGTGCTGCAGGATCACGACGTCCACGACGCCACGGGCCGCGCGGTGAGCGGCACGTCGAGTGATGCCATCGTGATCGCCGCCACCGGACGCGGCCCGCGGGTTCGCTTCGGCGGCCCCGTGAGCGAGCTCGGGTGGAGCGTAGCGCGGGCCGCCGGTGTCGCGCTGGAGGCGGGCATCCGGGGCTGGCTGGAGCGGAATCCGTGAGTCACTGGCGTCGGCTGCTCGCCTTCGGCGGCTCGGTGGCACTCCACACGGCCGCGCTCGGCGCCATCCTGCTCCTGGCCATGAGCCTCCGCCAGCCCGAGCCGCTGTTCGTCGACCTCACCGCGGGCGCCATCGCAGGCGACGAGGGCCACGGCTCTGGGGGCGGGTCAGCATCATCGCCTCCGCTTCCGCATCCGAAGAGCGTGACGCCTCCCTCCCAGCATGAAGCTCGACGTGCGAGCGCACCACCGGCGCCCCCGGTGCCCGCGCCGACAGAATCTCGCCCCGTGGATGTCGCGCCGATGCCCGCGCCGGCGCCGCCACCACCGTCACGTGAGGCGGCCGCTCCCGAGGCTCCAGCAAGCGCCGCGTCCTCGCCCGCCGGCGGAGCGGAGCGGGCGACATCGACAGCACCGGCTCGAACGGAGAATGGAGCCGGGCAGGGAGTGGCGAGCGACGCGCCGGCCGGCACGGGACAAGCGAGGGGCGCGGGCGGTGGATCGCGGCTCGCCCTGGCCGGTCCGGGCGCGGGGCGCAACGACGTGCCTCCGGAGTTCGGGCCGTATCTGGCGAGCCTCCGACGCCGCATCCAAGAGCTGGTCGTCTATCCACTCGCGGCTCGTCGGCAGGGGCTCGCCGGACGCGTCGAGGTCGAGGTGGTCCTCGAACCCACCGGCCGCGTGCGCGACGTGACCATGGTCGCCTCGTCCACGCATCCGATGCTCGACGATGCCGCGCTGGAAGCGGTCCGATCCCTCCCGCCGGTCCCGCTGCCCGAGAACCTGCCGCGACGCCCGCTCCGCGTGCGGCTGCCCATCGTTTTCGATCTCCGTTAGCGCGCGATCGAGGTGCCTTTCGTGCTTTCGCTCCCAAGGATGTGCCGCCGCTTCGAGCGCGGGCTTCTCCCGCGCCAGCTGCTTCACGGGGGGAGGCTTCGGAAGGGGGGCGGAGCCCCCCTCCGAACCATCTAGCACGCGTGGCTGTTCTGCTCCTGGCCGTGGCCCTCGACCTGGCGCTGGGAGATCCGCCCAATCGCTGGCATCCCGTGGCCTGGATCGGCTCGCTGATTTCTGGCGGGCGCCGACTGGCCGAGCGCATTCCCCCTCGCCTCCTCACCGCCTACGGCGCTGGGCTCATTCTCGCCGTGGCCGCCGTGACCCTGGCGGGAAGCCTGGCCGTGGTCGCCATGTCCCGGGCGATGCCGTGGCCGATCGGGTTGGTCCTCGAAGCTTGGCTCCTGAAGTTGACCTTCTCCCTCCGCGGCCTGATCAGCGCGGTGTGGGAGGCGCGCGATGCCCTCGCGGCCGCGGACCTCGGCAGCGCGCGCGCCGCCGTGGCGCGGCATCTCGTGAGCCGTCCCGTCGCGACGCTCGATGCCGGAGCGACGGCATCCGCCGCGGTCGAGTCACTGTCGGAAAATTTAACGGATAGCTGGGTGGCGCCGCTCTGCTTCTTCGTGGTGGGCGGTCTCCCCGCCGCCTTCGTCTACCGCGCCGTGAACACGGCGGATGCGATGATCGGTTATCGCGAGGGCCTGCTCGGAGAGCTGGGTTGGGCGACCGCGCGTCTCGATGATCTCCTCAACCTGCTCCCGTCGCGCCTGGGCGCGCTCGCTGTCGTGGCAGGCGCGGGGCTCACGCGAGAGTCGGCCACGGATGCCTGGCGAGCCTGGAGGCGCGACGGCCGGCTCACGGAAAGCCCGAACGCCGGCCAGACCATGGCGGCCATGGCGGGGGCGCTTCGCGTGACCCTCGAAAAGCACGAGCACTACCGCCTGGGCGCGGGCGCGCCGCCCGACGTGGCGGCCATCGATCGCAGCGTGCGCGTCTTCGCCGCCGCGGCGGGGCTCGGGCTCGTCGCTGCGCTCGTCGTGCTTCGCGCGTGGCGCTGAAGGGGCCCAACATCTTGGGGCATCGCGCGCCGAAGCCACCGCATCGCGCGTCGCGTTAACTCGATTTCCTCTCGCACCGCGTGGAATTCTTGCGGGCCGACAAAACGCGAGAGGTATCATGAGTCGGACGCCGCCACGAGCGGCGATTCGTCGCTTAACGAGCCAGAAATGCCGATCGCCATCACGGAGCTCTTGACCAGATCAGTGAAGGACGCCTTGGACAAAGCCGGGCTGCCCGCACTGGAGGACATCGCGTGGGAAGTGCCGCGCGAGGAGACGCACGGAGACTACGCGACGAATTCCGCCCTCGCCCTGGCCCGCGTCGCCAAGCAGTCGCCGCGGAAGATCGCCGATGCGATTCGCGCGAATTTCCCCCAGAGCCCGATGGTGGTGAAGCTCGAGGTGGCGGGACCGGGATTCCTGAATGTGTTCCTCTCCCCCGTGTGGTGCGCGGAGGCGCTCAAGGGCATCCTCGCCGACGGCCGCGCCTACGGGACGAGCCGGATGGGAGAGGGCACACGCATGCTCCTCGAGTTCGTGTCCGCCAACCCCACGGGTCCGCTCGTCATCGTCAACGCGCGGGCGGCGGCAGTGGGGGACGCCCTCGCGCGCATCCTCCGCGCGCAGGGCTACACCGTCGAGTGCCAGTTCTACGTCAACGACGCCGGCAATCAATTCCAGGCCCTCGCGCGCTCCGTGGACGTGCGGCTGCGCCAGGCGCTCGGCGAGACGGCCGAGCTTCCCGAGAACTCGTATCCGGGCGAGTACCTTGTCGATCTCGTGGCCGAGTGGCTCGCCCGCGATCCCGAGGGCACCCGCGCCCTCGCCGCCTTGCCCGAGGAGGTGCGCATCGAGAAGCTGGGGCGCCGGGCGGTGGCCGACATGGTGGCCGGTCAGCGCACGGTGCTCGAGGCGTACGGCACGCACTTCGACCAGTGGGCGCACGAGGAGGCCGATGTGCGCAGGAGCGGCCTCCCCGAGCGCGTGATCGCCGAGCTCACCGCGGCCGGGCACACCTACGAGGAGGACGGCGCCCTCTGGTTTCGCTCCACCGCCTTCGGCGACGACAAGGACCGCGTGCTGCGCAAGTCGGACGGCGAGCTGACCTACTTCGGAGTGGACATCGCCTTCCACCACTACGGGAAGTTCGGGCGCGCCGACTGGGCCATTGATTTTCTCGGCCCCGATCACCACGGCTACATCCAGCGCATGAAGGCGGCTATGACCGCCCTTGGCCATCCCGGTGATCGCTACGACGCCCTCGTCGTGCAGCTCGTGACGCTCCTCCGCGACGGACAGCCCGTGCGCATGTCCAAGCGCCGCGGCGAGTTCGTGCTCATGGAGGAGCTCTTGGAGGAGGTCGGGAGGGATGCGGCGCGCTTCACCTTCCTCACCCGGCGCCACGACAGCCCGCTCGACTTCGACCTCGCGGTGGCGACACGGCAATCCTCCGACAACCCCGTCTTCTACGTCCAGTACGTGCACGCCCGCGTGTCGAGCCTGTTCCGCACGGCCGCCGAGCAGCAGATTGCCGTGCCGCCGTGGAACGAGGTTGACTTCCGCCCTCTCGCGCTCCCCGAGGAGCAGACGCTCATCAAGCGGCTCCTCCAGTTTCCGAGCGTGGTGGCCGGAGCCGCGCGCGCCCGCGAGCCGCATCGGATCGCGTATTACCTGAGCGACCTCGCCGGCCTCTACCACCCGTACTACAAGTTCCACCGGGTGATCAGCGAGGAGCGCGCGCTCACCGTTGCCCGTCTCGGTCTCGCCGCCGCGGTGGGGCAGGTGGTGCGGAACGGCCTCGATCTCCTGGGCGTCTCCGCGCCGGAGAGCATGTGAAGCCCGCACGCGTGGGGAGGGGGCGGGTAAGGAGCCGGACGCCCGGGCTCCAGTGGATCGCTCTCTTGAGCGCGGTGACCGTGATCATGGGACTCACCTTCGCCCTCGGCATCCTCGTGGGCCGGCAGTGGGGACGTCCCGCCTCCGCGGCCCTCGCCGACAGCACCCCGCGGAAGATCGCCCCGATGGGAAAGCGCAGTGGGCTGGTGGGAAGCGACGTCGACCAGGATTCCGTCGATCAGAAGCTGACCTTCTACCAGACCCTCACCGCGCCATTGGGCCGAGGCTCCGCGTATGCTGCTCCGCGCCGTGACGAGAAGCCGAAGACTCCCGCCGCGGCGGAAGGCAGTCGAGGCGAGACCGCACCCCCACCGTATCCCTTCGGGAGCCGCGGCGAGACCATCGTCGAGAAGCCCGCCTCCGCGGACCCTTTCACCATGGAGCCGGCGGGACCGTGGGCGGTGCAAGCCGCCGCATTCAAGACGCAGGCCCAGGCCGAGGCCCTCCAGAAGCAGCTCAAGAAGTCCGGGTTCGATGCCTACGTCGCCGCCGCCGCGGCGAGCGACGGGCAGACGAACTACCGTGTGCGCATCGGCACGTTCAAGACCAAGGTCGAGGCCCAGCGCGTTGCCGATCGCGTGCGCGGCGAGCGCTCGCTGGCCGCCTTCATCACCCCCAAGTAGGATCGACGCGGGAGCCGCCGACCCATGCCCCAACGGCCCGGCGGCGTGCTCATCTCGCGCGAAGAGATCGCCGCGCGCGTCGTGGAACTCGGTCAGTCCATCTCGCGGGAACATGGCGGTGGCGTGCCGCTCCTCGTGGGCGTGCTGAAGGGCGCGGCGGTCTTCATGGCCGATCTCATCCGCGCCATCCCCTCGCCGGTGGCCATCGACTTCATGGCCGTGTCGTCCTACGGCCCCGCCACGCGCTCCTCGGGCGCGGTGCGCCTCGCCGCGGATCTCTCCGTGTCCATCGAGGGTCGCGACGTGATCCTGGTGGAGGACATCGTGGACAGCGGCCGGACCATCCAGTACCTGCGGCGCAATCTCGAGACGCGGCATCCGCGGAGCCTCGAGGTCTGCACGCTCCTCGACAAGATCGAGCGCCGGCAGGTCGAGGTGACCCTCGACTACGTGGGCTTCGTGATTCCCGACCGTTTCGTGGTCGGCTACGGCTTCGACCTGGCGGGCCACTACCGGGGGCTGCCCGAGATCCACGCCCTGGAGGATTAGCGAGGCCCTTTTTTACCTGATTGCCCTCGGGAAAGGACGCCAGGGCCCCGGGCCGGCTCGTGGAGCCCTATGCTATACTCGAAGCGCTATGAATTCGCCCTTCTACAAGAATCTCGCCCTCTGGATGGTCATCGGGCTCATCGTTCTCGTCCTCTTCAATGTCTTCCAGGCGAGCCAGCCCTCCAGCGGCAAGATGGTCTTCTCGGATTTCCTCAAGCGCGTCGAGTCGGGCGAGGTGAAGGAGGTTCTGATCCGCGGCAAGGCGGTCACCGGCAAGCTGGCCGACGGCAGCACGTTCCGGACCTTCACCGCTGATTATCCCGACCTCGTCAAACTCTTGCGCGACAAGGGCGTGAAGATCGCCGTGGAGCCCGAGGACAGCAATCCCTGGTACGCCTACGTGCTTCAGTGGGTGCCCATGCTCCTCTTCATCGGCGTGTGGATCTTCTTCATGCGCCAGATGCAGGGCGGAGGCGCCAAGGCACTCTCCTTCGGCAAAGCGCGGGCGCGGCTCATTTCCGAGAAGCAGAACAAGGTCACCTTCCAGGACGTGGCGGGGGTGGAGGAGGCCAAGGAGGAGCTCCGCGAGATTATCGAGTTCCTCAAGGACCCGCCCAAGTTCCAGAAGCTCGGCGGCAAGATCCCCAAGGGCGTGCTCCTCGTGGGCCCTCCCGGCACGGGCAAGACCCTCCTCGCCAAGGCCATTGCGGGCGAGGCCAACGTGCCCTTCTTCTCCATCTCGGGATCCGACTTCGTGGAGATGTTCGTGGGCGTGGGCGCCTCGCGTGTGCGCGACCTCTTCGAGCAGGGGAAGAAGCACGCGCCCTGCATCATCTTCATGGACGAGATCGACGCGGTGGGACGGCATCGCGGGGCCGGCCTGGGCGGCGGGCACGACGAGCGCGAGCAGACACTGAACCAGCTCCTCGTCGAGATGGACGGCTTCGAGACCAACGAGGGCGTGATCCTCATCGCGGCCACCAACCGTCCCGACGTGCTCGATCCTGCCCTGCTGCGACCCGGCCGCTTCGACCGCCAGGTGGTGGTAGCGCGCCCCGACGTGAAGGGGCGCGAGGAGATCCTCAAGGTCCACGCGCGCCGCATCCCGCTCGCCCCCAACGTGGACCTCATGGTCCTGGCGCGCGGTACCTCGGGCTTCTCGGGGGCAGACCTCGCCAATCTCGTCAACGAGGCGGCCCTGCTCGCGGCCCGGCAGGACAAGAAGATCGTGGAGATGATCGACTTCGAGAATGCCAAGGACAAGGTCCTCATGGGGGTGGAGCGGCGCTCGATCATCATTCCCGACGCGGAGAAGCGAACCACCGCGTACCACGAAGGGGGGCACGCGCTGGTCGCGTATCTCCTCCCCGGCGCCGATCCGCTCCACAAGGTGACCATCATCCCGCGCGGGCGGGCCCTCGGCCTGACCATGCAGCTGCCCACCGACGACCGCTACAGCTACTCCAAGGAGTTCCTCGTCAACCAGATCACCATCCTCCTGGGCGGTCGCGCGGCGGAGGAGATCGTGTTCCAGCAGCAGACGACGGGCGCCGGCAATGATCTCGAGAAGGCCACGGAGATGGCGCGCAAGATGGTGTGCGAGTGGGGCATGTCGGACAAGATGGGCCCGCTCACCTTTGGCAAGGGGGAGGAGCACATCTTCCTCGGTCGCGAGGTGTCCCGTCCCAAGGACTACAGCGAGGAGACGGCGATCATCATCGACTCCGAGATCAAGCGCATCGTGATGGATTCCGCGTCACGGGCGAAGCAGCTCCTCGACTCGAACCTGGAAAAGCTCCATGCGCTGGCCCGTGCCCTGCTCGAGCGCGAGACGCTGGACGGCGAGGAGATCCACCGCATCCTGGCCACCCGGCCATTCCAGGAAGCTCCCGCTCCCGCCTGATCTGGTTTCTCCATCACCGGGCTCGAGGCGTAGCCCGGTCGCTCCCGTGCGCCTGTCGTTCCGCTCGTTCTTTCCGTCAGACGCCGCTGCAATTCGGGCCCGTGAGCGGTTGCCGGCAATGGTATTTTTGTGATCGTGACCTCCCCCGTCCGCGCGACCTTGGCAGGGGTGCATGTGGGCGATGGTCTGCCCGCGGTCGTGGTGGGCGCTCTCAATGTAGGGCCGGGGTCCTTCTACGCGGGCTCGGTGGTGACGCGGGCCGATGACCTCCTCCGCGCCGCCGAGCGGATGGTGAACCAGGGCGCGGCGCTCCTGGACGTGGGCGCTCGCTCCACCGCGCCCTATCTCTCCGACGCCATGTCGACCGCCGAGGAGGCCGATCGTCTCGCCTCGGCCATCGGCCAGCTCGCTCGCAAGCTCGGCGTGCCCATCTCCGCCGACACGAGCCGCGTCGAGCCCGCCCGCGCCGCCCTCGAGGCGGGCGCGGCCGTCATCAACGACGTGCGCGGCCTCGCCGCGGATCCGGGCCTGGCCCCGCTCGTGGCCCGCGCCGGCGCGGGGCTCATCGTAATGGCCTCGGAGGCGGCGGCCAATCGGCTCGGCGGGCCCGTGGCCACCATCCTCGACGTGCTCGCGGAGAGCCTCCGGGTCGCCGTCGGAGCCGGCATCGAGCCGGAGCGCATCGTGGTCGATCCCGGCCTCGGATTCTTCCGAGAGCGGGGCGTGGCGTGGCACGCGTGGGACTGCGCGGTCCTCGCCGGACTCGGGCGGCTGCGCGCCCTCGGCCGGCCCATATGCGTCGGCGCCTCGCGCAAGTCCTTCATCGGCGAGATCGCGGGTGAGCCCGATCCTGCGCGGCGCCTGCCCGGCTCGCTGGCCGCGGCGGCGGCCGCCGTGCTCGCCGGCGCCGATCTGATCCGCGCCCACGACGTGGCGGAGACGGTCCAGGCGGTGCGCGTGGCGGAGTCGGTGCGCGACGCGCGGGAAGGTGCGTAGCATGTGGCCCGCGCTCCAGGCCTTCCGGGTGCGAGACGCCATCGACATTCTGCTCGTGGCCATCGTGCTCTACCGCATCTTCGTCATGTTCAAGGAGACGCGGGCGGTGCAGATGCTTCTCGGGCTGGGCGCCCTCATGGTCGCCTCCTTCTTCGCCCATCGCTTCGAGCTCTACGGCACGAGCTGGCTACTCGACAACTTCTGGTCCTTCTGGGTCCTCGCCCTCATCGTGCTCTTCCAGCCGGAGCTGCGGCGGGCCCTCGCCCAGTTCGGCCAGAACCCCTTCTTCCGCGCCATGACGCGCGCGGGGCGCGAGCAGCAGAGCCATCTCCTCGACGAAGTGGTGAAGGCGGCGGAGTCGCTGGCCGCCAAGCGCATCGGTGGGCTCATGGTGCTGGAGCGATCCACAGGCCTGCGCAACTACGCCGAGCTCGGCGTGCCCCTTGACGCGCTCGTCTCTGCGGATCTCCTGGAGAGCCTTTTCCTCCCCTACTCACCGCTCCACGACGGCGCCGTCTTCATCCGCTCCGGGCGCGTGGCCGCCGCGGGAGGCTTCCTGCCCTTGTCGCGCAATGCGCAGCTCGGGCGTGCCATGGGCACCCGGCATCGCGCGGCCCTCGGACTCAGCGAGGAGACGGATGCCGTCATCCTCGTGGTCTCGGAGGAGACGGGACGCATCTCCCTCGCCGTGGAAGGACGCTTCGAAAGTCCGCAGGACCACGACACCCTCCGTCACCGTCTCGCCGAGCTCTTCTCGCTCGAGGCGGCGCCCGCGCGCGCCCAGCAACCCTGGTGGGAGCCCGCCCGTGACTGGCTGAGGAAGTGACGCGGTGGTTCTCGGCTGGCTCGCGCACCACTGGGAGCTCAAGCTGCTCGCCCTCGCCTTCTCGGCCACTCTGTGGGTGTTCGTGATGAGCTCGGAGAAGACCAACGTCACCTTGCCCCTGCCCATCGAGCTCGACGGCGTACCCTCGGGGCTCGTGGTGACGAGCGAGCGTCCAGACACCGTCGATGTCCAGCTCCATGGACTCCGTTCTGCCCTGCTGCGCGTCTCCCCGGATGCGATCCGCGTGCGGGTCAATCTCGCCGGCTCGCGCCCCGGCGAGGTCATGGTGGGCCTCGCCCCCGATCAGATCGTGGTTCCCCCCGGTGTCAGCGTGGTCCGCATCACGCCCTCCGTTGTGCGCGTCGGCTTGGCTCAGGAGCGCTGATGGGGAGACTCTTCGGCACGGACGGCATCCGCGGTCTCGCCAACGAGGAGCCGCTGACGACGGAGCTGGCGTTCCGTCTCGGCCGGCAGCTCGTGGCCACTCTCCTCGAACATCACGGCCTCCCCAAGGTCCGCCTCGTCGTCGGGCGGGATACGCGACTGTCCGGCCCCATGATCGAGGGCGCCCTCGTCTCGGGAGCGCTGTCCGCGGGCGGTGACGTGTTCACCGTGGGCGTGCTCCCCACCCCTGGCATCGCCTATCTCACGCGGAGCCTGGAGGCCCAGGGCGGGGTCGTGCTTTCCGCCTCGCACAATCCCTTTCAGGACAACGGCATCAAGATCTTCTCCTCTGAAGGCGCCAAGTTCCCCGACGCCTGGGAGGACGAAATCGAGGCGCGCTTGGCCGACGGCGATCACGCGCCCAAGCCGACGGGCGGCGCGGTGGGACGCCTCGTCCATTACGACCGCGCGGAGAGCGACTACATCGCCAAGGTACGCCAGACCTTCCCCTACGACCTGGGCGGTCTTACCGTGGCCCTCGACTGCGCCCACGGGGCGACCTATCGTGTGGCACCGCGTCTTTTCCGTGCGCTGGGGGCACGGGTGGTGGTGCTCGGCGCGCGCCCCGACGGCCTCAACATCAATCGTCATTGCGGGGCGATGCATCCCGAACGACTCGCCGGCCGCGTGGCGGCGGTCGGCGCTCACCTGGGGCTCGCTTTCGACGGCGATGGCGACCGGTTGATCTCCATCGACGAGCGTGGCGAGGTCCGCGACGGCGACTATGCGCTCGCCATCTGCGGCCGTCATCTGGGCGCGGGACGCCGGCTCAAGGGGGACGTGGTGGTCACCACGGTCATGGCCAATCTCGGGCTTGATCGCGCCCTCGGCGAAAAGGGGATCCGCAGCGTGAAGACGCAGGTGGGCGACCGCTACGTGCTCGAGGAGATGCTGCGCCTGGGGGCGAGCCTGGGCGGCGAGCAGTCGGGCCACCTCCTCTTCCTCGACCACGCGCCCACGGGCGACGGCATTCTCTCCGCGCTCCAGCTCCTCACGGTCATGCGAGAGACGGGGCAACCTTTCTCGGCGCTCGCCGCGTGCCTGACCAAGTTCCCCCAGGTGCTCGTGAACGTGGCCGTGCGCGAGAAGCCGGCCCTCGCCTCCATTCCGGGGCTGGCCGAGCGCCAGGCCGCCCACGAGACGCGGATGGGGTCGGCCGGACGGATCCTCCTGCGCTATTCCGGCACCGAAAACCTCGCCCGCGTGATGGTGGAAGGTGAGGACCGCTCCCACATCGAGGCCATCGCCGCCGAGCTCTCCGGCATCATCCAGCAGGCCATCGGCCCGAGATGACGGACGTGAAGGGGGTCGGGGTGGACCTCGCGCAGATCCCGCGGCTCCGCCGCGTGGTGGCGCGCTGGGACGAGCGCTTCCTGCGTCGCGTGTTCACCGACGAGGAGATCGCCTACTGCCGACGCCGCCGCGATCCGATCCCGCACCTGGCCGCCCGCTTCGCCGCCAAGGAGGCCACCCTGAAGGCGCTCGGCACCGGTCTCAGCATGGGCGTGAACTGGCGTGAGCTCGAGGTGCGCCGGGAACGCGGCCAGGCTCCGACCATGGTGCTGACGGGGCGGACCCGAGCCATCGCCCGGGCCAAGGGCGCCTCGCGCGTGTTGCTCTCCCTCACCCACGATGGCGACTACGCGATGGCCCAGGCGCTGCTCGTTGGGGACGCGGGAGATGCGGCGTCGGGGCGCGCCTAGTCTCGTTCTTGCCCTCGCGCTCGGCCTATCGGGCTGCGCGGGCGCCATCGGAGGCAAGGAACCCGTGCCCACTGTCGAGACGCCACGACCGCCCGCCTCGGGGACGTCGGTGAACCTGGGGGCGGGGAGCCTCACGGTGGTCAAGGGACGCCCGGGCTACGTCATCGGGGCGCCGCACGGCACGACGGACAGCGCCACCGACGCCATCGGGCTCGACCTCGCCCGCCGCACTGGCTTCGGCTCCGCGGTGGCCACCGGCTTCGGCAAGCTCGACGCGGACGGGCGCCGCTACAACGTCAACCGCCCCACGGAAAGCGTGGCCGGCGCCCCGCCCGGCTCCGAGCGCGAGACGGAGGCGGCCCGCCGCGTGTTCGAGGCCTACGGCCGCTCCGTCACCGAGGCGAGCCAGGGGCCGCTGCGCCTCTACGTCGAAGTGCACGGCAATGCCCACCAGGACACCGCCGGGCGAGTGGAGATTGCCACCGTCGGGCTCAGCAAGGAGGACGCCTGGCAGGTGAAGACCCTCCTCGAGCTGATCCGCGACGCCTATCTCCGGGGCCGGCCCGACACGCCGCGGCTCGAGATCTTCGTGGAGCCCGTGGACAGCCTGCGCTACTCCGCCTCCGCCTCGAAGTCGGGAGGCGTGCTCGCCCGCTCGGAGAAGGGTCTCCACGTCGAGTTGCCGCGCGTGGCGCGCACCACCTCGCGCGAGGCCTACACGGTGATGCTGGGCGACTTTCTCTCGCAGTGGGCGGACCTCTTGACGGCATCCCGGGGACGCTAGCCATGCAACCCATCTTCACCGCGGCGGAGATGCGGGCGCTGGACGCGCGCGCCATCGAGACCCTCGGCATTCCCGGTCCTCGGCTCATGGAGAACGCGGGGCGCGGTGCCGCCGCCGTCATCGCTCGCGAGTGGGCGCCTCTCCGCGGCAAACGCGTGCTCGCGCTCTGTGGACGCGGCAACAACGGCGGCGACGGCTTCGTGGTGGCCCGGCATCTCCGCGCTCGGGGGGCGCGCGTCCGCGTGCTCCTCGCGGGGCGCCGCGGCGACGTCAAGGGCGACGCCGCGCAGGCCCTCGGGCGCTGGCGGGGCAAGGTCGAGGAGATCGGCGACGAGGCCGGCCTCGGCTTGCTCGCCCGCGCCTTCGCCGAGGCCGACCTCGTGGTGGACGGCCTGCTCGGCACGGGCTCCACGGGGGCAGCGCGCGGGGTCACCGCTCAGATCATCGAGCAGCTCAACCGGGCGGCCGGCCGCGACGGCCTGCCTGTGATCGCGCTCGATCTGCCCTCCGGCCTCGGCAGCGATGACGGCGCGATGCCGGGGCCCGCGGTGCGCGCCACGCTCACCCTCACCTTCGCGGGGCTGAAGCGTTCGCTCTTGCTCCATCCGGCCTCGGAGCACGCGGGTCGGGTGGTCGTCGTCCCTATCGGTGTGCCGCCAGCGGAAGTCGAGCGGGGCGTGACGAGCTTTCTGCTGGAGGATAGTGACATCCGCCCGCACTTTCCCCGCCGCCCCGTGGATGCGCACAAGGGCAGCTACGGCCACCTCCTCGTCATCGCGGGCTCGGTGGGCAAGACGGGCGCGGCCGCCCTCGCCGGACGCTCGGCGCTACGGAGTGGCGTGGGACTCTGCACGGTGGCCACGCCGGCCTCCCAGCAACCCGTGGTGGCGGGTTTCAGCATGGAGACCATGACCGAGCCCATTGCCGAAACGGCGGGGCAGTCGCTGGCCGTCAAGGCGCGAGAGCATCTGCTCGATCTCGGCATGCAGCGCGACGCAATCGCCCTCGGCCCCGGCATCTCCCTCGATCCCGAGACGCAGGCCCTGGCCCGCGCGCTGGTGGCCGAGGCGCCGCGGCCCATGGTGATCGACGCCGACGCGCTATCCGCGCTGGCGGGGCACCTCGATCTGCTGGCCGAGGTGCCCGCTCCGCGCGTCCTCACCCCGCATCCCGGCGAGATGGCGCGGATGCTCGGGGCGAGCATCGCCCAGGTTCAGGCCGACCGTATCGAGACGGTGCGGCGCTTCTGCCTCCAGTACCGCGTGCACCTCGTGCTCAAGGGCGCGCGGAGCGTGCTGGGCGCGCCGGACGGCCGCGTCTTCATCAATCCCACGGGCAACCCGGGTATGGCCACGGGGGGAAGCGGCGATGTGCTCACGGGAATGATCGGCGCATTCCTCGCCCGGCGCTTCGAGACACTCGTCGCCCTCCAGGCCGGCTGCTATCTCCACGGCCTCGCCGGCGACCTCGCCGCCACTGATCGCGGCGAGGAAGGGCTGGTGGCGGGGGACATCATCGAGGCCATACCCGCCGCCTTCAGCCCCGTCTCGCGATGAAGCTCCTCTCGCGGAGCGCCGAGGAGACCCGGGCGCTCGGCGAGCGGCTCGGCGCGCGTCTCGGGGCGGGCGACGTGGTCGCCTGCATCGGCGCGCTCGGCGCGGGCAAGACCTGCTTCCTGCAGGGGCTCGCGCGAGGGCTCGGGGTGGACGCTGATGTGACGAGCCCTACCTTCGTGCTCGTCAACGAGTATCCAGGGCGCGTGCGCGTCTACCACATCGACGCCTACCGCACGGAGAGTCTCGCCGAGCTGGTGGAGCTGGGCATCGAGGAGATGCTCCACGGCGATGGCGTGACCGTGGTGGAGTGGGCGGACAAGCTCCTGCCGCTCCTGCCTCCGCGCACCGTCATCGTCGGGATCGACGGACTCGGTGACGAGCCCCGTGAGATCGATCTCAGTGGGCCCGCAGAGATCCTTGAGGGAATCTCGAGGCTCGATCAGCCGGGAGAGTAATTCACTGTCAGCGATCCGTGGCAGACGTGTGGCCGGGGTGGCTATGACATCTCCACCTTTGTCGGCGTCATAGGTACGAGCAAGCGTCGGTCAACGAGAGGACTTCATGAACTGGGTGCTGCTCACGATTGCTGGGCTGTTCGAAGTTGGGTGGGCTATCGGCCTGAAGTACACGCAGGGGTTCACCCGCCTGTGGCCGAGCGTGTGGACGGCGGCGGCCATCATCGTCAGCATGGTGCTGCTCGGTGTGGCGATGCGCTCGCTCCCCGCGGGGACGGCCTACGCGGTGTGGACGGGGATCGGCACGGTAGGCACCGTGATTCTCGGCATCGCGCTCCTCGGGGAGGCAGCCACGCCGGCCCGCTTGGTCTGCATAGCCCTCATCTTGGCAGGGATCGTCGGAATCAAGCTGGTCTCTCCAGAATGAGCCGGTGGATGTGGGCTGAGACACTCCGTGAGTCCAACAACGGACAGACTCCGGCGAGTCCGTCGGCGAATCTCGCCCCGCGGATGTGGTCCGATTGGAGGCACCGTGGCGGGCGACGTGTCCCGCTTCAGGCAGACGATCGAGCGGGTTGAAGGCATCGGCGATATGCGTCCGTGCGCTTCGCTTTCGGCGTCAGCTCACCCCCAATCCGCTCGTGATGGTGCGGTGGACATCACCCACAACGTTGAAGCCGTAGTGCTGGTCCGTGTCTGTGCCTTCCGCGATTATCGTACGCTTCACGTACTCAGCGGCCTCACGGCTCCGGTAAGAGTACGTAAAGTAGCCTCCCTTGGAGTACTCGATCGCGTACAGCGTCGTCCCCTCCGCGACTTCGGGCCGATTCCACTCACGATGACCTGGTCGGTGCTTACTGGTGAACTCGACGACTTCCATCCTGATCAGCATCTTCTGCCTCCTCGCAGTGCCTTCTGTGGCGCACAGGGGGCAAAATAGAGGCCACTCGCCGATTTCGCGCAAAATCGCTCTGGTAGCCAGCAGCTGATGCCGACGACCGTGAGCTTTGTAAACCGGTCCGACGCTTCTAGTTCCCAGTGTGGTGCGGCTGATGCTGGCGTTCCTCGAGGAGCTAGCTGCAGCGGATTGCAAGAGCGCTATGAACGTGGGGATGTGTTCGGTCCGAATCGAGAGGCGGGGCACCCACTGCCGTTCGCCCCACCAAAAAATTGCTCCTCGCCGCCCCGCGAATTACCCGGTGCGTACGCAGGCGGGCCCTAGAATCAACGCCGCTCACTGTGCCGAGCTCTTGCCCACAATCCCCGACACGCCAGACAATCCTGATGGAGTAGGACCGCCAAGCGCCGCGTCGAGCAGTTCGAAATTTACGCCGATGTCTGTTCCATCCGAGGCCGCGTTGTGGCCGGGGGAGCCAGGCGTCAGCTTGTAGCTGTGATAGTTTCCCCCGGAGCCAAAGCCATTGATGGAGTCGCCGTCTGCCAGGTTGGTAAAGCCCACCGCAGCGTCGGAGGTGGGAACCTGATCCGTGGCGGCCGGCGTCCAGCCGTTACAGTGCCCCGCGTCTCGATTGGCGGCGCAGCCTGTTCCGTTATTATCGACGACCATGTTATGGTCGGTGACGAGTCCCGAGATTACGTTTATCGGGTTGAAGTAGTTACTCGCCCCATCCACGATGTTGTCTCGGAAGGTGACATTGTTCGAGATGCACGCGCGAGGGCCGCAGCCGTCCTTGGTGATGGCATTCGTCGCGCCGCGAACGGTGTTATGCGTGTAGACATGGTTGTGAATGTGCTGAATGCTCGTGAGAAAAGCGTTGCGGTTGGACCGCGAGAACATCAGGTTATTCGTCCACGTCACGTTGCTGGCCGCATTGGCCGTGTCCACCACACAGTAGCTGTTATACGCCCCAGGGAACACGGCCCCCACCCCGTACATGAGATTGCTGCGGAAGATGTTGTTGCGAGACTCGGCCCACGGATTGTTGTTGCCGCCCTGGTCGGTGGCAAAAGAATTGTTGATGGGCGCGTATTGGCCGCTCGTGCCATCAATGGGGCCCGTCAGAATGTTGCCCTCGAAGAGGACATTACTGCCTTCTTTCATCTCCCAAAAAGACTTGGTCTGCCCTGAGCCAGTCGACCATATGGAACGCTTGTTGAAAGTGTTCCGGGTGACCGTTATGTTGTTGATGCGGGGCGCGGTGCGCCACCCGGCTTCGCCGGGCGAGGCGGGATTCTCTTTCGGACCCGGACACATCGTCCCGCTCCCGTTACAGAGCCAGGTCCACGTCACTGCTCCCGTCCCAGAATTGACGCTCGTGAGCTTGCCCACGCCATAGGGCACGCGGCCTCCGAAATTGCCCTTGCAGGTATTCGGGCCCGGATCGCTGTCGTTGGCGAGGGGGGCGGCCATGAGGAATCGCACGATAGAGCCCGTGCTTAGCCCAGTCGTATTCGAGAACGTAGCCGAGGTATTCGTAACGCTCGTGAGGGTCGCGGTATTGGTCGGTGCGGAGAGGCTCCCGCCCGTCAGGATGTTCCAGCCGTAGGCCCCAATGAAATTATTGGTGATAGTGAAGGGGCCGAGACCGCTGGTAATCACGATGCCCGTGGACTGCGTGGGGTGGCCCACTTCACCGCCACCCGCAATCATGCAGCAGAAACCGTCAATAGTAGAGTTTTTGACCGTGATGTTCACCCCATCCATCCGCAGACCGAAGTGTGCGCTACGCACGGTGATGGTGTCGGGGTTGGGCTGGCTCTCTTCCCAAGGGCGAATGATCACCCGGTCATAGACATTGTCATGGACAGCATCAGCGGGAGCGCCACTGTCCGTGTAGTTGTGGAACACGATATTGGGAACCTCGAAGTTGCCTCCACCGGAAACGTTCCCGTTGCCGGTCTGGAACACGATCCCCTGAAAGATGTAGCCGCCCGCGCGGGGGCTATAGACCCACGTATAGTCGGCACTGTGTCCTTGGAGGATCGCCATATTGGGCACATCGGTGTACGTCACGCGCCTCCCCGCGGGGAGCGAGGCCAACTTCGACGACTTGATCGTGATCGGCGTATTCGCGGAACACGAGAGCCAGCCCGTGAAGCTATTGATTCCCCCATTCGGGCCAACTCCGACCGGCTCATAGATTGCGCCTGCGGCGAGCACCACGGTATCTCCGCAGTTGATGCCGCTGTCGAAGCGGATGACCGCGGCAAAGTCATTGCCATTGGTCACCGAATTCCCGCTATCCGTACAGGTATAGATGCCAGATCCATGGCTGCCGATGAAGGAGCAAGCGGCCTCAGCGGGCGAGGCGAGCCAGAGGAGCGCGAGAAGGAGGAAGATCATGGCGTGGAGATTGTCCGCTTTCCGCTGATGGTTAGCTTGCCGCTCATTTTCAAGATGATGAGGTCGCGGTTGACAGCACTGGCGTCACATGTGGGCGCGCTGCCTTCGCGTACTCCTTGACCGAGTCCTGCATGCGCAACGCCGTCTCGTGGCGAGTCGCCCCGCACGACGCTCCACGTCTTTTCCTGCGGGCCAGCCACGCCAAGCCGACTGCCCGTTGGCACCAAGAGCCACGTGCCAGGTTCGGGAATGGGCTGGATTTCATAGATGCCGCTCTCAAGCGCCCAATCGCCGTGGGTATCTGGTACGAACGAAAGGGTCGCGACGCCATGGTCTATCGCGTATGGTTTGCTCACGCTCATCGATACGCACCCCCAACGAAGAATGGAGGGGGGATGATATGCTTCTCCGTCCTGGTCGGCAAGGGCATTAGACGGACGTCACCAACACTACCGACCGGCCGATCCGGATCATCTGGGTCGAGGGGGTCATCAACTACAACGGCGCGTGGTCAGCTCGAAACATCAAGAACCGAGTGTTGCGGACGACGACGGAGACGTGACCTACGACGGCTGGCGTCCCGGCGGTACGGCGACCTGCCATGTTAACTGGCGCGGGTCGGGATCGTCGACCGACGCGACCATGATCGTCAAGTGGGCGTTCATCGCCGTCGCCGCCGAGGGCAATGACTACTTCGCCGAGGCAATTGTCCCAGACATCGAGCCGGTCAAGCTGAAGTGACGAGGAGCCCGTCGTCGAGGAGGACGCGAAGCTCGGCGGTCAAGTCGACGAGCTAACCGCGTCCGGGAGCTAGGCGAAGGCTAGCGGCGGCGGCCGTGGAAGATGGCGCACCAGCGCCGGTTGTCGTCGCCGCCCGCCTCGGCGCTTGCCGAGAGGTACGCGGAAGTGGAAGTGGTCACCACTTCGTCATCGGTACCATCTCGCGCCGGAGTGTGGGATTCGCACCAGCGCACGTCGAGAATCTCCAGGCTGGGGTCGGCATCGGGCTCACACCCGGGACAGTAGCCGCGGGCGACACGCGGGGTGTCCGGAAGGTGGTCCGTCACCGTGGTATGGCGAGCATCAGCACCATCGCCATTGCATTTTCATAATAGAGTCACCGGTAGTCCTTCCCGAAAAAAATAACGCCGGGTGGCCTCTGCGACCATGCCACCCGATCGCCGGGCGGTGACCGCCTCGATGACACAAGCCCAGAGGCAACCATTCGCAACCCCCGCGTAACCCGCGAACATCACGAACCGGCCCCCACAACAATTCTCAGGCCTTGTACCTCACTGCATCCGATTCCGGACATTGACGCAGCAAGCCAGCGCGCCATACTTCGTCGGTATGGACGGCGCCTCGCAGATCCGGGACTGGCCGACGGACGAGCGGCCGCGTGAGCGGCTCTACCACAAAGGAGCGGCCGCCCTGTCCGATGCCGAGCTCCTGGCCATACAACTCGGCACGGGGATGCCGGGCCTGAGCGCGCTCGACGTGGCGCACGCTCTGCTGGCGGAGTTCGGAGGCCTGCGGGAGCTGGCGGGGCGCGAGGTGGCGGCGGTGGCCGCGATGCGTGGGGTGGGCCGGGCAAGGGCGGTGCGGCTTGCCGCCGCCTTCGAGATCACGCGCCGCCTCCGCTCTCGCAACGGCCATGCGCGTCCCGTGCTCTCGAGCCCGGACCAGGTTTTCGCGCGCTACGCGCCCCTGATGGAGGACCTGCGCAAGGAAGTCTTCCGCCTCGCCCTCCTCGACGCCCAGAACGGACTCCTGCGCGACGTGGTGGTTTCCGAGGGCACGCTGTCGGCGAGCCTGGTCCATCCCCGCGAGGTGTTCAAGCCGGCGATCTTGGAGTCGGCGGCGTCGATCATTCTGCTGCACAACCATCCGAGTGGTGACCCGACGCCGAGCCGGGAGGATCTCCGGCTGACCAAGCAGCTCGTGGAGTGCGCCCGGCTGCTCGACCTGCCCATCCACGATCACGTGATCATTGGACGGGAGCGCTTCATCAGCTTCGCTCAGCTGGGGAAGCTCTGACGATCGAGCCTCGGGTCGAGGAGGAAGGGAGAAAGGGGACTGGGACGGGCTATTTCTGCCGCCGCATGGTGACGGTCCACCCGCTGATTCCAGCGAGCTTCCCCGTCAGCTCGTCGCCGTTCAGGGTGAGGCGGCCCGTCGCGCCGGCGGGCACGGTGATCTCGACCTGGTTGCCGGTGACGAAGCCCTCGGTCAGCCCGCTCGGATCGGCACCCGCGCCCGTCACGAGGAGGTTGCCCGCAAAGCGCGAGCCCGTCTGGGTTACCGTCATCTCGATCTGCCCGCTCCCGCCCGCGGGCTGGTTCGTGCTGACCCACGTGCCCTGCCACTTGCCCGTGATATCGATGGTAGCCGGTGGTTGCGTGCTCGCGCATCCTGCCGCGCTGCCGAGGATTGCCACGGCGATCAGGAGGCGCCAGGACCAGGACACGGATGTGTCGCCTACCCCTTGGCCAGCTTTTCGACTTCCTTCTTCGACAATCCCTGGATCCGCGTGAGGAGGGTCTTCACTTTCCGCTCCGAGGCGTGGTCAGCGAGGATCAGCTTCTTCGACTTCGTGCCGTTCGCGATGTAGGCGACCCAGTCATCGAGGCTCGGCGTTCCTCGCCACACCACCGTGAGTCCGCTGAGTCTCATGCGCTTCCGGCCTTCGACTTTCGCGAGCGGTTTCCGACTCGCCTCCATACTCACCATCCCCTCAGCAGCGTGTTCGATTCTCTTCTTCCACGTCACGAGCGTGATGCAGGCGTCCACCTTAGGTATCGGCAGAGAGCATGTCAAAGCTTTTTTTCGCCGCATGAAATGCGGCTTTTCACGGGGCCGCGTCATCGAATACGCGTCAATCCTGACTCTGTGCATTGCCGTCGAAGCGGTGGACGGCCAGAGCGTCATATTTTCGGTACGTCCTCGCGAAACCGCATCAGAGCGTGCTTTTTTGGGTCATGTGGATGTCTGTGGATAAGTGGATAAGGTGTGGGTTACTTTTTTGCCTTGACAAGACCGTCGAGAATGCGCCGCGCCAGCAGCGGACCGCGCGTGATGAATCCCGTGAAGTACGCGCAGGCGGCGGCGCCCGCCTCCAGCACCTGCTGTGCCTTCTCGGGCGCGTCGATGCCGCCCGTGGCGACGATCTGCACGCTGTCGCCGAAGCGCTGCCGGAGCCGGCGCACGTTGGTGAGCGTCTCGCTGAACAGGGCAGGACCGGAGAGGCCGCCCGACTTCTGCGAGAGACGCGGCTCCTCGATGCGCCGCGTGTTGCCGCAGTTCACGATGGTGATTCCGGCGTCGAGGGCGGCGGGAATGGTCGTCTCCTCGTTGACTCTCCGGAAGTCCGGCGACACCTTCACGATGATCGGCTTGTCGGTGGCCTTGCGCACGGCCCGGAACATGTCCGCGAGGGCGGCGGGCCGCTCCGACCAGCTGTACACGAGCTTCGTGTTCGGCGAGGAGATGTTGATCTCCACCAGGTCGCCGAAGGGGGCGAGGCCCTCCACCACCGCGACGTAGTCCTCGGGCGACTCGCCCGCCGCGGCCACGATGAGGGGCACGCGGTGGGGAAGCCGCGCGATCGCGAGACGGTAGGCGGCGAGGCCGGGGTTGTGAAAGCCGTTGCAGTTGACGAGCCCTGGGCCTTCCGAAGTCTGGATGCGCACGAGGTTGGGCGTGGGATGGCCGGGGCGCGGGTTGGGAGTGATGCTCTTGGCGGTCACGGCGCCGAAGCCCAGTCCCATGGCCCGGCGCAGGATAATCGTGTCGTAGTACATGGACGACAGGATGAGCGGATTGGGCAGGCGCACCCCGCCCAGGGTCACGCCGAGGCGCGCGTCGTCGTTGCGGAAGATCGACAGCCGATCGAGGGGCAGATGGCGCAGTCCCCACTGGCCGAGGAAGACGGCGATCGATTCGGGCAGCCGCGAGAGGACGCCGCCGTAGAGCAGGCGGTAGAGAAGCTCGGCAGCGCGCACCATGAGTCGGCCCACATGGTATCCTAGCCCGCGATGGACTTCCACGAGGCCGTCGTCCTGCTTCGTCGTCCGTTCCGCTGCCCCTGAGCGAATCGTTCCGCCGATGACGCGTGGTCCCTTCGTCGACGCGACGGGCGAGTCCTTCACCCTCGCCGCCGCGCCCTCCCGCATCGTCTCCCTCGTGCCGAGCGTCACCGAGCTCCTCTTCGCGCTTGGTGCCGGCGACGCGGTGGCCGGCTGCACCATCTTTTGCACCGAGCCCGCTCGGGGAGTGGCGGCCAAGACGCGAGTGGGTGGCGAGAAGAATCCCAAGCTCGAGCTGATCCGCGAGCTGAGCACCGACCTCGTGGTCGCCAACGTGGAGGAGAACGTGCGCGAGCACGTCCTCACCCTCCGAAGCTGGGGGATCCCCGTGTACGTGATCTATCCCCACACGGTGGCCGAGGGCATCCGGCTCGTGCGCGAGCTGGGCGCGGTGATCGGCCACCATGCGGAGGGCGTCGAGATGGAGGCGGGCCTCCTCGACGCGCTCCGCGATACGCGCCGACGCCTGAGCGGCCGCGCGGTCTCGCGCGTCTTCTACCCGATCTGGCGCAATCCGTGGATGACCATCGGGCGTGACACCTACGCTCACGACATGCTCACCGTCTGCGGAGGGATCAACGTCTTCGCGGAAGCGTCCTCGCGCTATCCCGAGGTGACGCTTGCCCAGGTGGAGGAGGCGGCGCCCGAGGTTGTGCTCTTGCCCGACGAGCCGTATCGCTTCCGGCGGGCGCATCTGGCCGACTTCGAGGCCTGTCCTGCTCTGCCTGCCCGCCGCGACGGGCGCATTCATCTCGTGGACGGCAAGCTCGCCACCTGGTATGGCCCGCGCATCGCGGACGCTCTGCGCGAGCTGCCGCGTCTGCTCGCCGGCGCCTAGGATACTCGGAGGGGGGCTTGGCCCCCCTTCCGAGCCTCCCCCGAGGATTCGGGTGCGCGGGCAAAGCCCGCGCTCGCCCCGGAACATTCGAGCGGCAAGCTGTTGGTCAAGGAGGCCATGCGCGCCCTCTCCGACACCGCCGGTAGGCCGGATTGTTTATGAGTGCCTCGCGTTCCGCGTCCTCGTGAACAGCCCAGGCTAGCCGCGTCGACGCCTTCGGGCGGCGATCTTCTCCTCGAGATAGGCGGCGAAGGCGCCACGGTAGCGGCGCTGAAGGGCCGGAATGGTCCAGTCGCGCCCCGTGAGGCGCTTGCGGCAGCGAGCCTTCCCGCACGCGCATCGCGTGACGGCGGGCGAGTTCTCCTCCATCGCCCAGTCGTAGGTCAGCTCCTCGCCCGCCTCGATGGGCCGCCGGGCTACGAAGGTGAGCTGTCCCCGGATGCCGAGGTTCGGCTCGCACGAGTGGTTGATGAAGAGCTTGTTGCGGCGGATCTCGGACGGGTGACGGGCGCCCACGTAGAAGTCGTCCTCCACCTGCAGGTACGACTCGCCGATGCGGTGGCGAAGACGGCGCACGCGCTCTCGGGCCATGATGTGGCCGCCCTTGATGGCCACGATCTCGCCCTTGGCGATGGGGCGGATGGCGAAGAGGCCGCGCCCGTGTATCGGGCTCCGCCGTACGGCGGTCTTGGGCGAGCGATAGGAGTCGGGCACGAAGCGTCCCTCTGCGGGCCGCTCAGGCGCTACTCCACCTCGAGGATCATCTCGATCTCGACGGGGATGCCGCTGGGCAGCTCGGCCATGCCCACCGCCGAGCGGGCGTGTCGGCCTTGGTCGCCGAAGATCTCGACCATCAGATCCGAGAAGCCGTTGATGACCTTCGGCTGCTCGCCGAAGCCCTCGGCGGAGTTGACCATGCCCAGCACCTTGACGATGCGCTTCACCTTGTCGAGGCTGCCCAGCATGGAGCGCGCCGTGCCGAGGAGGTTGACGCCGACCTCGCGGGCGACCTTGTAGCCATCCTCCGCGGAGAGATCGCGCCCGACCTTGCCGCGCGCGGACGGCTTGCCATCGACGCGGCTCGGGCCGTGGCCCGAGAGGAAGAGCAGGTTGCCCACGCGGACGCCCGGTACGTAGTTGCCCCCGGGCTTGGGCGGATCGGGCAGGGTGATGCCGAGCTCCTTGATCCGGCCTTCAGCGCTCATGAATGGTCCTCACTGGCTACGGAAGGTGAGATCGACGGCGCGTGGATCTTCTCACTGCCTCCCCGCAGGGGCAAGCGATTTTCCGTCGGGCGGAGCGGTTCAGGGCGACTCCCTGCAGAAGACGAAGAACATCGGTCGCGTGGTTCCCGTTTCGCCGCGATCGTTCAGGCAGCGCGTGCGCCCCTCGGAATCAGAGCGCGCGGCCTGCGCACTGCTGGAGGCGCACGCGCTCAGCGCGAGACCGAGGGCGAGCAGGGCGAGAAATCCCAGCGACCGCGTCATGGACACCACGAGAGTAGCACGCACTTGGACACTCTCCAGGTTCCTGTGTGACAATCTCCCGCATGGCCACGCCCGTCACGCCCTCGCCCGCCGCTACCCTCGTCCTCCTCCGCGATCGTCCGCCGTCCGTCGTGGAGACGCTGCTCCTCCAGCGCCACGCCAAGAGCAAGTTTGCCGCGGGCGACTACGTGTTCGCGGGAGGCAAGATCGAGGCGGATGACATGCCACCCGACGGCGAGCGCTTCTGCCGAGGCCTCACCCCCGAGCAGGCGAGCGCGCGGCTGGGCGGCGGGCTCGCGCCGCGCGTGGCGCTGTCGTACTGGGTCGGGGCCATTCGCGAGGCCTTCGAGGAGGTAGGCGTCCTTCTCGCCTACGAGGTCCACGGCCGGCTGCTCCGCATCACCGCGGCCTCGCGCGAGCGCTACGAGGACTATCGCGCCGCCTGCCAGAAGGCCAACCCCGCCTTCTTCGACATGCTGCGCGCGGAGCGCCTCACCCTCGCCACCGACCTCGTCTTCTACTTCGCCCACTGGATCACGCCCGAGGAGCAGCCCATCCGCTTCGACACGCGCTTCTTCGTCGGGCTCATGCCACCGGAGCAGGAGCCCGTGGCCGACGGTCACGAGATCGTAGATCTCAAGTGGCTCACGCCCGCCGACGCCCTCGCGGCCGCCAAGCGGAAGGAGATCGGCCTGCGCACGCCTACCATCAAGAACCTGGAGCTGATCGCCGCGGGAGGGGCGCCGGCCTCCCGCGTGGTCGAGTCGTTGGGCGCACGCGAGGTGCCGACGATACGACCGCGCGTCCTCCAGGTCGACGGCAAGCCCGTGCCCGTGCTGCCTGGTGATCCGCGCTGGTACTGAGCCACGGTTGACGGCGGGGCGCGAGCCCCGGTGGCTCCTCGTGAGCGCCCGGCTGACGCCGCTGACCCTGAGCCGGGAGCACCACCATGAACTGGCCGAGGCTAAGGCCGAATGAGGCCTCGATGACGAGCGCAGCACGAACGAGGGGCGAAACGGCGGTTCGGTCGATTCACCGAACGGCTGGCCTGCTCGTGGTCATCGCGTGGATGCTCGTCGTTCCCGCGCGTGCCGCCGATCCGGACTTCCAAACGCTCAAAGGCCGCTGGCTCCGGCCCGACGGCGGCTACGTGCTGGAGATCCGCAAGATCGCCGCCGACGGCACCATGGACGCCGCCTACCTCAACCCGCGACCCATCAACGTCAGCCGAGCCAAGGCCACGCGCGACAAGACCACTCTCCGGGTATTCGTGGAGCTCCGCGCGCCCAACTATCCCGGCAGCACCTATACGTTGACCTACGATCCGAAGCGCGACGAGCTCTACGGCGTCTACTTCCAGGCGGTGCAGGGGCAGAGCTTCGACGTCGTCTTCGTGCGGGCCAGATAGCCGAGGCGCTCAGTCGATCTTCGACTCGTCCCGGTACATGACCTTGTGCCGGGTGGTCTTGACCCACTCATCGATCTCCACATCTGTCAGGAAGCCGCGCGGATCGAAACGTTCCCAGCTCATGATCTGGTCGAGCCGCTTCTTCCAGCGCTTGTAGGAGGGTCTGAGCGGCGGCCCGAAGCACATCACGTCGATGACGGCGAGCTCGTCGGGCACCCCGAGGAGGGGCTTGATCTTTCGCTGGATGTCCTCCTGGCCGATGGCGGTGATCCACCACACGGCATAGCCGAGGGCGGCCGCCGCGAGATGAGCCGACATGGTCGACGCGGCCACGGACTGCAGGAGGATGCGCTCGGCGTTCTGCTTGTAGAGGCGGTCGAGCTCGGAGCCGTCGTTCAGCACGGGGAAGGCCTTGATGAAGCGAAAGTCTGCCACCACCACGATGAGGCCGGGCGCCGTCTTGACCCCGTTGTAGTTCGGGGTGGGGAACCCCATGCGAAGGCGGGCGCGATGCTGCTGCTCGTCCACGAAGCATTGGCCGATGGTCTGCTTCACCTGAGGATCCGTGACCACGATGTAGTGCCAGGGCTGGGCGTTGGCGCCCGAGGGCGCGTGACGAGCCGCCTCCAGGATCATCTCGAAGTGCTCGCGAGGGACGTTCCACGTTGCGAAAGCACGATTGGTCATGCGCGTCTGGGCTACCTCGAGGAAGGCTTGGTAGCGCGCGACGTTATTGAAGGCTCTCGTCTGGGCGTCGGCAGCCATGGAACCCTCCTTCACGGAGTGAGGACGATCTTGCCGAACTGCTTCCCCTCGGCGAGGCGCCGCTCTCCCTCCACCCCGTCCGCGAGCGGCATCACCGTGTCGACGATGGCGCGGAGCCGCCCGCGGAAGAGCTCGCGCATCACCGCATGGAACTCCGCGTTGCTCGACATGGTCGAGCCGATGATGGAGATCTGCTTCCAGAACACCACGCGGATATCCGTCTCGCCGATGGGCCCGGAGGTCGCGCCGCACGTGACGAGGCGTCCGCCCTTGGCGAGCGCGCGGAGGGAGCCCTTCCAGGTGGCGGCGCCCACGTTCTCCAGCACGACATCGACCCCACGCTTGCCCGTCTGCTCCCACACGATCTGGGTCCAGTCTTCCCGCGCATGGTTGATGCACTCGTCGGCGCCGAGGGCTCGGGCGCGCGCGAGCTTGTCGTCGCTCGAGGAGGTGACCCAGACGCGCGCCCCGCAGAGCTTGCCGATCTGGACGGCGGCGGAGGACACGCCGCCGCCCACGCCCAGGATGAGGAGATCCTCGCCGGCGCGGAGGCGCGCCTGCGTCACCAGCATCCGCCAGGCCGTCATGTTCACGAGGATGAAGGCCGCGGCGTCCTCGTAGCTCACATGGGCGGGCAGCGTCAGCACCTTGTCGGCGGCCACGCGGACGTACTCGGCGAGGCCGCCCTGCACGTGCTCGCCCAGGATGCCGTAGCTGACGCAAAGGCTCTGCTCGCCCTTCCGGCAGTATTCGCAGCGGCCGCAGTGAAGATTGGGATTCACCGCCACGCGATCGCCCACGGTCACGCCGCTCGCGGCCGTGCCCGCCTGCACGACGTCGCCGGCGATGTCGCAGCCCGTCCAGAAGGGGAGGGGGAGCCTGAAGCCGGGCAGACCCTCCCGCACGAAGAGGTCGAGATGATTGAGGGCGCAGGCGCGGACGCGGACGAGAACGTCTCCGAGGCCGATGGCGGGATCGGGGACATCCTGGTAGCGGAGCTTGTCGAGCCCGCCGTGCTCCTGGAACGCCAGCGCCTTCATGGGGCTCTCTCCCAGGGGCCCCGGCGACTGTTCGGCGATGGGCGGGGCGCCGCATGATGCGAGAGCATGCTAACAGTCAGGCCCTCCACATGTGGCAGAATCGGCGTATGTCTCGCGAGCCCGAACCCCTCGATGCACTCATCGCCACCGTCCGCGAGTGGATTTCCGGCGCGCGTTCCATCGTCGCCCTGACGGGGGCCGGCATTTCCACCGACTCCGGCATCCCCGACTTTCGCGGCCCGCAGGGTGTGTGGACCAAGAACCCCGCCGCCGAAAAAGCGGCGACCTTGCAGAACTACCTGGCCGACCCCGAGATTCGGAAGAGCGCGTGGCGCCGCCGCCTCGAGTCGGCCTCGCCCGCGCCGCGCCCCAACACCGGCCATTTCGCCCTCGTCTCGCTCGAACGTCGCGGCAAGCTCGACACGCTCATCACCCAGAACGTGGACGGGCTGCACATCGAGGCGGGCACCTCGCCGGCGCGCGTGGTCGAGATCCACGGCCACACGCGCGAGGTGGTGTGCATGGACTGCGACGAGCGGGCGCCCATGGAGCGGGCCCTTGCCCGTGTGCGCGCCGGCGAGGAGGATCCGCCCTGCCGGAGCTGCGGCGGCGTGCTCAAGGCCGCGACGATCTCGTTCGGTCAGAGCCTGGTGGCGGACGATCTCTCGCGCGCCCACACGGCGGCGAGCCGCTGTGACCTGATGCTGGCGGTGGGCTCCACCCTCTCCGTCTTTCCCATCGCCGGCGTGGTGCCGGTAGCCAAGGAAGCGGGGGCGCGTGTGGTCATCCTGAATGCGGAGCCGACGGCCATGGACGACATCGCCGACGTCGTCCTCCGCGGATCGATCAGCGCAATCCTGCCTCGCTTGGCGGAGGCGTGATTCCTGCGGGGACAGAGTCGTAGCTCAGGCGTACCCGTCTCACCGTGCCTTCCTCCAGATCGTAGACGTCGCACTCGTCGTAAGGCCGTGCGTACACGTGGAGACTGACCGCCGGCTCGCCGAAGTTCGGCGGATTCTCCACCGCGTGCAGGTCCGTGGGCCCATCGACGTGCCCCGGGCCGCCCACGAAGGCCGGCGCCACGGGCGTCACCTTCAGGGGTTGGCGCGAGACCTCCCGGTAGTCGGTGAAGGAAAGGATGCCGCGCTCGACGCGTGCCCAGCAGAGCTCTCCTTCGTGGCCGTGGATGGGAGCCCGCGAGCCCTCGGCCCAGCAGAGGACCAGGATTTCCACCTCCGCGTTCTTGTGGACGAGGTGACGGGTATAGCGGCCGGCCTCGAACCTGACGAACGCATCGAGCGAAGTCGGCTCGACCAGAGTCGAGGAGAGTAACTGCTGCATCCGGCCAGCGTCGAGCCCGGCCGACGTCAGCCGGCCGATCTCGTCCACGAGATCCGCCATGGGCATGAACGCGGGCGTCGCAGCCACGCCGCTGTCCTTTACGACGCGGCGCCGAGCCCCGCCTTGGGCGCGTTGACGAGCACGCCCATGTTGCCGTACGGGTGCTTGTTCTCCAGCATGAGCTGGTGGCACTCGGGAATGTCATCGAAGCCGAAGGTCTGCGAGAGGCACGGATCGACCTTGCCCTCGGCCACGAGCTTCGTCACCGCAGCGGCCTGCACGTCGTTGGAGAGGTGGCTGCCCTGGAAGCGCTTCTGACGCATCCAGTGATAGCGGAGGTCGAGGGTGACGTTGTAGCCGGTGGTGCCCGCGCAGATCACGATCATGCCGCCGGTCGCGCACACGAACTCCGAGGTTGGGAGTGTCGCCTCGCCCGGGTGCTCGAAGACGATCTTGGGATTGGTTTTCTCGCCGAGCGAGTCCCAGACCGCCTTGCCGAAGGCGCGGGCGCCCTTGGCCCAGTTGCCATAGGCCTTGGCATCCTTCGTGTCGGGCATGGGCCCCCAGTGATCGAACTGGCTCCGATTGACCACGCCGGCCGCGCCATGCTCGACGCAGAACTTCCTCTTCGCCTCGTCGGAGACCACGGCCACGGCGCGGCCGCCCTCGGCGCGCGTGATCTCGAGGGCCATGCTGCCGAGCCCGCCCGTGGCGCCCCAGACCAGGACCACGTCGCCGCGCTCCACGGTGTGGGGCGCCCAGCCCATCAGCATTCGGTACGCGGTCGAGGCGCAGAGGAGGAAGCAGCCCGCGGCTTCCCAGGTGAGGCGCGGGGGCTTGGGAATGCACTGATGCCCCTGGGCGCGGGCGAACTGGCAGTAGCTGCCGTAGTTGGTCTGGTAGCCCCAGATGCGCGTGCTTTCGGCCAGCATGGGATCCTTGCCGGAGAGCACCCATGGGTCATCGGGCCGCCACCACCCGCTGTGCACGATGACCTCGTCGCCCACCTTCACGTTCTTCACGTCCTTGCCCGTGGCCCATACGATGCCCGAGCAGTCGCTGCCGCCCGCGTGGAAATCCTCGGGCTCGCCCAGTTTCTGCCGCTCGGCGATCACGTCGAGGGGCTGGCCGAGGGCCGCCCAGACATTGTTGTAGTTGATCCCCGAGGCCATCACGTAGATCAGCACCTCGTCGGGACCGATAGGGGGCGTGGGAATGACCTCGCGCTTCCAGGCGTCGCGCGGCTGTCCGAAACGGTTCTGACGGACGAGGTAGGCGTGCATCCGCGCAGGGACTTCTCCCAGCGGCGGTTTGTTTCCGAGATCGTAGAGGTCTGCCATGGTACCTCCCGTGTGCGGTGGCCTAGTGGCCCTGGAAGTCGGCGCGCTTGCGCTCCGCTGCGGCCTTCATGCCGGCCCGGCGGTCCTCCGAGAGGAGGGGGCCGACGGCCTGTTCAGCCTCCCAGTGGAGCCAGTGCGGGAGCTCGCGCCAGTAGGTGCCGTCGATGGACTGCTTCGCCGCCTGGACGGCGAGTGGGCCATTGGCAGCGATCTCGGCGGCCAGCTCGGCCGCTCGCGCTCCCAGCTCGCCCGCGGGGTAGACGTGATTGACGAAGCCGATGCGGAGCGCCTCCGTCGCGTCGAAGCGACGGGCCGTGTAGATCAGCTCTTTGGCCATGCCGATGCCGATGGTGCGCGGCAGCCGCTGGGTACCACCCATGTCCGGGACGATCCCGAGCTGGACTTCGGGGATGGAGAAGATCGTGCCTTCGGCGGCGAGCCGAATGTCGCAGCAGAGCGCCAGCTCCATGCCCGCCCCGATGCAGACGCGCTGGATGGCTGCGATCACCGGCACACGGACTCGCTCGAGTCGCGTGAAGCATTCCTGGAGGTGCGTGAGGTGCTCGCGGATTCTCAGCATAGCCGTAGCGGGCGAGCCCTCGTCGAGACGGCCCAGCGTGGAGCCTGCCTTGACGTCGAGGCCGGCGCAGAAGGCGCCGCCCGCGCCTTCGAGAACGACCGCGCGCACGCCGGGCGCCGCGTCTACCGCGATGGCGGCCTCGCGGATGCCTTCCCACACCTCGACGTCCACCGCGTTGAGCCGCTCGGGCTTATTGAGCATGATCGTGGCCACGGGCGCCTTGATCTCGACCAGCACCTTGCTCGTCATGTCGCCTCTCCTACTCATCCTCGAAGGACTGTCCGTGTTCCCGCGGAGGGCCCGGCCCTAGCCATTGAAGGCTTTCACCAGCGCGGGCAGGCGAGGATCACCCACGTTGGGCTGATAAGGCTGGTAGAGGGAGGTGCAGTCGAGGAGGCCCGCGTAGCGCTCCATCATCTTGGCGTGGAGCTTGTCGTAGGTCGCGGTGACCGCGTAGGTGTCGAGCATCTCGTCGGTGATGAGATCGGCCATGCCCTTCCAGTCGCCCTCCACGCTCTTCTTGTGGAGCTGGGCGGTGAGGCCGCCCCAGCCGTGCACGTCGAGCACGGGCTGATACGTCCGCGTGGAGGCGTAGAAGGAGATCTGCTGCTTCACCATCTGGGCCTGCGCGCTCCGCTCCTTCTCCGTGTCGCCCACGATGACGAAACTGGCCGTGGCGTAAGTGAAGTCCGTCCGCGCGCGCCCGGACTTCTTGAGTCCCGCCTCGACGGTGGGATGGACGACCTCGCGGAGATACTTGGGGCTGTTGAAGGGATGCACGTGCATCCCGTCGCAGAACTCGCCCGCCACCCCGCACATGTAGGGATTCACCGCGGCGATCATGATGGGGATCTTCGGGTGCTCGATCGGTCCCGGGTTGAAGAACGGCGTCATGATGTCGAAGGTGTAGAACTGCCCCTTGAAGTTCAGCTTGGTCCCGTTCTGCCAGCAGTCCCAGATGGCGCGGATGGCCCGCACCGCTTCTGCCATCTTGGGCCCGGGCGACTCGAACTTCACGGAGAAGCGCCGCTCGTTGTGCGCCTTGACCTGGCTCCCCAGCCCGAGGATGAAGCGACCCTTCGAGGCCTTCTGGAGATCCCACGCGATCATGGCCGTGATCATGGGGCTGCGCGAGAACACGGTAGCGATGTTGGTGCCGAGCTTGATGCGCGAGCTCACCGTGGACGCTACCGCCAAGGGCAGGAAGGGATCGTGCTGCGTCTCCGCCGACCAGAGGGTGTCGTAGCCCATGGCCTCGACCTTGCGCGCGTAGTCCGGCAGCGTCTTGAGGTCGTGGGTGAGCATGCCGATGTCGAGCTTCACGATGAGCCTCCTGGGCGCGGCGTCGGATGAGCGATGCCCCGCAGCATACTCGACGGCCCGAATGGCTTCAACCGCGCGGCGTCCGCCGCGACGGAGAGACCCCCGGGCAAGGATCCGGCTGCGCTTCGGATCCTCACCCGGGGTTACGGCAACCGGCAGGACTGTGGAGGAACTAGCCCTTGACGATGCTCTTGACGATCCGCTTCTCGCCCATCTCGACGTAGCTCACCTTGACCTGATCGCCCGGCTTCAGCTGGGCGAGGTTGGCCATGGCGCCGTCCTCGACGGACATCGTGAGCTGCATGGGCTTGCTGTCCACCATGTGCTTCAGGGTCACGGTCTTGGCCGCCTGATCCACCGCCACGAGCTCGCCGGCGAGGTTCTTGGCGGTCGCCTTGGCCGCATCCGGGGTGGCCGCGGGAGCAGTGGCGGCAGGGGGAGCGGCCGGCGTGGTCGCCGGCTTGGTGGTCTGAGCGAAGCCCGGACCGGCGATGGCGGGCACGGCCACCGCGGCAACCAGCAGATACGCAAACGTCTTCATCACAACGTCCTCCTTGAAGAGATGGTGTGGGGTCTCGCGAGAGGGACTCGAGACCGCGTCTCGACCCTCGCCTTCGAGGACGTTACGCGACGATGGTGAGAGGCGCGTGAGAAGAGAATGAAGACTTTCTCATGCGCTCGCCCCATCTCGCCTGGGGAGGGGCGAGCGGGACGCCGAAGCGCAGCGGAGCCAACACGCTCATGCGGCCCGGATCAGCTCACGCGACACGGTGCTATGCTGCGTCCGCGCACAGAGCCGTTTCTTCCGCGCACGAAGGAGAGCGACCATGATCCAGCGCTTCGACCACGTCACCATCGTCGTCCGCGACCTGGAGCGGGCCAGAACGTTCTTCGGTCTCCTCGGCTTCGTGGAGGACAAAGCGGTGGTGATCAAGGGCCCCATGATGGACGCCTACATGGGCGTGCCGGGCCTCGAGGCGGACCACGTGACGCTGGTCCTGCGCGGCGTGACGCCGCGGCTCGAGGTGCAGATCCTTCGCTACCGGCACCCGGAGCCGCTGGCCGATCCGAACATCGAGCGGCTCGAGAAAGTGGGCTTCAACCACGTATGCTTCGCGGTGGACGACATCGAGGCCGAGGTGGCTCGCCTCCGCGCGCACGGCATCGCCATGCGCAACGAGCTGATGGACTTCCACTCGCGCAAGCTGATCTTCGTCAAGGGTCCGGAGGGCATCACGGTGGAGCTGTCGCAGTGGGCAGAGCCGGCGCGGCCAGCGGCTTCCGGTCGACACGGCTAACCGAGACTCTCCGGGACCCATCGTCGGGGGCGGGGGAGCTCTCCAGCTGCGTCACCCACTCGCCTGAATCGCCGCCCGGCGGGCGGCGCACAGGCTTCGGGGGTCCCACTCCGCCGGAGCGCTCCCCCGCCCCCGCCGCCCCGATTGCACGGCCCTCGTGGGTAGTCGCGGCTAGGACGTGCCCTCGGCGAGGAACATCTCTCGCAGCTTGGCCTTCTGCACCTTGTCGCCGTGGGGGCCGTGGGTGCGCGGCACGTCGTCCACCACGCGCACGTGGCGGGGCACCTTGTAGGAGGCGATCTTGCCCTTGCAATAGGCGACAATGTCCGCCTCGGTCACGGACTCCCCGGGCTTGGGAATGACGTAGGCCACGGCGGCCTCGTTCATCTTCGGGTCCGGCACGCCGATCACAAAGGCCTGCGACACTTTCGGATACGTCATGATGTAGGCCTCGATCTCCGCGGGCGCCACCATGAAGTGGCTGATGCGCAGCACCTCGCGCAGCCGCCCCTTGAAGAACGTGCGTCCCTCCGCGTCGCGCACGCCCAGGTCGCCGGTCTTGAACCAGCCGTCGGCCGTAAAGGCCTCGGCCGTCTCCTCGGGCTTCTTGTAGTAGCCGCGCGAGACGAGAGGGCCGCGGAACCAGAGCTCGCCCGGCCGGTCCACGGTCATGTCTTGTCCCGTCGCGGAATCGACCACGCGAACCTCGAGCCCCTCAGGAGCCCAAGCCCCCGATTGCGCGCGCGACTCGGGGCTCTCGTCGAGGGCGTGGAGCATGGAGAGCGCGTTGAGCTCCGTCATGCCGTAGGGCTGATAGGCCTGGGGGACACCCAGCGTGTGCAGGATGTCGTCGAACAGGCCGTCGCGCCCGCCGCCCGTGAACCCGAAGCCGCCCGTGCGCAGGGTGCCCCGCTTGCGGCGGGCGAGGTCGGGATGGTCGAGGACGCCGATAACCATGGCGTCGACGGCATTCCATATTGTCACACCCTCGCGCTCGATGAGATGCAGCGCCACCGCCGGCTCGAAGGTCTCCATCAGGATGAGGCAGGCGCCGTGGGCGAACGTCGAAAGCGGCACGCTGAGCCCGCCCCAGGTGCCCGACATGGGCAGAGCGTGCAACACACGGTCCGCCTCCGTCACCTGCAGCACCTTGCCCGAGTACCAGCCGTGCGGGATGGCGTTGCGATGGCTGATCACCGCGCCCTTCGGAAAGGACGTGGTGCCCGAGGTGTAAAGGATGGTCCACGGGTCATCCGGCCCGGTGGCGGCCCGCGCCGCCTGGAGCGCCCGCTCCCATTCCGGCTCGCCGCCCGCCTCCAACACGTCGGAGAGGCGGAGGCAGCCCGGGTAAGGATCCTCCGCGTCCATGATGACGCGCGTGACCTTCGGGAAGCCGGCGAGGGAGAGCTGGCCGGGCTCGCCGTCACGCAGCCCCGGCAGGACCTCGCCGAGGGTCTCCAGGAAGTCGATGGGACCGAGGTGGTCGGTGAGAATCAGGGTGGTCGCGTCGGACTGGCCCAGGATGTAGGACAGCTCGTGCGCCTTGTAGCGGGTGTTGAGCGCGACGAGGACGGCGCCGACCATGGCGCAGGCCTGCTGGACGAAGAGCCACGCGGGCCGGTTGGGCAGCCATACCGCGACTTTGTCGTCGCGACCCACCCCGCAGGCGAGCAGCGCCCGCGCCATGCGCCGGCTCTCGCTCACGAATGCCTCGTAGGTGATGTGCCGGTCGGCGGCCACGATGGCCTCGCGCTGCGGGAAGCGCGCGGCCACGTCCTCCAGCATCTGCCATGCGGTCGATTCGAGATACGGGTTGGGCCCGACCGTCGGTAGCATGGAGCTGATGCTAACATCCCGCGTCGCTCCGCTGCCCCACTCCCCTCGATTTCGTTCGATCGCGCCCGGCCGGAGGTTCGCATGCGCCGTCGCCTGAGCCTGCTGCTCACCGTCGCCCTGCTCGGTCTCGCCCCCTCGGCCATGGCCCAGTCGCCCGGACCGCAGGTGAGCGGCTTCTCTCCCCAGGGCTCAGTCAAGCAGGTACGGCAGGTGCGCGTTCAGTTCTCGGAGCCCATGGTGCCGCTCGGCGACCCGAGGCTTACGGACCCCTTCGACGTGGTCTGCGCGGAAGCGGGGACCGGGCGCTGGGTCGACACCGCGATCTGGGTCTTCGACTTCGCGCGCGATCTGCACGCCGGCCTCCGCTGCACGTTCACCCTGCGGGCCGGCCTCCAGAGCCTCGATGGCCGGCTGCTCGGCGGCCCACGCGTGTTCGACTTCTCGACGGGCGGTCCCGCCATCCGCGCCTCGCAGCCTCGCGAGGGCTCGAACGCCATCGACGAGGAGCAGGCCTTCGTCCTCGAGCTGGACGCGCCGGCCGAGCTCGCGTCCGTAGAGCGCCACGCGGGCTTCAAGGTGGACGCGCTGCCCGACCGCATCGGCCTCCGCATCGTCGCGGGCGAGCCGCGCGAACGCATCCTCAAGGCGCGCTACGGTGACCGGCCACGCCCCGACGGCGTGCTCGTCGTGCAGGCACGCCAGCGCTTCCCGAACAAGGCCAGGGTGACGCTGCTCTGGGGCAAGGGCGTGGCGGCGGCGAGCGGCGTGGAAACCGATCAGGATCAGACCCTTGCCTTCGAGGTTCGCGGGCCCTTCACGGCGAGCTTCGAGTGCCTGCGCGAGAATCCGCGGGCGCAGTGCGTGCCCGTCGCGCCCATGCGGCTCCGCTTCGGCACCCAGGTCCCGTGGAGCCAGGCGCAGCGCATCGTGCTCGTGGGGCCGGAAGGCCGGCGCTGGCCGGCCGAGCGTGAAGGAGAATCGGGGCCTCTCGTCCCCGGCGTGGTCTTCAAGGGACCGTTCCCGGAAAAGTCGAGCTTTTCCCTCGAGATCCCCGAAGGCCTCGAGGACGATGCGGGGCGCACGCCGGTCAACGCAGCAAGCTTCCCTTTGACCGTCAAGACGGAAGCCTTCCCGCCTCTCGCCAAGTTTGCCGCGCGCTTCGGCATCCTCGAGCGCCACGCCGACCCCGCGCTCCCCGTGACCCTCCGGAATCTGGAGCCGACGGTGCAGGTGAAGATGCTCGGCATTCCCTCAGGGCCGGCAGGCCTGCGTGAATGGATGCGTGGCAAGGTCCTGCGCGTCCCTCCCGATCGAGCGGCAGAGATGCTGCCGTGGCTCCGCCGGCTCGCGACGGC
>Ga0209465_10000114_pt1 | contig 37217 bp, 31 predicted proteins | sample PanSoiPlot1MoBio_FD_188321 | JGI IMG/M metagenome (GOLD analysis project Ga0209465, IMG submission 188321) | Tropical forest soil microbial communities from Panama analyzed to predict greenhouse gas emissions - Panama Soil Plot 1 MoBio (SPAdes)... | ecosystem: Environmental > Terrestrial > Soil...
TGGTGCCGACGCGGAAGCCGCCGCGTTGTGTGCTGATCTTCACCCTGGGGATGGGCGGCGAGTGTCGAAGCTTGCTCTCCGATATTCCGATCAGCGCCGCGAAAATCTTCGGCGACACGATCGCATCATCAGGCAATTGGTCGAAATGCCGGAGATTCTCCAAAACCTTTGCAGACACGGTGGGGAGGGTCATCGCGGGTAACTCCTTTCGGATGCCGCGATGTATCTCCGTGTGTCGCCATCGTCATTCGAAAGCCGCTGCAAACAAATCCACGTGTTTGTTTGCACTAATCGCCGAACAGCTCCCACGCCTGCCATACGCGGCGTTCGCTCACATCGAAATGCTCGTGAGCCTCCCAGGCGGCCGCATCGATTCCTGCCTTCTTTTGTCGCGCGGGATGCCGTGCAAGCTGTTCTCGCATGAAGGCAACTATGTCGAGGTCCGCACGATGCGACGCGCGACGCCCCCCTTTAGGCGGCACAAACTTGATTGTTTGTTTGGGGACGGGTCCATGCGTTCGGGTTCGCGGGTCGATCATCTTAGCCAGCAATTGCACGAAATATCCGTCCGGTGCTTCCTTTCGCAGTTCGATTGCTAGTGCCACGCGCGCGGCCGATTCACGCTTTCTGCCAGGCTTGAGATATTTGCGTTTGCTGTACCAGCCGTTGGTGGTGCAGGCCGGTCTGCCGAGCAAGAGCGCGGTGGCCAGGCTCGCAGTTGTTTTAGAGCGCGCCATGACGGCGGCCTCACGCCGGTTGCCGCAGCGGCACGACGTTGGCCCCGACCAGGGCCATCACGTGATCAGCCCACAGCCGCAACGCCTCGGTGCGCTCACGTAGATACAGCGCCTTGTTGTAGACGCCGGCCACACCCGACTTGCCGCTCTTGTGGCTCGACACGTGATTCAGGATGGCCTCGACCACATGCGGCGCAATCCCGAGCCGGTCGTTCATGACCGTATCCATGGTCCGCCGCAGGTCGTGGTGCGTCCAGTGGGGAAGGGGCAGGGGTTTGTCGCCTTGCGCGCCGGCTTCCTCCCAGGCCTTCATACGTGCATCGTGAATGCGCTTGTCGAGCCGTTCCTTGCACTTCGACCAGCCGGAAAAGCCGCACTCTCCGACGCCGAATACGAACTCCCGGATCTTACCATCGTCATTCACGCGACGCGGCTGCTTTTCCAGGATTGCCAGGGCCGGCTTGGAGAGCGGCACGATGTGAGGCCGCTTGTTCTTGGTGCGCTCCGGCGGTAGCTCGATCGCATCGACGGTGAACTCCAGTAGCTCGATGCCATTGACGCGCGACCGTGGCACTTCGGCCCTGCCAATCTCCGACTGCCGCAGGCTTGCCATTTCGTCGGCGCGCTGGCCGTTCAGCATCAAGAGCCTGACAATCGAGCCGTACTGATCGTCGTCAGCTTCGGTCCAAATCTCCCGCAGCTCGCCGTCGGTCAGAATGCGTTCGCGCGACTGCTCAGTGAATCTGCCGGTATTGGCGACAGGGTTCTGGGTGACAATGCCCTGTTGCATCGCCCAACCGTAAAACGCGAGCAGAGACGACCTCGCCCGATTAGCCTGCACCGTGCCGGAGGACTCCCTGATCTCGTTAATTCGGGTCGCCATGGTGCGCTGGGTGATACCGGCAAGCTGCAGTCCATGGAGCGGCTTGGCATATTTCAGCAGGTGCCGATCGATCTGATCGTAAGCGCCCGGCCGCATTTCCCTCTTTCGGACAGCGAGGTATTGGAGCGCGATGGCTTCAAAGGTCTCGGCGGCTCGCTGTTGGCTTTCGGCCTTTTGTCCGGCGGGATCTTGGCCGAGCCGAACCTTGGCGTGTAGTTCGCTTGCGGTCTCTCGGGCTTTGACTAGCGCTATCGCGGTGGCCGAGCCCAGCGACATGCGCCGCTGCTTGTCGCCAAGCGAGTATTGAAAGACCCAATTGCGGGAACCGCCCTCCCGCAACCGCAGGCCGAATCCGGGAAGGTTATCGTCCCATTCGACGTGATCGCCGGGAACGTATTTCCCCTCCTTGTTGATCTTACCTGCCGGCGCCCGCAGACCGGCAATCGATTTGGTGGTAAATTTCATCGGAGCCCCCCAGCTGGGAAGATCATGGGAAGATTGCAGCGTGCCGCGATGTATCTGCGTTTGCCGCAGCGACTAATGGTATTCGTGACAATCCAATAGTTTGCAATACCTGTTTGCCGGTATGCACAGTCGTTTGCCAGTAAAAGACATGCCTGTCACGCTAGAGGTCGCGGGTTCGAGCCCCGTCGCTCCCGCCAGTCTTCCTCCGAGCATCGTCGCACGAGAAGACCTGCGCCCGGGTCCGGTCGCAAGGGTCTATTGCGTGGCTTAATTGTGTCGTGGCGGGCTGTTTGTCGAGGAAAACTCGGCGAAATTTGTGTTACTCTTTGCGATTGTAACAAAAAAAATTACAAGCGCGCGCCGCCAAATGACCAATGTCCACTCAGAATTGTGTCACATTTCGAATCATATTGGAACTCGTGTTCAAGTGGAGCGCGTAATGTCAATATCAAATGCGGTACTTAAGAAAACCCTTTTCGCGACATTCTGCCTGTCTCTCATCGTGCCGCTGCAGGTGGCGCGGGCGCAAAGCCCTGCCCGGCAGCCGGTTGTCAGCTACGAGGAGAAAAAGCGCCAGGCCAACGATATCGCGGTCACCATCGTGGTATCGGGAATTTCGTGTACCTGCGCGCGGTTTGCGGAAGACATCAAGAATGTCGTCAACGACCTGCGGCCTGACGGCCAGCGGGTGTTGCCGGTGCTGGGCGTCGGTGGATTACAGAACCTTCAGGACGTCCTGTTCCTGAAGAACATCGATATGGGGGTCGTTGACGAGGACAATCTGCGGCTCCTGAAGAAGCGCGATCCGGCGCTGTACGCCAATATCGAGCAGCGGGTGCAATACATCACGAAGCTCTATAATTCGGAGTTTCAGGTTCTCGCGCGCAACGACATCCGCAGCTATGACGACCTGCGTGGCAAGAAGGTGAACTTCAATCTCAAGGACAGCCAGACCGAAGTCACCGCCGATATCGTGTTCAACATGCTGAAAATCGACACGGTTCGGTCGTACTATGATAACGATGTGGCTCTTAAGAAGGTGATCGATGGCGAACTCGCCGCGATGATCATCCTGACCGGCGCGCCGCAGGCGCTCTATGCGAAAGTGAAGAAGGAAGATGGCGTCCACTTTCTGCCGTTCGATGAGCGTACCTTGCCGAACAATCCGAACGTCAAGCAGGTGCTCGCCGACTACATCCCGGCGGAGTTGACGCACGAGCAATATCCAGCGCTGATCCCCGAGGGCGCGACGGTACCGACATTTGCCAACCGCGCGGTGCTCGTGGCTTATGCTTGGCCCGAGAATTCTCCGCGTTACGCCAAGCTCGCCAGGTTCGTACGCGAGTTCTTTAACAGGATCGACCAGTTCCAGGATAGTTCGCGTCACCCGAAATGGAAGGAAATCAACATCGCGGCCGATATGCCAGGCTGGACGCGCTTTAAGCCGGCCGCCGATTGGCTTGCTGAGCAGCGGGCGATTGCGGCACGGCAGCGTGGTCCCGGAGCCACCGCTGCCGGCAATGCCGATCTCAAGGTCGCATTCGATCAGTTCGTCGATCAGTATGCGGCGGCCAGAGGACTGAAGTCGATCTCCGCGAGTGATCAGGAATTACTGTTCGCCAAATTCCAGCAATTCCTGCAGGCGCAGCAAAACAACGCCGGGCTCAGGGCGCGCTGATTACACGGGTGGGATAGGGCGAAGGCAGCGCACCGCGGCTTGGGCCGCGGTGCGCTTTGCCTTTGGGGAGGAGGCAAACCGAAGCGATCGGACTGCCATCAAAGCGACAATAATGGACTCGTACCGGCGGGAGATATGATGTGGCGGCGACCCTTGTGGTCGCCCTGCTGCGCGTATGCCACGAATGGGGCGACCACAAGGGGCGCCGCTACAACAGGCGATGTTGGAGGACACCGCTTGTGCGGCCCCTCCAACATTATGACTTGATCGACGCTCCAATCCCATCAGATTGGCTGAAGCGATCGACTGGAAATCATGCTTGCAACACGCGGCGTCGTGTTGCCGGCCGTCACTGACCGTAGTTCGCTTTCAGATAATCGCCGATAATTTTCGCATCGGCGGGGCTGATCGGCGCCCCGAAGGCGTTGATCATCTTGGTCACTTCGGCATCCCATCCGGCGGCGTTGAGAAACGGCGAGTTCATCGGAATGTAGTCGAGGGTGTGGCAGGCAGCGCAATTGGCCTCGACCTTATCGGAGCCGGTGGCCTTCTTGAGCTGCACCGGCTTTTCGCCGGCCGCCGCCGCAACCGTCAGAGCGCCGCAGAAGGCGGCGGACAGCGCTGCAATGATGATCGATCGCATGGTGGCGCTCCTCACGCTGCTACGAGGTTGAGGGTTTGCACGACGTTGTGATGATAGCCGGCCGGGTTCGCGATCAGTGCGGAGGCCTGACTCTGGCCGATCTTGTTGGTGGCGCGCGCCATGATCTTGTAGTTTCCCTTTGTCGGCATGTTGACGGGGTGGCTGAAGGCACGGAAGGCAAAACGGCCGAGATCTTCACCGAGCGTTGCCGCCATCCAGGTGTTGCCGCCGTCGGTCGATATGTCGACCGTGTGGATGCCGTAGCCGGCATCCCACGCGACGCCGCCGACCGTTACCTTGCTGCCGACCTTTACGGTGGCGCCGTTGGCGTGGCTTGTCAGCAAGGAGTTGACCACCATTTCGGCTATCGGAGTGTTGACCGCGGTTTCCTGGGACGCAAAGCGTGCCACCACCGGGAATTTACCGACCGGAATCCGATAGGCCGACTTCATCCAGAAGCCTTCGAACGGCTTGGTGACCGCGCTGATCTTGGATACGTGCTTCATCCAATAGGTCCCGGTCCATCCCGGCAACACGACACGTGCGGGAAAGCCGTTCCAATGCGGCAATGGCTGGCCGTTCATCTCGTAGGCGATGAGCGTCGTATCCTCTACCGCCTTCCATACCGGAATGCTCTTTATGAATTGGGGCGTCTTGTCGACGGCGCCCTTGTCCGTGCCGGAGACCACGATCTCGATTGCTTCGTTCTTGAGACCGGCGCGGTCAAGCACGTCCTTGAGCCGCGCGCCTTTCCAGCGGGCGCAGCCCATGGCGCCATAACCCCATTCGACGCCGGGCACATGGGGTTCGAACAGTCCGCGGCGGTTGCCTGAACACTGGCACACCGCGACGATTTCCACAGCGGGTAATTGCTTCAACTCGTCCAGGCTGAGGCTGACCTCGCCGTTGGCGCCCTCACCGCCGACGGACAGCCGCCAGGTCTCAGCCTTGACCTGCGGAATGTCGGAGAGATGGTAGCGCACGAAGAAGGCGTCGTTGGACGTGATTGCGGTGCGCAGAAGCTCAACGGGCGTCTCGTAATTCGGCGGCCGATAGGAGAGCTTGATGAGCGGCTTCTTGCCCGCCAATGCGTCAAGCACGGCCTCCCGCCGCGTGCCCTCTGGCAATTGTACAGGCAGGTTCGGTGCGGCCGCCTGGGCTTCCGCCGAGCTTATGAAGGTCCGCGATAATTCGCGGCCCGCGCCTACGAGTATTGCACCTGTGCCGGCTGCTTCCAGCAGGCTGCGACGTGTGATCATAGCGTCTCCCCTCCAAGTGCGCCACCATTTCGGCATTTGCGCCATCCACCGCTTGCCTTCACGGCGATGGCGTAGAGATGAACTATGGCGGAATATGTGAAACATATTGTCGGATATGCGGCGTCCAGCCAACGCGACAGCATATCGCAAATGTGACCAAGCAGCACGTGAACGGCAGCCATGAAAGCTGAGGCCTCTTTTTTACGTTTTCGAACGCTTGTTTCGCATCAACGCCCATTTTTCAGCGCGCTGGGCTTCTTGCCATCTCAATGCGCCGCCCCGCAATGCAGGCAGCGACCCACTGGGGGAATGTCTCGGCGCAATGCATGCATCGCCTCGTCGTCGGCAAGGCCGCGGCAGAAATTCGACACCATCGGCTCGATCCGCTCGGTGAAACGTCGCGCCTGCGCGTTGAGCGCCGAGAGGCGCTCTACCGCCTCCTGGGCCTGAGCGGCGAGGGCGGCATGGTCGATGCCGAGGGCGCGGCCGCCCGTGACCACCAGCTTGCCGCCGATCAGCACTTTGTCGACCGCGGTGCCGTCCTCGGTCAATACGAGCTGGTTGGTGGCGTTGTTGAGCGGCATATAGTTGGGGGTGTCGAGGTCGAGGAGGACGAGGTCTGCCTTGTAGCCTTTCGCGATCTTGCCGATGAAATCCTGCATGCCGAGGATGTGCGCCGAGCCTTCAGTCGCCATCCGGAACGCTTCCGCGGTGGACACCCATTCCTGTGGCGGCAGGCCGCGGATACGCGATACGAACGCGGCATAACGCATGGCTTCAAACATGTTCTGGTTGTCGGAGGAGGCCGAGCCGTCGGTGCCGATCCCGACCGTGACGCCATGGCGGAGATATTCACGCACCGCGGCGATGCCGGAGCCGAGCCGCAGGTTGGACCCGGCATTGTGGGAGACCTGGGCGCCCTTGCGGGCGAGCAGCGCCATGTCGGTTTCGTTGATCCACACCGCGTGCGCCGCCGAGAACCACGGCCCAACGATGCCGCATGCGTCCATGGTTCCGGTCATCGACATGCCGGCGAACTTGAAAGAGGACGCGGACAAATATTTCGGCTCGCTTATATGCGTCTGCATCGCAAGGCCGTGCTCGCGCGCGACGTCGCGGCATCCGACCATAAATTCGCGAGTGCAATGCTGCGGAATGGTGGGGGCAATGCCGAGGCGCAAGCGATCGGTCGGATGCGACCAGCGCGCGGCGAGATCGCGCAGCGCCGCGATGGTCGCATCGGCGCCTCCCATGCGCATGTTGCGGACATGGTCGCGCGCATCGTCCGGCAGGGCATCGATCAGGCCCGGCACCGATTGGTAAAACGTGAGGTCCGCCACCATCGGGGCGATGACGGCGCGCAGCCCGACCTTGGCGTAGGCGCTTGCCACCGCCTCCATTCCGTCGATCGTCGGCGCTGGGAACTCGAAGAACAGGTCGTAACAGGCGGTCGACCCTTTCTCCACATGTTCGACCGCGTTGATGAGAGCGGCAAGATGCTTGTGCTCGGTGGCGCGGCTGCCCCCGATCCACGGCGCTGCGTTGAGCAGATGCTCGAGACTCCACAGATCACCGACGCCCTTGGAGAGGCCGCCATGGCTATGGGTGTGGCCATTGATGAGTCCCGGGATGACCAGGCGCCGGGACGCATCAATGATCTCCGCATCGGCGCTCGTGACTGCACCCGGCACGACGAGGTCCACGATGGTGTCGCCGTCAATCACGATATCGCGCAACTCGGCGCGCGGCGAGTTGCGCGAATGGACGAGGCCGCCGGAAATCACCAGCATGAGGGTGTCCTTGTTGTTTGGAGACAAGTGGCCGGGAGCACCGCTTACCGCCTTGGTGGAGGACGCGCAACGGCAACTACGAGCGCGTTCGGTGAGATCGAACCAGCTCTCCGCCGTCACGCCCGCACTTGTCGCGGGCATCGATGTCTTTCTTAGGGAGTGTCAGCAAGCAAGGCGTGGATGGCGGGACTAGCCCGGCCATAACGCTACTACTCCGCCGCAGCCTGGTGGGTGATTGCCCGCGGCGGTTCGCGGCGGCGGCCTCTTCCCAACCAGTGGCTGAGCCTGTCGAGATAGAGGTAGATTACGGGCGTCGTGTAGAGCGTGAGGAATTGCGACACCAGGAGACCGCCGATGATGGCGATGCCGAGCGGGCGCCGTAGCTCGGAGCCGGCGCCTTGGCCCAGTGCGATCGGCAGGCCGCCGAACAGCGCCGCCATGGTGGTCATCATAATGGGACGAAACCGCAGCAAACACGCTTCGTGAATGGCCTCGAGTGAACTCTTACCTTCGTTACGTTCGGCCTCGAGGGCGAAGTCGATCATCATGATCGCGTTCTTCTTCACGATTCCGATCAGCAGGATGATGCCGATAAGCGCGATCACGCTGAGGTCATAACCGAACAGCATCAGCATGATCAATGCGCCCACGCCTGCCGAAGGCAGCGCCGAGAGGATCGTGATGGGATGAATGTAGCTCTCGTAGAGCATGCCGAGCACGATGTAGACGACCAGGATGGCCGCAGCGATCAGGATGGGGGTCGACGACAACGAGGTCTGGAACGCCTGCGCAGTGCCCTGGAATGAGCCCTGGAGCGTGATCGGCGTCTTCAGCCCCCGCTCGATCGACTGGATGGCCTGCACGGCCTGGCCGAGCGAATATCCCGGTGTTACGTTGAACGACAATGTCACCGCCGGAAACTGGCCCTGATGATTCACAGTTAACGGTTGGACTTTGTTGGTGAGGTGCGCGACTGTGGTCAATGGAACCCGTGAGCCGTTGCTGCTTGTAAGATAGATGCGCGACAGTGCGGAGACGTCATTTTGAAACTGCGGCGCCACCTCGAGGATGAGTTTACGCTGTTGTGCTGACGTGTAAATGGTAGCGATCTGCCGCTGTCCGAAAGCATCGTATAGCGTCTGGTCGATCAACGAAAGCGATAGCCCCAACCGTGACGCGGCCTTGCGGTCGACCTCGACTGCGACGTGCGGTGAAGCGATCTCCTGGTCGGAGGCCACGTCCTGCAGTTCGGGTTGGTCCTGCATCCGCTGCTGGATGATGGGAGCCCAGTGATTAAGCTCCTCGGAATCAGTGTCGGTGAGGGTATATTGATACTGGGTCCGGGTGAGCCGGCCGCCGACTGACACATCCTGCCCGGCCTGCATGAAGAATTTTGCTCCTTGGACCTGCGCTATCTTGGGTCGCAGACGCTGAATGACCTGCTGTGCCGAGACTCCGCGTTCACTCAGCGGTTTGAGCTGAACGAACATGCGGGCGCTGTTTTCACTCGGATTGCCGCCAGTGGCGCCGGTAAATCCGACGACGCCCGATACAGCTGGATCTTTCAGTATGATCTGCGAGAAGTCGTTCTCGATCTCCTTCATCGCCGCGAAGGAGATGTCCTGTCGCGCTTCCGCTTGCCCGAAGATGAACCCGGTGTCCTGTTCGGGGAAAAATCCCTTGGGAATGTAGACGTAGAGCGCGCCGGTGGCGACGATCAGCGCCAGCGTGGCGGCGAGCATCCAAGGCTGATGCCGGAACACCCATCCGAGCCCGCGATCGTAACCCCGAACGCCCCATGTCCAGAACACTTCGGCGGCCCGATTAAAGCGCCCCCGACCGTGCTGACTTTCGCGCGTCAGGAACAGCGAGCACATGACCGGAGTAAGGGTGAGAGAGATGAAACCCGAGACCAGGACCGCGGTGGTGACCGTAAGGGCGAATTCCCTGAACAACCGGCCGACGATACCGGCCATGAAGATCAGCGGGATGAAAACCGCGACCAGCGAGAGCGTGATCGAGACAATGGTGAATCCGATCTGGCCCGCGCCCTTGAGCGCTGCCTCGAACGGCCGGTCGCCCATTTCCAGATACCGGACAATATTTTCGATCATGACAATCGCGTCGTCGACCAGGAACCCGACCGCGATGGTCAGGCCCATCAGCGACAGATTGTCCACGCTGTAGCCGACCGCATACATCACCCCGAAGGTTCCGACGAGGGACAGCGGAACGACCACGCTCGGGATGACAGTGGCCCAAAAGTTGCGCAGAAAGAGAAAAATCACGACAACGACCAACGCGATCGTGAGCAGTAACGTGAGTTCGACATCCTGGACCGACGCGCGGATGTTTTCAGATCGGTCGGAGACGAGCTGGACGTGGATCGACGGCGGAAACGACGCCAGCAGCGTCGGCATCATCGACTTGATCTTGTCGACCACCGCGAGGGTGTTAGCGCCGGCCTGGCGACGGACCAGCAGCAGTTCGCCTTGCTTGCCGTTGAACCAGGCACCGGTCCGCGGCAGCTGCGAGGAATCGATGACCTGTCCGATATCCGATACTTTCACCGGCGCGCCGTTGCGAAACGCCACGATTACGTCGCGGAACGATTGCGCGTCGAACAGCTGGTCGTTGGTATCGAGGGTGATCTGCTGGTGCTCGTTTTCGAGGTTGCCCTTGGGCTCGTCCAGCGTCGCACCATTTAGTGCGTTGTGGACATCCTCCAATCCGATTCCGCGCGAAGCCAGCGCAAGCGGGTTCACTTGCACGTGCACGGCATACTGCTGCTGCCCGGCGATATCGACCTGGGAAACGCCACTGACCGCGGACAGTTTCTGCGCCAGGATGGTGTAGGCGTAATCGTCTACCCGATAGATCGGCAGCGCGTCCGAGGACACCGCATAGATGAGGATGGCTCGTTCCGCCGGATTGGTCTTTCGGTAGGTCGGCGGATTGGGCAGGTCCTTCGGCAGCAGCCCGCTTGCAGCGTTGATCGCGGTCTGCACGTCGCCGGCGGCGCCGTCGATGCTGCGGCTCAGTTCGAACTGGAGCGTGATGCTCGTCGATCCCAGACCGCTGGTCGAAGTCATCTCGGTGAGGCCCGGGATGGCGGCGAACTTTTGCTCGAGTGGCGTTGCCACGGAGGAAGCCATGGTGTCGGGGCTTGCCCCTGGAAGTTGAGCGCTCACCGTGATGGTCGGAAAATCGACCGTAGGAAGGGCCGCGACGGGCAGCAGTTGATACGAGGCGACGCCAAAGACCAGAATGCCAGCCATCAGCAGGGATGTCGCGATCGGCCGGCGGATGAAGACCTCGGATATGTTCATCGGGAACCGCCCGCTGTCGTATCCGCTGCCTGCCGCGGGCCCGATAAGGCGACCTTGGCGCCATCGGTCAGTCGGTATTGACCGTTGACCACGACGCGATCGCCCGCCCCGAGGCCTTCCTGGATGACCGCGCGGCCGTCCTGTGTCGTGGCAACAGCAACGCTGCGCCGCTCCACCGACTCGTCGGGTTTGATGACGTAGACGTAGGGACCATCGGGACCCTGCATTACGGTTTGCGCCGGTACCGTGACGGCGTTCTCGCGGGTCGAGAGAATTAGCCTGGCGTTTACGAATTCGCCGGGCCAAAGCCGCTCGTCGGCGTTGGCGAATGTCGCCTTCAAACGGACGGTGCCGGTTGCGACGTCGATCACATTGTCGATCAGGGTCAGCTTGCCGGTCGACAGCTGGGTCTTGTCATCGCTCGCATAGGCGATAACGTCGAGCTGGTGCTTGGCCCGATTCTGCCGGATCTGGTCCAGAAATTCCTGCGGGACGGTAAAACTCACGAAAACTGGCTTGATCTGCGCGATGGTCACAAGCGTTGTGTTCTGACTCGCCTGCACGATATTACCCGGATCCACAAGACGGGCGCCGGTGCGTCCATCAATCGGTGAGCGAATTTGCGCATAGTCGAGATTGAGCTGCGCGATGTCGATGAGCGCCTGATCTGCGGCGACCGCGGCTTGAAGCTGTCCGACCGTTGCTTTCTGGTTATCGTAGGCCTCCTGGGTCTGCGTCGCTGACGCCAGCAGCTTGGCATAGCGGTTGAGCACCAGTTGTGCGGCCTGCAGTTGCGCCTCATCCTTGCGCTTGTTGGCTTGAGTCTGTGCCAGCGCCGCCCGGAAAGGCCGGGGATCGATCTGGAACAACAGATCGCCAGCCTTGACGTCCTGGCCCTCGGTAAAGAACACATCGGTGATCTGTCCATCGACGCGCGTCTTCACGGCGACGTTCTTATAATCCTGCACAGTGCCGAGACCGGCGACAAGGACCGGAACGGGTTCGGTCGTTGCCTCTCCGAATGTCACTGGAATGGGTGGGGGCGCGGACTGCTGTCCGCTGGCGGGGTTCCGCGCGGCAATCAAATGCCAGGCCGTGATGCAGCCGACGACGATGATGATCACCACGACACTGGCGAAAATGCTTTTCTTCACGCCTCTCGCTCCACGGATGAACACGGACGAATCATCGCTCAATTTCATAGAATCGGACTCGCGCAGGCGCCGACACCGCCGATTTACGGGTCAACGCTGCTGCCAGCGCCTCGTTTCGTCAGGCGATCCGGGCTCATCCCCAGGCACAATCTCGTTGGTTCCCTTCCGGTTCCCAGGTCGCAGAAGCGGGGTAAGTCCGCGGATTTTTGCAGCGCAACCGGCAGCTAGTTCGCCGACATTGCCGCAACATTTCGGTGACGTGAAATATCGTTCATCGAGAGGGTGATCGCGCAATCGTGAAAGGGGGCCCTGTCGAATTTCCGAGTAACGGAAACCAACACCGCAGTTTTACCAAGACAGGACGCGCCGGGTTGCAGATTTCGAAAATGATACGGCGGCGCGTAAAATAAAGAGGTTGCTCGGCAATGGGCCCACGATGGACAGGCTAAACGATGCCCGCGCGGGTCAGCTCGAACACGATCCCGAGCGCTGTGAGGCCGAACGCCACGGCGGCAAGGGGCAACAAGACCTCGACCATGGCGGTTGAAGCCTTTTCCCGGTCCGTCCAGGTTGCGAATTGACCGCGCATCCAGTTGCCCAATGTTTCCGGAGTTTCCTTGGCCGCATTTTCGTCGGCGATGTCCGCTTGGCTTGCGTCTTCGCGGGTCGCGTTGCGCTGCGCCACCACGCTGGCACGCAACAACACTGAGGGAATCCCGACCGCCATCAGCACCAGCACGCTGATCATAGCAGCACCAGCACGCTGATCATAGCGAATGCGAGCTTCGTATAGCTTTCATCATTGAACAGCAGCCATGCTGCCACCACGAACCATATCAGCAGTCCAGCCGCGGCTCGATGGACCATTGGATGAAGTTGATCGGTGACTCTGTCTGACGACGGAGGTTTGCTCATGGGGCTGTCCTTACATCGTGTATCGTGGTTTGCGTAATCATCCTCGCCGCTATGCCATCGCATGCTGACGTTTCAATGCAACATGGTCTTGTTTGGTCCCATGTGCTGCGCTCGTGCGGCGATCAATCGCAGCACAGCCAGCGTTGTCTCAAAAAAAATTAATGCATGGGACAGGTCAACGTAACGTTCGGGAATTATTGGAAAGCCATCTGAGCGTGATCACGTCTCACAGAGCAGAAAAACACACCTCACCACCCGCGGCTTTGCGGACCTGGTCGAGAAGGTGAAACCAGCCGTCATTTCGGTGCGGGTCCGGCTCGGCGCGCAATCGAGTGCGATGAAACAGGATGACGACAACGCGGCGCCGTTCCGACGGGGCTCCCCGTTCGAAAGGTTCTTCCGGCAATTCGGCTTCGAGGACATGCCAAACCGGCGGTTCGGAATGCCGCAGGCAGGACCGCGAACGGCTGCAGAAGGTTCCGGTTTCTTCATTTCAGCTGACGGCTATGCGGTGACTAATAACCATGTGGTTGACAACGCCAAGACCGTGCAGGTTGTCACCGATGATGGCAGGACGCTGTCGGCCAAGGTCGTCGGCACCGACTCCAACACCGACCTTGCGCTGATCAAGGTTGACGGCAACAACTTCCCGTTCGTGAACTTCGCTGATCACGAGCCGCGTATTGGCGACTGGGTGGTGGCGGTCGGCAATCCGTTCGGCCTCGGTGGAACGGTGACGGCTGGCGTCGTATCGGCACGCGGGCGCGACATCGGCTCCGGCGTGAGCGATTTCATCCAGATCGATGCGCCAATCAACCGCGGCAATTCGGGCGGGCCGACCTTCGACATTGACGGCAATGTGATCGGCGTCAATACAGCGATCTACTCGCCGTCCGGCGGCTCGGTCGGCATCGGCTTCGATATTCCGGCCGACACCGCCAAAATGGTGGTTGCGCAGCTGCAGCGGCACGGGCACGTGACCCGAGGCTGGATGGGCGTACGCATCCAAGCGGTCACGTCCGAGATCGCCGATAGCCTCGGTCTCAAGAAGGTTCAAGGCGTCATCGTTGACGAACTGCAGCCGGGCAGCCCCGCCGCCAAGGCCGGCATTGTCGCAGGAGACGTGATCACCGCAGTCGACGGCAAGGACAGCCGCGATCTCGCCCGCCGGATCGGCTCGACGGCGCCGGGTACGTCGGTCAAGCTCAGCGTGCTCCACAACGGCTCTGACAAGACGATGTCACTCACCCTTGGTGAGTTGCCAGATCAGCGCCAGGCCAGCACCGGCACCGAGGAGCATGAAAATGGAACGGCCGACGGCGCGCCGCGACTTGGCCTCACGCTGGCTCCGGGGAGCGATATAGACGGGCTGGGCAGCCAAGGAGTTGCAGTCGAGGCTGTAGATCCCGACGGACCTGCGGCGCAGCACGGCATCAAGGAGGGTGATGTTATTCTTGATGTCGGTGGCAAAGCAGTCTCGAAGCCTGCAGATGTGCGCCGGCAGCTCGCGGAGCTGCACAAGGAAGGCAAACACACCGCGCTGCTGCGGATGAAATCTGACGACGGAACAAAGTTCATCGCCGTTCCGCTCGATCATGCGTGATCGGGCCAAGAGGTGTGCGTCCGGCGACCACCGTTGAACGTGACGCTGCGTCCTCTAGCTTGGGAAAAGGCCCCTCTCCCCGCAACCGGGGAGAGGGGTCGATTGCCTCGCGGGCAGGATATAACTGAACCACACGGCGGTTGCCGCACGGTGCTGATCGCGCCATGCCGCTATCTGCGCTCTAAATCTTCTTCGGACGGGCCGCGCTAGATCCGTCAATTGCGGCGCTTCCCTGCTGTCGTTTCCGCTGGACCGTGGCTGTCGCGGGTTTCATGTGAACGTTGACTGACAAAATGTATCCGATCAGCGGCGAAATTTACCAGACTCTCATAGCTGGTATGCCCTTGTGCCGCGGCCTTCAGAATGCACTCGGCAAGATAGGCCTTTGTGGCCGGAGTTGAACATTCTAGTGGCACTCTCGCCATGACCTCTTCAAGTGCATTTCTCATGACTTGGACAAGTTGGGGGTCGAAACTCGGCATGGCCATCTTTCTTTCCCTATCAGCACTTGAGAGGGGGCCGTACGCTTCACCAGCGCGCGAACACCCCGCTTCTTTTCGCGCGGCCAGCCGCACACTGCGCGCAATCAGCTCGACTGTGTTGCGCCAGGCGAAAATCGAGCCTCGGCTTGGAGACCGCAATGTGGAGTAAATTTGGAAAGACCGCAATGTGGAGTAAATTTCGCTGGGCCAAAAGCGTCGACGTGCCTAGAACGCAACGGCGGAAAAAGATTGAAAGTTGCGCCACAATACTGCGATCGATAATCAAATTATCAAGACACCGAGCTTAGACGGTCCTGCGACAAACCACCTCCTCTTGCGGCGGGCAATTGCTTCGATATGTTACGGGTGGGATGCAGTGGGAACTTTCTTCAGCCCCCCAGCCCCAGTTCCCGCTCAGACCCTAAACCCCGCTTCGGCGGGGTTTAGTTTTGGCGCTGATTCTTTACACAGTGCCTTCGTCTTCTCCACAGACATTCCGCCGCCCCGATCTTTGCCGTCCGATCGCTTCTTCGTGGATGGCGAGCGCTCTGTTCGCGGTCGCGGCTGCGGGGCGCGCAATCAATCGGGCACCACGACCGACATACCGACCGCATGTTAATTCATTAGTTCAAAATTGAGGCTTTGAGGTTCCTGGACGCCGGTGGCCACGTTGCGGTGGCGCAAATGATCGTCAGGACGTTAGCTCAATCGGTTCTACCCGTCTGTTACGAATTTGTGGAGCATCGCAACCATTTCTTAACCGGCCGCCTTCACCATGCCGGCCAAGGGTTGGCGATCCCGATAACGCAATCAAATTTGCAGCCGAACTTATGGCGCAGGACTCGGCGAGCTCGGGAGACCGAGTGAATGACTGCTTGCCTACGCCTTGTGCACCGACCATGCGTGGGTAACAAAACGTGCGCCCACATCGAGCCGTTGTCCGCGCCAGCACCTCACCGTGTAACCGAGGAGTAAGACATGAAGAGCATATGGAATTCTCTGGCGGCCGGCGGTTGTCACGTTTTCGGTCTGGCCTTGCTTGTGCTGTCCGCTATGGCAGGCGGCTCGGCGGTCCGAGCTGCGGATCCGCCCATTCTGCAAAGCATCGTGTTCGATCCCATTGCGCAAATCGTATTACGCGTCGAGCAGCGGGTCGCCGATCTCCAAGCGGCATTCTCAACATTCGCGGAATCATTCACCTCAGAGCGTATTGTCGCGCAGCAGCTTTGCGTAGCCGATGACAGCGGGGCGCAGACCTGCATCAGCAAAACGCAGCTTGATGCCCTGCTCAGGAGCCCGGTGCAAATCAGTCAAGCGCCGGTACTCGACCGTGAGCTCGCGCTGCGGAATGAATCCGACACGTCGCACGTCGTGGCGACGGCCACGCCTCCGCTAATGGACGAGCCAGCTGCTGCTGAGGACAAGTCCACCGTTTCGATGCCCGAGGTTGCGGTTCCCGTTGCGGCAGCCATGCCCTCGGTCACGGATGAACCAATCGCTCTCGTGGGCGACTCCGCCGCTTCGATGCCCCAGATTGCGGTCCCGACGGCGACGGAGCAACCGATCGCAGCTGGCGGTGAAACCGGCACGCCTCCTCCAGCCACCGCGGCCGCGGGGCCGATGGAAACTGGTCAGCCAGCCGTCGACCGGCCCGCCGCGGCTTTCGCCGAATCCATCGTTCCAACACCCGTCCCACCCACAGTTCAACCTTCGTCCGAGCATCTGGCTGCTACCACCGGCGAATCCGGCACGCTGATTCCCGCAGTTGCTGCCGCTGTGCCGCCGGCCGAGCCGGCCGAGACCATCGTTGTTGTGAACACAGCCGCAACCGTTGCCGCTCCAGAGCAACAGGAAAAGACTGGAGAAACAGCCACTGCCGATCCAATGATGGCCGATTCGCCGGTGCCGGATGCGGAACCCGTCCAAGGCTCACCGGCGCTCGACCGTCTGCAATGATATCAGTCATCACATCAAGCCGCCAACGGGGTTGCCGGCCTTGGTGTAATGGTCTATCGGGGGCCCGGCCTTGATGACGAGGTCTCCGACGCATTCAGCCATTGGGGGGCGATGTCAGGACGGGGGAGATCCCGACATGAAATGCATCGTCTGTAAAGAGGGCTATACGGCGCTCAGCACGGTCACTGTCACTTTGCAACGCGGCAACACCGTCGTGATCGTCCGCGATGCGCCTGCAGCCGTCTGCCAGAACTGCGGCGAATACTCCTTAGGAGACGCCGCGGCTGGCAAATTGTACCGCCAGGGCGTGGAAACGGTGAGATGAGATCTAGCGGCAGAACGCACCGTGCTGATTTTATCTCGCCGAAACTGGTCATGCAGCCTTCGGTGTGGCCGAATTACCTGTTGGGCAAAGGGCGCACTCTTCGCGTGCCATGCCCAAGAGGCTCGGTTGTGATCGGCACGCGGAGCGTGTCAATGGGGCTGGCCAAACGCCGGCCCCGTTGGCTTTGCCGCTAAGACTACGTTTCCAGGCGACGGGAATCCGCCCTAGCGCGCGAGCCGGCGCAGGAACATGATGGTCGGCCGCAGGATCAAGAGGTCAGCGACAAGCGCCGAGATCATCGCGAAGGCGCTCAGCCAGCCGAACAGTCTCAGTGACGGCAGGTCCGACAGAACTGTTGCGATGAGCCCGCATGCAAGCACGATGGACGTCAGGATCAACGCCGGGCCTACCAGGATGGTGCCTCGCTCGACCGCCCCGCCCGGGTCTTCTCCCGGCCTTTCCTCTAGCCTGAGGCGGTTGAGGAAGTGGATCGTCGCGCTCAAGGCCAACCCGAACGACACCGTCAGGGCAACGATGCTGGCGAATTGCAGGCCGTCGCCCAGCATCCACAGGATGTCGCCGGACACCAAAACGGGGAAAATCCCCGGCGGGATGACGGCCAGGGCCACGACCCAAGATCGAAACGCGAGTCCGATGAAGGCTGCGACGAAAGCGATTTCAACCGTCAGGCCGAGATTCAGTTTTGTTATCATGGTGGCGCTGTTGCGCGCCGCGATCGCCGAGAGGCCTGTCACCGAGATCCGGTAGCCGGGATACTTCGCCCGCACCGCAGCCAGGGAGTTATCGAGGCTCTCAACGACCGGGAGCAACTGACTTGCGTCCTTGTCGGGAATGCGGCCTGAGACCACCACCGCGGTCTGGTCGGCGGAGAGGAACCGGCGCACCAGATAGGGAGGCAGGACGTCGATATATTGCTTGAGGGTCGCGACGTCGGATTTCCCCGCCTTCTCGGCGAGCCAGCGGCGCAGCGTCTCGATGGACCACACATTGCCGACGCCGGCCTGCTTTTCCAGGATGGTGTGGGCCTCCGCCATGACGGTGAGTGTCGTCTGATCATAGAGCGAGGCGCCCGGCGGAAATTCGATCAGAATGTCGAGCGGGTTGGCGCCGGTCAGCTTGGTGTCGAGCCGGCCGCTCGCCTCCACCGCCTTTTCCTTGTCGGGCACGAGATCGGCGAGGCGGTAGCGCGGCTGCAGGTTGACATAGAACAAGGCCAGCGTCGTGATCACCGCGACCGCGATGAGTGTGTAAAGCCCGGGCCGGCTCACCATGCGGTGGGCGATCCAGCCGCAGAACCAGCGCAGCATGTCAACGGCCAAGTCCGCCCCTTTGATCTTGGCTGCGAAGCTCGCCTCCTTGTGCACGAGCAGGACGCCGAGCAATGGGACAAGCATGAGCACCGCCGCCAGTGCGACCACGGTAGCAATGATGCCGGCCTCACCAAAGGTGCGGATCAAGTCCGAGTTGGCGAACAGCAGAGAGAAAAACGACAGTCCGGCCGTGGCGTGGGTGAGCACGCAGGCAGGCCCGGCGATAAGGATGGCCTCGCGGAAGGCTTCGTACTTGCTGCGGCCGGCGATCAGGCGGTCGCGGGCCAAATATGTAAGCTGCATGCTGTCGGAAAAGCTGATCACCATGATCAGCGGCGTCATCACGTTGAGGAAGATGTTGAGGCGGAAGTCGAGCCAGCCGAGCGTGCCGAGTGCCAGCAGGATGGCGGTCAGCGGCGGCCCAGCCGCAATCACCATGAACGACACACGACGGAAGAACGCTATGGCGATCAGGCATCCCGCCACGAATCCCAGAGCGTTGTAGATCACCCGGTCCCGCTCCATGGCCTTGCGAATGTCGAGCTGCATCACCGGCACGCCCGACAACTCGCCCTTGAGGTCGGTGCCCCCGAGATTTTCCGTCACAGTCTTGCGGATTTCGCTAACGATGTCCGACAGGCCGTTACCGGTCGCCGCCGCCGGATCGAGCGCCAACACGATTAAGGCGAGTTCGCCATCCTCGGAAAGAAGCTTGCCGCGGATGATCTCGTTCGACATCACTTTTTGGACAAGCGCATCATAGCCCTTGCCCTCGGGCAGCGGCTCCGGGAACAACGGCTCCGGCAAATGGTCGCCCTCAGGCGGCTGTCGCGCCGAGAATAACGAGATGATGCCCCGGGTGCCGTCGATGAGCTGTAGCTCCGTCACCAGGTCGCGCAGTTTTTCGAGCGACTCCCGCTGCAGCAGGCTCTTGCCCTCGACCACCACCAGGACGTCGTATTCGCTCGACGGAAAGCGTTTGGTCACCTCCTCGTATTGCCTGAATTCCGGCGTGTCGGAGCGAAACAGCTGGCTTAGCGAGTCGTCAGCCTGGATGCGCATGACGCCGAATGCTGCCAACGCTGCCAGGACAATGAACGTGATCACGCTTGGAATGGGAAAACGCAGCGGAATGAGGCCGAATCGCTCAATGCCGAGCGCGAGCCGAAACCGGCGCTTCTGTCCAGGCGGCGTCGCGTCGGTTGCATTTGCCATGGCTTGATCGGGTTGTTCGTGGCGCACCTATGCCTCCACACTCGACAGATGACGCAATTCCGCTGCAGACGATTTCGATCGATTGGAACCACGTGTAGGGTGGGCGAAGGCGCGCTCTTCGCGCGCCGTGCCCACCCCCTCCCTACCCTCTTCCGCCTGCGGGGGAGAATAGGGAGGGGGCAGGTCGGCACGCTTCGCTTTGCCCACCCTACGAAGACGGTCCCCTATGACCGAAATTCGCTCTAGGGCGTGAGCTGCGTTGCCGGCACCGCATAAACCATTGCCCATGATCGCGCGCGCCTTACCCACAATAGACCGGCTCCGGCTGGGAGAAGAAGCTCAGCAGGATGTGCAAACAGAGCTCATAGTTTTTGCCCTGGAAGCTCGCGTGGGAAACGCCGGGCATGACTGCAAACTGCTTGTCCGGGTTGGGCAGCAACTTGAAGAATTCGAGCAGATCATCGATGCTTGCAATACCGTCCCATTGGCCGCGCATGATGATGGTGGCGGATTTGATCTTGGTCGGGTCGACGACAGGCAGGTTCGCGCACATGTCCACATAAGTACCGGTCGGAACCGAGTCGTCGAGCGCCAGGATTGCGTCGGCAAAGGCATCCACCACTTTTTCATCCGCTGAACCCGGATGATCGCGATTAAAGATCGAGTGCACAAAGGCGCGGTCGATCGGCCGACGGTTCGCGGCACGAAATTCCGCCAGCCGCTTCGAACGCTCGGCGAGCGTTGGGCTGCCCTTTCCGGTCCATACCATTGCGTCGAGGGCAAGCCGCGACACCATCTCGGGATGGTTCTGGGCAAACAACGCCGCGCGCAGCGCGCCGGACGAAATCCCGTAGACGAGCAACGGCTTGGGTCCGCGCAGCTGCTGGATATAACTGGCAGCGGCGAAGCAGTCCTCCGCCCCGAAAGCAATCGGGGCATTGTTATCGCGGGTCTTGGTGGAACGGCCATAGCCCTCCATATCGACTGACCATGTGTCGTAGCCATGCCGGGCGAAAAATTCCATTGCAGAGGAATCTGGCTGTCCAGGGACATGGAGATCGAACGTCGGCTGCGACGCCATGGATGAGCCGTGAACGAACAGGATCGTGGCTTTTGCCCTCGCGGGATCGAAAGCGGGCTTGTTCCACAAGAACAGCTTCACGTCGCCCTTATTCGTCCAGTGCTCGGTGCCGGTCAGGGGCGGGGCCATTTCGTTCATGAACGGGGCCTTTCTTGGCGTCACTATGTCGAGAACCCCGGCTGAAAAAGCCGATAATCCAAATGGGTTCAGCGAACCTTTATACAAGCGTGGCAGTAACACAAATTCACAGCTTTTTGCGCGATCCGGCCGCTAATGACCCGCGAACCCTGTTGGTTTCGCGGCGGCCGGTTCATCGATGACTTTCCGGCCATTCATGCGATGATGGGCTCACGACCCTGGTTTGACATGCTTCGTTGCGGCAAATCTATGGCAATGAGGTCAACTTGCTCGGATGCGCGCAAAATCGGCCCCGAACTGGTCACGTTCGCGGAACCCGCCGCTCAACAATGCAGCATGATCGATTTCGAGCTGCCGGTGGGCGATGCTATCAACATCGACTTGCCACCTATGGTGCACTGCGCTAAGCCTCCGATGTCCCCTGCGTGGATCGAATCCGCCTTTTTTCACGGCGGTTTCGGCGGTGCCGGACCCGTTGGGTCGGGGGCCATTGCGCAGCTGTGGCGATATTACCGGCGCGCGGTGAGGTGACGATGAATGCCTTGTTGCAGGAATACCTTCCTCTCGTCGTCTTCATAGGTGTTTCGCTGGCGATCGGACTCGCGCTCCTTGTCGCGCCCTTTATTGTTGCCTATCGACAGCCTGATCCGGAAAAACTGTCGGCCTATGAGTGCGGCTTCAATGCTTTCGATGACGCGCGTATGAAGTTCGATGTGCGATACTATCTTATCGCGATCATCTTCATCATCTTCGATCTTGAAGTTGCGTTCCTTTTTCCCTGGGCGATTACGTTCGGCCAACTCGGCGTGTTCGGATTCTGGTCGATGATGGTTTTCCTTGCGGTTTTGACCGTTGGATTTATCTATGAGTGGAAGAAGGGAGCGCTCGAATGGGATTGAGCGAGCGAACCGTTGCTCCTGGCGCGACGGGACTTCTCGATCCGCGCACCGGCCTGCCGGTAGGTTCGGACGACGCCTTTTATGTCGGCCTCAACAATGCACTGGCCGACAAGGGTTTCCTCCTCACCGCTGCTGATGACCTGATCGTATGGGCGCGCACCGGCTCGCTGATGTGGATGACCTTCGGGCTCGCTTGTTGTGCGGTCGAGATGATGCAGATGTCGATGCCACGTTACGATGCGGAGCGGTTCGGCTTCGCGCCGCGGGCGTCGCCGCGCCAGTCCGACGTCATGATCGTGGCCGGCACCCTTACCAACAAGATGGCGCCGGCGCTGCGCAAGGTCTACGACCAGATGCCGGAGCCGCGCTACGTGATCTCCATGGGCTCATGCGCCAATGGCGGCGGTTATTATCACTATTCCTACGCAGTGGTACGCGGTTGCGACCGCATCGTGCCGGTAGACATCTACGTTCCGGGCTGTCCGCCCACCGCCGAGGCGCTGCTCTACGGTGTACTGCTCTTGCAAAAGAAGATTCGGCGCATCGGGACCATCGAGCGGTGACAACATGACGAATGAGACGCTGGAATCCCTCGGCCAGGCCATTGCCGGGGCGCTTCCCGGGGCAGTCACCGGCTACGTTGTGGTCAAAGGCGAGCTGACGATCACGGCCAATGCGGCTGAGATCGTGCGGGTGGCGATGTTCCTGCGCGACGATCCGGCGTGCGCATTTTCCTGCATTATCGACGTCACGGCGGTGGATTGGCCGCAGCGCGAGCGACGTTTCGATGTCGTTTATCACTTTCTGTCGCCGACCAAGAATCGGCGCGTCCGCGTCAAGATCGAGGTCGATGAAGCAACGCCGGTCGCCTCCCTTATCGATGTGTTGCCGGGTGTCAACTGGTTCGAGCGCGAGGTCTACGATCTCTACGGCGTGGTGTTCACCGGGCATCCGGACATGCGCCGCCTGCTCACCGACTACGGTTTCGAGGGCCATCCGCTGCGCAAGGATTTCCCGCTCACGGGTTTTGTCGAGGTACGGTGGGACGACGAGCTGAAGCGGGTGGTCTACAATCCGGTGAACCTGGCGCAGGAATTTCGCACATTCGATTTCCTCTCACCATGGGAGGGGCCGCACTATCCTCTGCCGGGCGATGAGAAGGCGGCCAACGGCTCCGGGAAGGCCGGCGCATGACCGAGGCCGCCATCCGCAATTTCACCATCAACTTCGGGCCGCAGCATCCGGCAGCGCATGGCGTCCTGCGCCTCGTGCTGGAACTGGACGGCGAGGTGGTCGATCGCGTCGATCCGCATGTCGGGCTCCTGCATCGCGGCACCGAAAAGCTGATCGAGCACAAGACCTATCAGCAGGCGATTCCGTATTTCGACCGTCTCGACTATGTGGCGCCGATGAATCAGGAGCATGCCTTCTGCCTTGCGGCAGAAAAGCTGCTTGGCATCGTTATCCCGAAACGGGCGCAACTCATTCGCGTTCTCTATGCGGAGATCGGCCGTCTGTTGTCGCACCTTCTCAACGTCACCACGCAGGCGATGGACGTGGGAGCGCTCACGCCGCCATTGTGGGGCTTCGAAGAGCGCGAAAAGCTGATGGTGTTTTATGAGCGCGCTTCGGGCAGCCGCATGCATGCGGCCTATTTCCGGGTCGGCGGCGTACACCAGGACATGCCCAATCAGCTGATCGACGACATCGCGGCGTTCTGCGATCCCTTCCTCAAGGTCTGCGACGATCTTGAATCTCTGCTCACTGATAACCGCATCTTCAAGCAGCGCAATGTCGACATTGGCGTCGTCAATCTCGCGGATGCCTGGGCATGGGGTTTCTCCGGCGTGATGGTGCGAGGCTCGGGCGCTGCCTGGGATCTGCGCAAGGCGCAGCCCTATGAGTGCTATGCAGAGCTCGATTTCGATATCCCGGTCGGCCGCAACGGCGATTGCTACGATCGTTACTGCATCCGCATGGAGGAGATGCGCCAGTCGATCCGCATCATGCGCCAATGCATCGATAAGCTGCGCTCGGCCGAAGGGCAGGGGCCTGTGCATGTTGCCGACCATAAGATCATGCCGCCGAAGCGTGCCGATATGAAGCGCTCGATGGAAGCCCTGATCCATCATTTCAAGCTCTACACCGAGGGCTACCACGTGCCGGCCGGCGAGGTTTATGCAGCCGTCGAGGCACCGAAGGGCGAGTTCGGCGTGTACCTCATCGCCGACGGCACCAACAAGCCTTACAAGTGCAAAATCCGCGCGCCGGGCTTCGCCCATCTCCAGGCGATGGACTTCATCTGCCGCGGCCACCTGCTGGCCGACATTTCGGCCATCCTCGGCTCACTCGACATCGTGTTCGGGGAGGTGGACCGGTGAGTACGACCAGTGTGCCTAAGCAGCGGATGCGTTGTTTTGCGCGAGGCCGCCAGTAATGTCCGTCCGCCGCCTCGCCCCTCCCGAACGGCAGCCCACGAGCTTCGCCTTCACAGAGGAGAATCTCGCCTGGGCAAGCCAGCAGATCGCTAAATATCCGGAGGGCCGGCAGGCCTCGGCGGTAATCCCGATTCTGTGGCGTGCCCAGGAGCAGGCCGGCGGCTGGACGCCGCGCAAGGCGATCGAGTATGTCGCCGACCTCCTCGGCATGGCGCATATCCGGGTGCTGGAGATTGCAACTTTCTACACCATGTTCCTGCTCGAGCCGGTCGGCCGCAAAGCCCACGTGCAGTGGTGCGGAACCACGCCGTGCCTGCTGCGTGGCGGCGAAGAAATCAAACAGGTGTGTCGGCGGCGCATTCATCCGGAGCCGTTCCAAGTTTCCGCAGACGGCGATTTTTCCTGGGAGGAGGTCGAGTGCCTGGGGGCCTGCGTCAATGCCCCGATGGTCCAGATCGGCAAGGACACCTATGAGGACCTCACCGCGGAATCCTTCGAGCGGGTGCTCGACGCCATTGCGCACGGCGAAACCCCAAGGACGGGCCCGCAGAACGCGCGGCAGTTTTCCGCTCCACTCGGAGGCGACACCACCCTGAAGAACATCGCCCCTGCCTCACCGGGGCCGATCTCGTCGCACGGCGATACCCCAGCTGAACACCGGCAGGGCATGAACGATGCTTGACGATAAGGACCGCATTTTCCGGAATCTGTATGGTCGTGGCGACTGGCGGCTCGAAGGCGCGCGCGCGCGCGGCGCCTGGGACGGCACGAAGGCGATTCTGGAGAAGGGGCGCGATGCCATCGTCAACGAGGTCAAGAATTCCGGGTTGCGCGGGCGCGGCGGCGCCGGATTTCCGACCGGCCTCAAATGGTCCTTCATGCCGAAGCAGGTCGGCGATCGGCCACACTATCTGGTGGTCAACGCCGACGAATCGGAGCCCGGGACCTGCAAGGATCGCGACGTCATGCGGCACGATCCCCACCTTCTCATCGAGGGGTGCCTGCTCGCCAGCTTCGCCATGGGTGCGCACACTTGCTACGTCTATGTGCGCGGCGAGTTCGTCCGCGAACGCGAGCGCCTGGAGGCGGCGATCGAGGAGGCCTATGAGGCGAAGCTGATCGGCAGTAACAACGTCCTTGGTTGGGACTTCGATATCATCGTCCATCACGGTGCCGGCGCCTATATCTGCGGCGAGGAAACCGCCTTGTTGGAAAGCCTCGAAGGCAAGAAGGGCATGCCGAGGCTGAAGCCGCCGTTTCCTGCCAATATGGGCCTTTATGGTTGCCCGACCACGGTGAACAATGTGGAGTCGATCGCGGTCGTCCCCGACATCATGCGGCGGGGGGCGGCGTGGTTCGCCAGCATCGGTCGGCCGAACAATACCGGCACCAAGATTTTCTGCATTTCCGGCCATGTCAATAATCCGTGCAATGTCGAAGAAGCCATGGGCATTCCGTTGCGCGAGCTGTTGGAAAAGCATGCGGGCGGGGTACGCGGCGGCTGGGACAACCTGCTGGCCGTGATCCCGGGCGGCTCGTCGATGCCCCTGGTGCCGGCCTCCCAATGCGTGCCGCTGCCGATGGATTTCGACGGCACCAAGGACGTAAAGTCCGCCCTCGGTACCGCGGCCGTGATCGTGATGGACAAGTCCACCGACATCGTACGCGCCATGGCTCGCATCTCCTATTTCTACAAGCACGAGAGCTGCGGGCAGTGCACGCCATGCCGCGAAGGCATGGGATGGATGTGGCGCGTGCTCATGCGCATGGCCGAAGGCCGCGCCCACAAGCGTGAGATCGATATGCTGATGGACGTCACGCAGCAGATCGAGGGCCACACGATCTGCGCGTTCGGGGACGGGGCCGCGTGGCCGGTGCAGGGCCTGCTTCGCCACTTCCGCCACGAGATCGAGCGGCGCATCGACGAATACGCCGCCAACCCGCATCCGGAACCGGTCCGGGTGGCGGCGGAGTAGGGGCGAGAGATGAGCATCACCGCACCGGGACTGGCGCAAAAGCACAATTGGCTGTCGAACGCCGGCCTCGCCATCATGGTGGCCGCGTTCGCCTGGTGGTTCCTGTTCTACGCGCAGTGGACCGGGCCGCTGCGGTTACTCGATCTCAAAGTGCCGTGTCTTGTCACAACCATTGACGAATGCAGCTTCTTTCAATCCCGGCTTGAGGAATTTCACGCCTCCGGGCCGATCTATCAGCCGGCAGTGTGGTGGATCGGCATGGCGACATTTCTGGCCGGGCGCGTTTCAGGGAAACTGATTGCGGGGAGGTTGCCTGATCGCATGGGACCGGGCCGGGGCGATGAGGAAGATGGGGCCGCCCGATGAGCAAGCTCGTTGTTGACGGCAACCTGGTGGATGTTCCGCCGGAATATACGTTGCTTCAGGCGTGCGAGGCGGCAGGCGCGGAGATTCCACGTTTCTGCTTCCATGAGCGCCTCTCCATCGCGGGCAATTGCCGCATGTGCCTGGTCGAATTGTCCGGCTCGCCGAAGCCCGTCGCCAGCTGCGCCTGGGCGGTGCGCGACTGTCGGCCCGGCCCAAAGGGCGAACCGCCCGTCGTCAAGACCAGGTCGCCCATGGTCCGCAAGGCGCGGGAAGGGGTGATGGAATTCCTGCTCATCAATCACCCTCTCGATTGCCCGATTTGCGATCAGGGCGGCGAATGCGATTTGCAGGATCAGGCCATGGCCTACGGCGTCGACTCCTCGCGTTTCAAGGAGAACAAGCGCGCCGTCGAGGACAAATATCTCGGGGCTTTGGTCAAGACCTACATGAACCGCTGTATCCAGTGCACGCGGTGCGTCCGCTTCGCGACGGAGGTCGCGGGCGTGCCGGAGCTTGGCGCCATCGGTCGTGGCGAGGACATGGAGATCACGACCTATCTCGAACAGGCGATGCTATCGGAGCTGCAAGGCAACGTTGTCGATCTATGCCCGGTCGGGGCATTGACCTCGAAGCCCTATGCGTTCATGGCGCGCCCGTGGGAGCTTGGCAAGACCGAGTCCGTCGATGTCTCCGATGCAGTTGGTTGCGCTATCCGGGTCGATACGAGAGGCCGCGAGGTGATGCGCGTGCTGCCGCGCGTCAACGAGGACGTGAACGAGGAGTGGATCTCCGACAAGACCAGGCATCAGGTCGACGGCTTGCGGGTGCAACGCCTCGATCAGCCGTATGTGCGCGAGGGCGGGCGACTGCGGCCGACGACGTGGGGCGCAGCGTTCAATGCTGTCGCGGCGAAGCTCAAGGCCACCAAGGGTGAGCGGATCGGCGCGATTGCGGGCGACCTCGCTGCTGTCGAGGACATGTACGCCCTCAAGGATCTGCTGGCCCGGCTGGGGTCCGCCAATCTCGATTGCCGACAGGACGGGACGGTGCTCGACCCCAAATGGGGCCGCACCAGCTACCTGTTCAATGCCACCATTGCAGGCATCGACGAGGCCGACGGGCTGATGATTGTCGGCGCCAATCCGCGCAAGGAAGCGCCCGTGCTCAACGCCCGCATTCGCAAACGTTGGCGCTCTGCCGGCCTCAAGATCGGCGTTATCGGCGAGCGTGCCGATTTGACTTATGGTTACCAGTATTTGGGCGCCGGGACCGACACGCTTGCAAGCTTCGCCGACCATGCGCCGGCCAGCCTGAAGCGGCAGATTTGGCTTGTCGGGCAGGGCGCGCTGGCACGTGCTGATGGTGCCGCAGTCCTTTCGGCCGTAGCCAAAGCGGCCGTTTCGACCGGTGCGGTGGTCGATGGCTGGAATGGTTTTTCGGTGCTCCATACTGCGGCGGCGCGGGTCGGCGGCCTTGACATCGGCTTCGTTCCGGGTGAAGGCGGCCCAACCGCGGCAGCGATGGCCGATGGCGCAGTGGACGTGCTGTTCCTGCTGGGCGCCGACGAAGTCGATGTGGAATCGCGAGCCTTTGTCGTCTACATCGGCACCCATGGCGATCACGGGGCGCAACGTGCCGATGTCATTCTACCGGGTGCGGCCTACACGGAAAAGTCCGGTATCTACGTCAACACCGAGGGCAGGGTGCAGATGGCCGGCCGCGCTGCCTTCCCGCCCGGCGAGGCGCGTGAAGATTGGGCAATCCTGCGGGCGCTGTCGGAAGTGGTCGGATCGAAGCTCCCTTACGACTCGCTCGCACAGCTGCGCGGTGTCTTGTTCAAGACATTCCCGCATCTGCAACGGATCGGTACTATCACGCCGGGCAATCCCGACGACATCAGCAAACTCGCAACGCGTGGCGGCGCCATGGAGAAAGCGCCGTTCCAGTCTCCGATCGATGACTTCTATCTGACTAATCCGATCGCTCGCGCTTCGGCCGTGATGGCGGAATGCTCGGCGCTGGCCGAGCGCGCTGCCGCGACTGCGGCGGAGTAGAAGGCGGAACCGATGGCCGAGCTTTGGACCGACTATATCTGGCCGCTCCTAGTGATTGTCGCGCAGAGCCTTCTGATGCTGGTGGTTCTGCTGATTGCGATCGCCTACGTGCTTTACGCCGACCGCAAGATCTGGGCGGCAGTGCAAATCCGGCGCGGTCCCAACGTGGTCGGTCCGTGGGGCTTGCTGCAAAGCTTCGCCGACCTTCTCAAGTTCGTATTCAAGGAGCCGATCATCCCGGCCGGCGCCAACAAGGGGGTGTTTCTTCTGGCGCCGCTGGTGTCGTGTGTGCTTGCTCTCGGCGCATGGGTGGTGATTCCGGTCAACGCCGGCTGGGTGATCTCCGACATCAATGTGGGCGTGCTCTATATCTTCGCCATCTCCTCGCTTGGTGTCTACGGCATCATCATGGGCGGGTGGGCGTCAAACTCGAAATATCCCTTTCTCGCGGCACTGCGCTCTGCGGCACAGATGGTGTCCTACGAAGTTTCGATTGGCTTCGTCATTATCACGGTGCTCTTGTGCGCTGGGTCGCTCAATCTCAGCGATATCGTCGATGCCCAGGGGGTCGGGCTCGCCAATCTCCTTGGCCTCCCGTGGTTCACGGTGTTGAATTGGTACTGGCTCCCGCTGTTTCCGATGTTCATCGTCTTCTTCATCTCGGCACTCGCGGAAACCAATCGGCCTCCTTTCGACCTCGTGGAAGCGGAATCCGAACTCGTTGCCGGCTTCATGGTGGAATACGGCTCGACCCCTTACATGCTGTTCATGCTCGGGGAGTACGTGGCGATTGCAACTATGTGCGCAATGGCCACCATCCTGTTCCTGGGTGGATGGCTGCCGCCGCTGGCGGTCTGGCCGCTTACCGCGGTGCCGGGGATCGTTTGGTTCGTCCTCAAGGCAATTTCCGTGTTCTTCATGTTCGCCCTGGTGAAAGCATTCGTGCCGCGCTATCGGTACGATCAGCTGATGCGGCTGGGCTGGAAAGTGTTCCTGCCGATCTCGCTGGCTATGGTGGCGATCGTGGCTGGGTTCCTGCAATTGACCGGATGGGCGCCGGTGCCGCAATGAGGATCACGTCATGAGATTGGACCAGGCGGCAAAATCGCTGTTCCTCAAGGAATTCGTCGAGGCCATCGCGCTGTCGATGCGCTACTTCTTCAAGCGCAAGGCGACACTCAATTATCCGTTCGAGAAGGGGCCGCTCTCGCCGCGCTTCCGCGGCGAACATGCGTTGCGCCGCTATCCCAATGGCGAGGAGCGGTGCATTGCCTGCAAACTGTGCGAGGCCATCTGCCCAGCGCAGGCGATCACGATCGAGGCCGGACCGCGCCGCAATGACGGCACGCGGCGCACCACCCGGTACGACATCGACATGGTGAAATGCATCTATTGCGGGCTCTGCCAGGAGGCTTGTCCGGTCGATGCGATCGTGGAGGGCCCCAATTTCGAATTCGCGACGGAGACCCGCGAGGAACTCTACTACGACAAGGAGCGCCTACTCGCCAACGGCGACCGTTGGGAGCGTGAAATCGCGAAGAACCTCGCGCTCGACGCATCCTACAGGTGATGCGATGATCATCGCGGCGCTGTTCTTCTATCTGTTCGCCAGCATATGCGTGGCGTCGGCCGTAATGGTGATCGCGTCGAAGAACCCGGTCCATTCGGTGCTGTTTCTGATCCTCGCCTTCGTCAATGCGGCCGGCCTGTTCGTGCTGATGGGCGCCGAGTTCCTGGCGATGATCCTGGTGATCGTCTATGTGGGCGCGGTGGCGGTGCTGTTTCTGTTCGTCGTCATGATGCTTGACGTCGACTTCGCCGAGTTGCGCCAGGGCTTCCTCAATTATCTCCCGATCGGCGGCCTCATCGGTATCATTTTCTTCGTCGAACTCGTGATGATTCTGGTGCTGGGATCCGGTGCGATCAGCACCGTTGTCAGTAAGCCGATCGCCGATCCGATTCCCCCGCTGGCCGAGGTGACCAATACGGAGGCCCTCGGGCGCATCTTATACACTCGCTATGTCTATTACTTTCAAGCGGCCGGTCTGGTGCTGCTGGTCGCCATGATCGGTGCCATCGTGCTGACGTTGCGTCATAAGCCCAATGTCAAGCGCCAGAACATTGCCGATCAGGTCGCGCGCACCAAGGCAACAGCGATCGAAATTCGCCATGTGCGGCCCGGGCAGGGGATATAGGTCGATGCGGATCGCTCGGTGCCGTCCACTAGTCGCGTCATGGCCGGGCTTATCCCGGTCATCCACACCTTCGCGCTTGGTGGGCCCTAATGACGTGGATGCCCGCGACAAGCGCGGGTATGACGAACGGTGTTGAGGCTCCCATGACGATCGGCCTGGGCCATTACCTCGTTGTTGCGGCGATTCTGTTCACGCTCGGCATCTTTGGCATTTTTCTCAACCGCAAGAACGTCATCGTGATCCTGATGTCGATTGAGCTCATTCTGCTCGCCGTGAACATCAACCTGGTGGCGTTCTCGGCTCATCTTGGCGATCTGATCGGGCAGGTATTCGCCTTGTTCGTGCTCACCGTGGCGGCCGCGGAAGCCGCCATCGGACTCGCCATTCTGGTCGTCTTCTTCCGCAACCGCGGTTCGATCGCGGTCGAAGACATCAATCTGATGAAGGGCTGAAACCAGCAATGTATCAGGCGATCGTCTTTCTGCCGCTGCTCGGCGCTGTATTGGCTGGAATCATCGCTCTGGTCGGCGCCCATGCGCGCTATCCAGGCGGACCGCCACCGGAAGGTGCGGAAGACCACATTATCGGCCAGCCCCCACCCTACCCTCCGCCGGCGCCGGCGGAGGGTAGGGTGGGGGCTGGTGCGCCGTCCGCCCGCGGCGGGGCCGCCGTCATCCATGAGTCCGATGCCGAGCCGGAACAGCACGAGCCCGCCGCCGCAGGTTCGCGCACTGCCGAGCTGATCACCACGACCCTGCTGTTCATCTCCATGCTGCTGTCATGGATCGCCTTTGCGCGGGTCGGATTTTCGCACCAGGAAGTGCACGAGGTCGTGCTGCCGTTCTTTGTCTCCGGTGACCTCAAGGTCGATTGGGCGCTGCGGATCGATGCCCTGACGGGCGTCATGCTCGTCGTTGTGACCACGGTTTCGGCCTTCGTCCACCTCTATTCCGTCGGTTACATGGAGGAGGACCCATACCGGCCGCGCTTCTTCGGCTATCTGTCGATGTTCACCTTCGCGATGCTGATGCTGGTGACTGCTGACAACCTGGTGCAGTTGTTCTTCGGCTGGGAAGGCGTCGGTCTCGCGAGCTATCTGCTGATCGGGTACTGGTACCACAAACCGGAAGCGAATGCCGCCGCCATCAAGGCCTTTATTGTCAACCGGATCGGCGATTTCGGCTTTATGCTCGGCATCTTTGCGGTGTTCATGATGACCGGGGCGGTCGATCTCGGTACCATCTTTCACCAGGCTCCCTCGCTGGTCGGCAAGACCATCAACGTGTTTCGTTGGGAGGTCGATGCGCTCACCCTGATCTGCCTCCTGCTGTTTATGGGCGCCATGGGCAAGTCGGCGCAATTCCTGCTGCACACTTGGCTGCCGGACGCCATGGAAGGCCCGACCCCGGTATCGGCCCTGATCCACGCCGCCACCATGGTAACGGCCGGCGTGTTCATGGTGGCCCGATTGTCGCCGCTCTTTCAGCTGTCGCCCGATGCGCTGACATTCGTCACTGTGATCGGCGCTACCACGGCGATGTTTGCGTCCACGGTCGGGCTCGTGCAGAACGACATCAAGCGCATCGTTGCTTATTCGACTTGCGCCCAACTCGGCTACATGTTTGTCGCCATGGGAGTCGGCGCCTACTCGGTCGGCATGTACCACCTCTTCACCCATGCCTTTTTCAAGGCGCTGCTGTTCCTCGGCTCGGGGTCGGTGATCATCGCGATGCACCACGAGCAGGATATCCGCCATATGGGGGGGCTCCGTACGAAACTACCATTCACCTACGCCACGATGGTGGTGGGTACCCTGGCGCTCACTGGGTTCCCGTGGGTGTTCGCGGGCTATTATTCCAAGGATGCCATTATCGAGGCTGCCTACGCGGGCAAGAACCCTGCGGCGCTTTACGCCTTCATGATGACGCTCGGCGCCGTGGCCCTCACCTCGTTCTATTCCTGGCGGCTCATCTTCAAGACCTTCCACGGCCAGCCCCATGATGCGGTCCACTATGAGGCGGCGCACGAAACTCCTCCGACCATGTTGATCCCCCTTTTCGCACTGGCGCTGGGATGCGTGCTGGCCGGGTTTCCATTCGCCAACATCTTCGTCGGTCCGGGTGTCGAAGGCTTCTTCGGCGAGTCGCTGGCCGTCGGCGGCGGCAACACGATTTTGGAGGACATGCACCACGTCGGCCCGCTCATATCGGTGCTGCCGACCGTGCTGATGGTGATCGGATTTGCGGTGGCGTGGCTGTTCTACATTCGCAGTCCCGAGACCCCCGTCGAACTCGCTCGCCAGCACGTGGTGCTCTACCGGTTCTTGCTCAACAAGTGGTACTTCGACGAAATCTACGACTTCATCATCGTGCGGCCGACCCTGTGGCTCGGGCGGCTCCTGTGGAAGGGCGGCGACGGCTGGCTGATCGACGGCTTCGGGCCCGATGGTGTATCGGCACGGGTACTCGACGTCACGCGCAACGTCGTGCGCCTGCAGACCGGCTACATGTATCACTATGCGTTTGCCATGCTGATCGGGGTTGCGGCCTTCATTGCCTGGTTCTGGGTGGCCGTCGGGAGGCAGTGAAATGGCGAGCTGGCCGATCCTTTCCGTTACTACGTTTCTACCTCTGCTAGGCGCGCTGTTCATCATGGCAATGCGTGGCGAGGACGCCTCCATCGCCCGCAACGCCCGCTGGGTGGCGCTGTGGACGACCTTGATCACCTTCGCGATCTCGCTGATCGTGGTGTGGCGCTTCGACGCCGGCTCGCCGGAGTTCCAGTTCGTCGAGAGGAAGCCGTGGCTCGCCAGCACCATCAGCTATCACATGGGCGTCGACGGCATTTCGTTGCCTTTCGTCATTCTCACGACGGCGCTAATGCCATTGTGCATCATTGCAAGCTGGCGGCCGATCCAGAGGCGCGTCAAGGAATACATGGTCGCGTTCCTGGTGCTCGAAACCTTGATGGTCGGGACCTTTACGGCGCTCGATCTCACGCTGTTTTACCTGTTCTTCGAGGGCGGCCTGATTCCGATGTTCCTTATTATCGGCGTGTGGGGCGGCCCGCGTCGGGTCTATGCGAGCTTTAAGTTCTTCCTCTACACTTTCCTCGGCTCGGTGCTGATGCTGCTCGCCATCATGGCGCTTTATTGGGATGCCGGCACCACCGATATCCCGACCCTCATGCATCATGCCTTCCCGCGTTCGCTGCAGACCTGGGCGTGGTTCGCCTTCCTGGCGTCATTCGCCGTGAAGCTGCCCATGTGGCCCGTCCACACCTGGCTTCCCGATGCTCATGTGGAAGCGCCGACGGCGGGCTCGGTCATACTTGCGGCAATTCTGCTCAAAATGGGCGGCTACGGCTTTCTGCGCTTCTCGCTGCCGATGTTTCCGTTCGCGTCCCAAGAGTTTGCCCCGCTGATCTTCACGCTCTCGGTGGTGGCCATCATCTACACCGCGCTGGTCGCGCTGGTGCAGGAGGATATGAAAAAGCTGATCGCCTATTCCTCGGTCGCCCACATGGGATTCGTCACCATGGGAATCTTTGCCGTTACGATCCAGGGCGTCGGCGGTGGCATTTTCCAGATGGTGTCTCACGGCATTGTATCTGCCGCGTTGTTCCTGTGCGTCGGCGTCGTCTATGATCGCATGCATTCCCGCGAGATTGCGGCCTATGGCGGCCTTGTCAATCGCATGCCGCTCTATGCGGCGGCCTTCATGGTGTTCACGCTGGCCAATGTCGGGCTTCCGGGCACCTCGGGTTTCATCGGCGAATTCCTCACCCTGATCGGGACGTTCCGAGTCAACATCGCGGTGGCAACATTCGCGGCCTTCGGAGTCATCTTGTCCGCCGCCTATGCGCTGTGGCTCTATCGCAAGGTGATCTTCGGCAGGCTCGAAAAACCCTCGCTTGCCAGCATCCTCGATCTGGACGGGCGCGAGATGATTGTGTTTGCGCCGCTTGTCGCCCTCACCATTCTGTTTGGCGTCTACCCCAAGACGGTGCTCGACATCTCGCAAGCTTCGGTAGCGGCGCTGGTGGAGAACTATCAGCAGGCCGTGGGAGAGGCGAAAGCGGCTGCGCTCGTCAAATGAGGCAAGTACCGCGATGAATGAAGCCCTTGAGCTCTATCCAGCGCTCCCTGAGCTGCTTCTCACAGGCGGCGCCATGGTGCTGTTGATGATCGGCGCCTACCAGGGCGAACGCGCTACCATGCCGGTGCTGCGCTATGCCGTGGCCCTCCTGGTTCTCGCCGGTATCGCGATCGCAGTCATGCCGGAAGAGCGGATGGTCACTTTCGGTGGCAGCCTGGTGGTCGACGGCTTTGCAAAGTTTCTCCAAATCCTCGCGATAATCGGTTCGATCGGCACACTCCTGATGTCGGGTGATTTTCTCGAAGGGCCCGACCGGCACAAATTCGAATATCCGGTTCTTATCCTGCTCTCGACCACCGGCATGTTGATGCTCATTTCGGCGGCCGACCTCATTGCGCTCTATCTCGGGCTTGAGCTGATGAGCCTCGCGCTCTACGTAGTGGCGGCGTTCGATCGCGATAATGTGCGCTCGACCGAAGCGGGCCTGAAATATTTCGTGCTTGGGGCGCTCTCCTCGGGGATGCTGCTTTACGGCGCGTCCCTGATCTATGGATATACCGGCACGGTGAAATTCGCCGGCATTGCCCGGGAGGCCGCCAATGGCGGTATCGGATTGACCATTGGGCTCGTCCTTCTGTTTGCCGGGCTCTGCTTCAAGGTCTCCGCTGTCCCGTTCCATATGTGGACGCCCGACGTGTACGAGGGCGCTCCGACGCCGATTACGGCCTTCTTTGCATCGGCCCCCAAGGTTGCGGCGATGGCGGTGTTCTTGAGGGCGTCGTTTAGCGCCTTTCCGGCGATCACGGCGCAATGGCAGCAGATCATCGTGTTCGTGGCGATTGCCTCGATGGCGCTTGGCGCGTTCGCCGCGATCGGGCAGCGAAACATCAAACGGCTCATGGCCTATTCCTCGATCGGCCACATGGGCTTCGCCCTGATCGGGCTTGCGGCCGGCACCAGCGAGGGTATCCAGGGCGTACTCGTCTACATGGCGATCTACGTAGCGATGACGCTTGGAACCTTCGCCTGCATCATTGCGATGCGACGACGCGGCAAAGCTTTCGAGGAGATCACGGATCTTTCGGGCCTCGCGCGCACCGATCCAGTCCAGGCGTTCCTTCTGGCAATGCTGTTGTTTTCGTTGGCCGGCGTGCCGCCGCTGGCTGGCTTTTTTGCGAAATTCTATGTCTTCCTCGCCGCCATCAAGGCCGGCATGTTCATACTCGCTGTGCTGGGCGTGTTAGCGAGCGTCGTCGGCTGCTACTACTATCTGTTGATCGTGAAAATCATGTATTTCGACGACCCGGCGCCGGCTTTCGATCCCATGGGACGCGCCCTGGGGGCTATGCTGGGCGTGACAGGGCTGTTCGTGACCCTGTTCTTTGTCTATCCTGGCCCGCTGGTCGACGCTGCCGGTGCTGCGGCGAGATCGCTGTTCTGACGATGACCTCGGGGCCGATTGCGGCTGCGCGCATTGCCGTTCTCGACACCGTCGACTCGACCAATGCGGAAGCTCTGCGCCGCGCGCGGGCGGGAGAGCGGGGGCCGCTGTGGATCGTCGCGCGGGAGCAAAGGGCCGGTCGCGGCCGGCGTGGCAGGGCATGGATATCGCCGACCGGTAATCTTCATGCGACGCTGATGTTGACCGCCCCGGCGCCGGCAGCGGTGGCGCCGCAGTTGGGGTTCGTCGCCGGACTCGCGCTCCACGACGCGGCAGCCGCGGCCGCGCCGGGGCTCGCCGCGTCCCTGGCGCTCAAATGGCCTAACGACCTCCTGTGCGCGGGACGAAAAATCGCGGGCATCCTGATCGAGGGTGAGGGTAATCCGGTTACGGCTGCGATAGGCATCGGGTTGAATTGCCGGCATCATCCGGACGGAGTGGAATTTCCAGCAACGGATTTCGCCGCCGAAGGCTTCGATGTCGACGCTGCTGTGCTGATCGATTTGCTCGCCGCTGCCATGCAGGCACGCCTCACCCAGTGGGGCCGCGGTGCCGGTTTTGCAGGCATTCGGATCGCCTGGCTTGCTCGCGCCCATGGGCTGGCGCAGTCGATTCGCGTGCGGCTGGAGGAGCGGGAGACGAATGGCAGTTTCGAGACCATCGACGGTGCGGGCAGGCTGATGCTGCGCACCGAGAACGGCGGACTTGTGCCGATTGCTGCGGGCGAGGTATTTCGGTTCGGCCAGACCGCGTAGGATGGGCTACGC
>Ga0209465_10000115_pt1 | contig 37149 bp, 31 predicted proteins | sample PanSoiPlot1MoBio_FD_188321 | JGI IMG/M metagenome (GOLD analysis project Ga0209465, IMG submission 188321) | Tropical forest soil microbial communities from Panama analyzed to predict greenhouse gas emissions - Panama Soil Plot 1 MoBio (SPAdes)... | ecosystem: Environmental > Terrestrial > Soil...
CCGCGCGACCAGGTGATACAGCGGATGCAACAGGCGCAGGCGCGCGTCGTGCAGGAGGTTTGGGATCGCCGGATGGCGGACCTGCCGTTGCGCACGCCCCAGCAGCTCGTGGTCCTTGCCTCGATCGTCGAGAAGGAAACCGGCCGCGCCGACGAGCGCACCCGAGTCGCCGCCGTGTTCATCAATCGCCTCAAGCAGCGCATGAAGCTGCAGTCGGATCCCACGATCATCTACGGGCTGGTCGGCGGCAAGGGCACGCTCGGGCGGCCCATTCAGCGCAACGAGATCGAACAGCCGACACCCTACAATACCTATGTGATCGATGGCCTGCCGCCGGGACCGATCTCCAATCCGGGGCGCACGGCGCTTGAGGCGGTCGCCAATCCGGCGCGCACCAAAGAACTCTATTTCGTCGCCGATGGTACCGGTGGTCACGCCTTTTCTGAGACGCTCGACCAGCACCAGCGCAATGTCGCCCGGCTGCGAGCGCTCGAACAGAACCAGCGTGACAGCACGCCACCGCCCGCGGCGCAACCACCGCCGCCCGCAACGGGTCCTGCATCGGCAGCGCCTGCTGTGCGCCGTCCGGCTCCTCCAGCCGTCGTGCGCCCGCTGCCCCAGCAGCCATCCCAACCGCAGCCGTCGCCATCGACGACGCAGCAGCGCTAGCCGAACGAGGCGCTCGCCTCAGCTAATCTGAAGTGATCGGATCGTCACAAAGCGATAACAATGGACTCGTGCCGACGGAAGGATGATGTAGGGGCGACCCTTGTGGTCGCCCCATTCGTCGCATCCGCAACAGGGCGACCACAAGGGTCGCCCCTACAGAGGGCGGTGTGGCACAACGCTGCTTGTGAGGCTGCTCCAACGTTATGACTTGATCGATGCGCTGCACGGTCCGCGGCAACCCGATCTCCTCGTCGGCTTGAGGCTCGACGCCACGACCGCTAAGTTCATGACGATTCTGTCTACGCTACGAACCGAAAGCTTTTCCGCTATGGCGCTGTCGAGCATGACCGGGTTTGCCCGCGGCCACGGCGTATCCGGCGGATATGCGTGGGCGTGGGAGATCAGGTCCGTCAATGGCAAGGGCCTCGACCTGCGCCTGCGCCTGCCGCCGGGTTGGGATGCCGTGGAGCCGCCGGTGCGGTCCAAAACCGGTGAGGCACTTGCGCGAGGCACCGTCTATGCCACCCTCAGCGTTGAGCGTCACGTCAAGTCACCAGTGGTCCGCCTCAACGAGGACGTCCTCAATGCCGTGCTCGGCACTGTCAGGTCGCTCGCCGGCCGCATAGATGCAGATCGACCGCGGCTCGACGGCATTCTTGGCATCAAGGGCGTTATCGAGGTGGTCGATGCCGAAGTAGGGGAAGACGAGCGGCGCGCCGTGGAAGCTGCCGTGGTGGCGGGCTTTGGGGCGGTCCTGGCGAGCTTGGTCGAGAACCGGCGGCGCGAGGGCGATGCCCTCGCCCGCATCCTGTCGGGGCGGCTCGACGAGATTGCGGCCTTGATCAGTCGCGCGGAGGCCGCCGCGGCTCGGCGGCCCGACGCAGTCAGGCAGCGCATTGCCGATCAGGTCGCGGTTCTGCTGCAGGCCTCTGACCGGTTCGATCCCGACCGGCTCCACCAGGAGGCGGTGCTGATCGCCGCCAAGTCGGACGTGCGCGAAGAACTCGATCGGCTCGCTGCCCACGTGGCACAGGCGCAGGGCATGGTAGTGAAAGGCGGGGCGGTCGGGCGGCGGCTCGATTTCCTGTCGCAGGAGCTCAATCGCGAATCAAATACGCTGTGCGCGAAGGCGAACGATCTGGAACTCACCAACATTGGGCTTGAACTAAAGAGCGTGGTCGAGCAGTTCCGCGAGCAGGTGCAAAACCTGGAATAAGGCTTCGTGTTAAACGATTGTTTTCGAGTGGCGCAGCAGACTGTCTCCTTCCCGGCGCAGGGAAGGGTATAACGGTTGGCCAGACGACAGGGGCCAGAGGGGTCGCAGATGTCGGGGCGAGCGATGCCGAAAAAGACCATGGTGCCCGCGGACGGCTTGCCGGATCAGGGGGTGCAGCATCGGCACGACGGCTGCGAGGTGGAACGGCGCGGGCTCATGCTGGTACTGTCGTCGCCGTCCGGAGCCGGTAAGACGACGCTGTCGCGGTTGCTTCTGGAGCGCTATTCCTCAATCGAGCTGTCGATCTCGGTGACCACGCGTAAGCCGCGGCCGGTCGAGGTCGACGGCAAGGATTACCATTTCATCGACAGCGCCCACTTTGACGCTATGGTGGCGCGCGGCGACCTGCTTGAATGGGCTGAGGTCTTCGGCCATCGCTACGGCACGCCGCGCGCTCCGGTCGAACGCGCCCTTTCTCAGGGCCGCGACGTGTTGTTCGACATTGACTGGCAGGGCACCCAACAATTGCGCGAGAGGGGTCGCGATGATCTCGTCAGCGTTTTCGTGCTGCCGCCGTCGATTGCCGACCTCGAGGCGCGCCTTCGCACGCGTGCCCAGGATACCGACGCCATCATCGGGGCCCGCATGTCCAAAGCCGCCAATGAGATGAGCCATTGGGCGGAATACGACTATGTCGTCATTAACCGCGATGTGCGGCGCGCCTTCGAGAAGGTGTGTGCCATCCTCGCTGCCGAACGCCTCAAGCGCGAGCGCCAGATTGGATTGTCGGCTTTCGTGCGCTCGTTGCAAGCGGGACTGTAGAGCTTCTTGAAAGGAGGCCTGTCATGTCGATTCATTCGTCCGACATCGATCGCTTGGAGCAGCGCGTTACGAGCGCGCTTCACGGCAGCTGGCGGTTCCTGCTGATCGAGGGGATCATTCTTGTGGTGCTGGGTGCCGCGGCCGTCATCCTACCCCCGATCGCAACGCTGGCTGTTGAAATCATCCTCGGCTGGCTCTTTCTGCTCAACGGGCTCGTGGGCCTCGTCATGACGTTCCTGATGCGGCATGCGCCGGGGTTCTGGTGGTCGCTGTTCTCTGCCGTGCTGGCGATCGCCCTTGGCGTCGCGCTAATCGCGTGGCCGGCCGGCGGGGTGCTGTCGCTCACATTGCTTCTGATCGTATTTTTCATCATGGAGGGCGTCGCTACCATCATGTACGCGCTCGATCACAAGCGCGAGCTGTCGGGGCGGTGGGGCTTTATGCTGGCGAGCGGGATCATCGATCTGGTGCTGGCCGCCATCATCTACGCCGGCCTGCCCGGCACCGCCGCTTGGGCGATCGGGCTGCTGGCCGGCATCAACATGCTGTTCGGCGGCGCCGCGCTGATCGGGCTCGCGCTGCACGCGCGCGATTCTGCGGCATGAGCGTTGTAGCAGTGTAGAAGAGGAGGGTGGGCAAAGCGAAGCGTGCCCACCTGCGATCTACGCGGTCAGCACCATCCGTCCGATCACGCGGCCGGCGCGCAGGTCATTGAGGGCCGCCTGGGCCTCGTTGAGCGCTCGCTCCGTGATTGGAATTGCCGGCGCCCGGCCCGTGCGTGCCAGCGTCATCAACTCTTCCGCTTCCGCAAGCGTGCCGGTGAGCACGCCTTCGATGGTCATGGCCCGCAACACGAACATGGCGGCAGGAGTCGCATAGCTGCCGCCGAGTAAGCCGGTGACCACCACCTTGCCGCCTTTGGCGAGCACACCGGTCGCAAGGGCGAGGGAGGATTCTGAGCCAACGAAATCGCACACGCCGTGCACACCACCGGCCGCCGCCCTGATGGCCTTGCGAGCGGCCGGATCGGCCGGATCGAACGCCGCCGCGGCACCCGCCTGGAGCGCGGCCTCGCGCTTGGTGGCATCAATGTCGGCGACCAGCGGCGCTGCCGCGAACAGCGTGTGTGCGAGCGCCATCCCCATCATGCCGACTCCGCCGAGGCCGACCAGCAGCACCGGCCCGTGACGGGCGCTCGCTTGAAGCCGCTTCAGGGCCGCATAGGCGGTAAGGCCACAGCACATCAGGGCGCCCGCCAGCGCCGGCGAGAGCGGCGCATAATCAAGCAGATAGCGCGGATGCGGCACCAAAACATGGCTCGCATAGCCGCCATCGACCGTAATGCCGAGATGACGCGGCGCCGCGCACAGGTTTTCCTCGCTCTGCCAACAAGCCTGACACGCGCCGCAGCCGATCCACGGATAGACTGCGACCCTGCGGCCCGGCACAGCCTTGGGATCCGCGGCAACATCCGCCCCGGCGCTTTCGATCACGCCGGCGATCTCGTGGCCGAGGGTGAAGGGCAGGGTACGGCCCGCCGTGATGTCGAGATTCTTGTCGCCGGTTAGCCGGAAGTAGCCATCCTGCATGTGCAGGTCAGAATGGCAGACGCCGCATCGCTCGACGCGCACCAGTACTTCGCAACCCCGTGGCGACGGGCAGTCGACTGTGGTTTCGACTAGCGGCGCGCCGTAGGCGACGAGAGATTGGCGGTGCAGCTTGGGTGTCATGCATTCCTCCGATGCCGTAACAATGTGGCTTCCCGACCACACCGTTCACAAATCGAAGATAACCCGAACGGCGAGCGGAAAACCGCGTTATTCGCCATGATCCGACAACCTGTTCGCCACAGTTGCGCGATTTATGAGCCGGTGCCTGTCTTTGCGGGAGGGGAGCGTAAATGAGCGTCTGCAAGCCGATCAAGCTGGGTCTTGCTACGGCAATACTCGCATCGGCGTGCGCCTTGTCCGACGCCGACGATGCGGTGCGCGGTCCTGCCTACATGGCCCCGCCGCGTGGGCTCATTCAAGAGCAACCCTCAACGCCAGCGTCACCAGCCCAGGCATAGGGGCGGTTGGCATCGGAGGGACGATCGACCAGACCGTCAGTGGACGGGTGCTTGGCGTCGGGACCGAATATGCTTTGCGGGACAACTGGACCGCGAAGATTGAGTACGGCATGATGGACTTTGGCAGCGATAGTCCCTTCGCCGATAATAAATTCCACGTTTTCAAGGCTGGCCTAAACTATCGATTGGCGGCCCCGGGGGCTCTTCGCCAACTACTGAATTCCCGGCGCAGAATCGAGTGCAATTGCGATGAAGCCCCGGCATTCTCGGCGGGGGTTTTTCGTCAAGGAATCGAGGTTGGGCAATTGGGAATTTTCCGATTCGGCCCGAATCAGCACCTCCGCTGAAATGCCGAGGCGCTCACGCAGCCGCCGCATCATGCCGATGGACAGCCCACGCACCTCAGCGCTCATGCCAAACCTCGCCCACGTCGATCTTGTGGTTCTTGTCTGTTCCGATCCATTCGGGTGCAGGCGCTAATGCTTGGCCGGTTGCTGCGGTCGAGTCGGCTTGGGGGCAAGTCGGTCGCTACGGTCGCATTGGGTCGTTTCAGCCGCTCTCGGCTCGTTAGTTCGACAACTTGATTAATCGCACCCAATGGAGATCAATTCGTGCCAGACGGATTCGCGATTGCACCTGCCGTTGATGCAAGGTTCGCATCGAGCGCGTTCGCGAGCGCGACAAACCCCTCCACCGTAACCTCCTCCGCGCGCGCCGTCGGATCGATGCCGGCTGCCGCCAGGATGGGCCGCGGATCGCCGAGCGCGCGCAGGCTCTGCCGCAGCATCTTACGGCGCTGCCCGAAAGCTGCGGCGGAGACGCGCTCAAGCGTTACGCTGCTGCAGGGCGGGGTAGCGGCACGGGGAACAAGCCGCACCACCGAGGACGTCACCTTCGGTGGTGGTACGAAGGCTGACGGTGCGACATCGAACATGATTCGCGCTTCGGTTCGCCATCCGGCCAGCACCGCGAGACGGCCGTACTGCTTCGAGCCCGGCGCGGCGGTGATGCGCTCCGCGACCTCGCGCTGGAACATCAGCACGAGCGAATCGTACCACGGTGGCCATGGCTCGACTTCCAACCAGCGCACCAGCAGCGCCGTTGCAATGTTGTAGGGCAGGTTGGCGATGATGCGTACCACATTCTCCTTCATCCCCCGCGGTCCCCGCAGCGCGGTCGCAGAGGCTGTGGCAGCCTCCTCTCCCTCCCCCCTTGCGGGGGAGGGTTGGGGTGGGGGGGCGGGGAGCTGTGGCAATGCTGTGCGGCCTCCCGCGACCCCCAACCCCTCCCCACGAGGGGGAGGGGAGGGAACCAGACCAGATGCAGTTGCCCTACTCATAAGGGACGCAGGCGCGCGCCAGTCGGTCTCCAGCGCATCGCCTTCAATTATCGTCAGCCTTCCGGGGTAATGCGCTGCGATCTCGCCGAGCGCAGCGAGGGCGCGGCGGTCGCGCTCGATGGCGATAACGCGCGCCGCGCCTCGCGCAATGAGCGTGCGGGTGAGTCCGCCCGGCCCCGGGCCGATCTCCACCACCGTGATGCCGTCGAGCGGTCCGCCGGCCCGGGCGATGCGCGCCGTAAGATTGAGGTCAAGCAGGAAATTCTGGCCGAGCGACTTCTTCGCTAACAGGCTGTGGCGCCGGATCGCCTCGCGCAACGGCGGCAGATCGTCGATCGCCGTCATGTCGCGACCGTAACGTCCTCGCATGCGGCAAGCTTCGCGGCGAGGTGCAAGGCCGCGATCAGGCTCGATGGATCGGCCCTATCGGTCCCTGCAATGTCGAATGCGGTGCCGTGATCGGGCGAGGTGCGCACGAACGGCAGACCCAGCGTGACGTTGACCGCATGATCGAAGGCGAGCGTCTTGATCGGGATCAGCGCCTGGTCGTGGTACATGCACAGCGCCACGTCGTAGCTCGCGCGTGCACCCGCATGGAATAACGTGTCGGCCGGCAGCGGTCCGCTCGCTGCGATGCCGAGACGCTTGAGCCTGTCCACGGCGGGCTGCACGATGGCCCGATCCTCGGCCCCCATTGCGCCGTCCTCGCCCGCATGGGGATTGAGTCCCGCCACCGCAATGCGCGGACTGGCGATCCGAAACCGGTTTGCGACATCATGCGCCGTAATCCGCCCGGTCTCCACGATGAGATCGGTGTCGAGCGCTCCCGGCACCTGGGCCAGCGGCAGATGGATTGTCACCGGCACGACGGCGAGTTCGGGCGACCACAGCATCATCACCGGCCGCATCGGCCGGCCCATTGCTTCGGTTGTGAGTCTCGCAAGGTATTCGGTATGGCCGGGCTCGGTAAATCCTGACCGGTAGAGCACGTTCTTGGCAACCGGATTGGTGACGATCGCGGCGGCTTCTCCAGCCAGGACGTGGCGTACTGCGAGGCGAATCGAGGCGATCGCAGCCGGCGCGCTGGTCGCGTCGGGACGCCCGGGCGACGCCGTTGCGATCGTGCCGAGATCGACGACAGGCAATGCGGAGGCAAACATCTCTGCGGCTTCGCCCGGTTCGCTCGTTCCGAGCGTGATCGGCGCATCGGTCAGCCTGGCGCGACGCGCCAGAAACTCTCGATCAGCGATGACATAGAATGGCGGCAGGTCGAGCGCGACGCGCCGTCGCCATAATGCAATTGTGAGGTCGGGACCAATTCCTGCGGGTTCTCCGAACGTCAGCGCAATTGACCGCGGCATCGCTACTTGCGTTCGATGATCATCTGGCGGCGCAGTTCGCGAAGGTAGCTCTTGGCCTTGGCCTGGAACTGGGCGCTGAACATTTTCTCGCGCACCTCGCGCTTCTCGGGGGTTTCGTCCTTGGTTTCCTTCTTTTCGCATAAGGCGAACAACTCGATGCCCTGCTGGGTCGTTTCCGGCGCCGTCAGGTGCCCGGGCTCGGTCTTATCGAGGATCTGGCGCAACGCCGGCGCAAGGTCGGAGGAATTCTTGGTGATCGGCTCACGGATGGCGACGTCGCGCAGCGATCGTGCAAAAGCCAGCCCGGAATCGCAGCTGGTGAAACGGGCGCGCAGCGCCTCGGCGTCCTTGCGGCGGGCTTCCTGCAGTGCTGTGTTACCGCGCGGCACGACGAACAGGATCGGCCGCAGCGTGTACTCGTAACCGACCTTGTCGCCATCACTCTTTTTTTGGTTCTGACTCTCCATTTCGTCGAGCACGCTCTTCTCGTTGATCTGTAGGCTCGACTGGAACTTGCCGCGGATGATGTATTGCCATGCAGTGTCGGCGCGAATCCGCGCCTTGAGCGTCTTGGGATCGACGCCGCCCTGAGTTAGCGTCTGGGTGAGCTGGTCCAGGGTCAGGTGCATGCGTTTGGCCATGTCGGCATAACTTGAATCGACGTCGCTGTCCGAAATGTCGATTTTGTAGCGGCGGCCGACCTGGACCTTGAGCTTTTCGTCGATCAACTCCTCGATTACGTCCTGCCGTGCCGGGGTTTTGTGGGTGGATAGCGTATTGAATTTCGTGCGCTGGTCGATGTCGTAGTCGGTAATGATCTCACCGTTGACGACCAGGACGACGTGTTGGGCGATTGCCCGGGACGGCGTTGCCATTGCGGCGAAGGCGCAGGCAATCGCAATGATGATGCGGCCGTGTCCGCCTATCATTCCGCGCCGGATCGGGGTCAAAGCTTTATCCTCCCTTAACTCAAGGTGATTCCGCAGGCATAATCGATATTTCTACCCTATAGCAGGTGCCGTCGGGCAGGCGTCAAAACGTAGCGCGCCTGTCGACCTTGCAGCGCCGTTTCCAACCGATTCCGCGGCGCGGTCTCGCCGCTACTGGAATCCCGTGCCCCCGATCGTACGCAAGCTGACTTGCAGCAGATAGGTCTGGCTGGACGTCACATTGCCGCTGAAAGTGTAATCCGTGTAATACTGGAATGACATGATGAAGCAATCATCAATATAGCCGAGACCGAAACGCGTCTGGGAAAGCTTTCCGGCCTGGATGTCGTATCGGACGCCGCCATTGACGACCCAGTTCTCGCTCACCTTGTAGGCGCCGCTGGTAAGGATGCCGTCGCGCCGCGTCAGGAATCCGAGCTGCGGCTGCGCCGCATAGTCACCGTAAAGGATCGCGGCATTCCAGCGGTCAAAGTTGGCGCGGGCCTCGACTTCAAGGCGTTGCAACGTGAAATCAGCCTGGTCGAAGCGGAACCGTGAGGTGAACGTGTAGAGCTGGTTCGGCTGAAATGCGACGCGCGCCACGTAGTCGGAGCGGGCCGTATCGAGACCGCTGCCGAGGCCCGTATTGGTGACGTCCCCGACCGCAAAGGAGTTGAGCCCGAACAGCTGGTAGGATTGGCCGAACAGCATGTTGAGGTTGCCGCCGCGATTGAATTGGGCGGTGTATTGCAGGCCCAGGTTGGTGCGGCCACCGCCTTCGACGCGGTCCCACCCGGAAAATTTGTCGACCTTGAACAGGTTGGTGTCGTCGAATACGAGGCTCTGGGCATCCTCGTTCGGCAACTTGCCGATCGCAGGCTCGTTCGGGCGGACAATCAACTGAGCGATGGGTTCGATCGTCTGGGTGCCCCAGCCTGTCACGCCGATGAAAGGATAGCGGTACTCCAGGCCGACGGTCGGCATTGCGCGGCTGACGGTCGAATCGCCGGTGTCGATAAAGTTACCGACGCCCGACTCATTGCTGACGGCGAGCGCCGCAGCGTCGCCACGCACTGAAACGAAGGGCATGAACACCTGACCGAACGGGTCGATATATTGATATTTCCAATGCGCTTCTGCGGATGCGCGTGAGTATTGGCCCGGAACGCCGCGCAGCAGGCAGTTGGCGGGGGTCTTCTGCGCGGGGTCAGCGGTATTGATGTTGCACAGGCCGAAGTTCAATGCGTTGGCGCTGATCGGGTCGAAGCTGGCCGTCGTGCGCTTGAGGCTGGTGAGATTCATGCTGGTGCCAAGTTCACCCCCAAACACCGGCTGATCGAAGGTGTAGGCATAGTCGAGGACCGGCAGAATGATCGGCAGCGCGCCCTGAACGTCGGATTCGGAAAAGCCGAAGTAGTGGATCGTCCGGACATCGAAATAGCTGCGTTCGCCGCGTCCCGTGAGGTAGATCTGCGACACCCCCTCGGTGGGGATGTTGAGCAAAGGATCGATCGCCGTCGAGTTCAATGGCCTGATCTTGTAGTCCTGGAAGAAGGTCCGATCAGACAGCGCGATCGCATCAAAGCCCCAGGTCCATTGGGGCGAGAGATTGAAGCGTCCGCTCGCTTCGAAGCTGCCGCGCCAATCTCGGAAGCCCGGCGTGACCGTGCCGTCGCTGCGAATGAATTTGTTCTTGTCGAGCTGGTCGATGCCGGCACCGTGAATGGTCAAATCGCCGTCTTCGAAACGCTGGCGCCACTCGCCGCTCAACAACGGACCCTGGGTGCTGGTCATGCGCGGCGAAATGGTGGCGTCGTAGTTGGGAGCCAGCGCAATGTAATAAGGCGTTTCGATGCCGAACCCGTATGCCGAACTCGTCGACACGATTGGCATCAAAAAACCGGTCTTGCGTTTGACGGTCGGATCGGGCGCGGAGAAATACGGTACCCAGGCCAGCGGAACGCCAAAAAATTCGATCCGGGCATCCTCGAAGTACATCATCTTCTCGGATTCATTGTGGATGATACGTGCCGCCTTGACCTGCCATAATGGCGGCTTGCGAGGATCGTCACGGCACGGCTCGCAGGCCGTGTAGACTCCGCTCTGAAACACGGTGTAATTGGCATCGGTACGGTCGGCGCGGGCCGCCGCCATGCGGGTCTGGTCGGGCGTCTCCAGGCGCAGTGAATCAATAAAGCCGTCGCGATAATCGTCGCTCAGGTCGAGCAACTGGCCGTAGCTGATCTTGCCGTCGGCTTCGGTCAGCCGTGCATTGCCTTCCGCATGCAGCCGCTTGCTGCGCTGATCATAGATGACCTTGTCGGCTTCGATGGTGGCACCGTTGTAATAGATTTGGACGTTTCCGACGGCCGATACCTGCTGGTTGTTGTAGTCGTATCTGATCTCGTTGGCCTGGACGAGCATCTGGGCGTTGGGAGCCGGCTTGGCGAGGAGGTTGTCCTTTCCCGGTGGCGGCGGCCTGAGCTGACTTTGGAATGTCAGGAGATTGCTCTGGGCAAGCGCCGACCTGCTGTCCACTAGGCTGAACAGCGTCAGTGCGGAGAAAATAACCCATGCTGCCGCTGCCGAAGCGCGGCAATCAAATATGGCCGGACGTGCGTTGGCCGCACCCGCCATCACCCGCAAGCTCCGTTTGCCACGTCCGCTTTCCCCGCCTTCCCACTCTACTGTTTTCATGGGTAAAATCGCGCCGGGCCCGCAATTTCCCGTCACGATCGCCCCCGAATCCACCGAAGCAACGACAGCAAAGATACCCGGAAAACATGGCGGGACGCCATACGAAACTGGCCTCGTAACGTCATCCCCCTCAATCAATCGGTCGAGTGTTGCAAAGTTGCAAATCGCAGGGTCCGAGCCGTTCCGAGGCCGAGCGCAGACCAACGCCACTGCCCTACTCACGGCGCAACTCGACGAGTCGCGTCGTGGAGTGCCATGACCCGGAAATACGCGAGTCGGAGAACTGTCCCCCTCGGTCAATTCCATCACGCAGCAGGTCCCCGCCCCGGCCTATCTTGAGGGCAGCGCCGGAGGGTCCGGTCGAGCGAAATTTCCCACAAGATAGGTCAACTTAATCACCCGGCAAAATGGCCGTCCCAAGGCAAACCCGTTGAAATTCAAACCGGAATGGTTAAGAGCCTGTAATGCATCGAGGTCGCGAAGTGCACGGGGCAAGACCGCTCGATCCACTCTACATGAATTGCGACACGGGACACGCAATGCCCTAGCATCCTCGAGATGTATTTCGCGTCGTCCGATAATGGACGGGCGCGCGATTGGTCCGCGTAAGAGGAGGCCCATGGCGAAGAATTTGAAGCTTGGATTTGCGCCATTCAGGGCGTCCTCCAAGGGCGTTCTTATTGTGTTCTGTGACGATTCGCTGAAGATTGGCGCCGCGACCCGCAAGATCCTGGGCAAGTTTGCTGATTCGGTGGCCGCGGCTGCTGCCGCCGAAAACTTTACCGGTAAGAGCTGCGCGGCTCTCGACATCGTTCTTCCGGCCGACCTCAAGGTCGGACGCCTTACGGTGATCGGCACTGGCAAGCTCGACGGATTAAAATCCAAAGATTTTCTTAAGCTCGGCGGTGCTGCAGCCGGGAAGCTGCCGAGTTCAGGGGGCGATGCCATGGTGGTGACCGATCTGCCCGGTGGCCCCATGACACCGGACGCGGTCGCTGATCTCGTCGCCGGGGCGAAGCTGCGCGCCTACAAGTTCGATCGCTACAAGAGCAAACGCAAAGAAGGCGAGGAGAAGCAAGGCACCGTCAATCTCACGGTCGCGGTTGCCAACGTGGCCGCTGCCACGCGTTCCTGGCGCTCCCGGGAGGCGGCCGCCGATGGGGTCATGCTGGCGCGCGATCTCATCAACGAGCCCGCCAATGTGCTCTATCCGGAGGAGTTCGCGCGCCGCGCCGGACGGCTCCGCAAGCTCGGTGTCGTCGTCGACGTGCTCGACGTCCGTGCAATGAAGCGGCTCGGCATGGGGGCACTGCTCGGCGTCGGCCAGGGCTCGACGCACGAAAGTCGCGTTGTGGTGATGCGGTGGAACGGTGGCAAACGCGGCCTGGCGCCAGTAGCGTTCATCGGCAAAGGTGTGTGCTTCGACACCGGCGGGGTCTCGATCAAGCAGGCGTCCGGCATGGAGGACATGAAAGGCGACATGGCGGGCGCTGCCTGCGTGGTCGGGCTCATGCATGCGCTCGCGGCCCGCGAGGCCAAAGTCAATGCCATCGGCGCGATCGGCCTCGTCGAGAACATGCCGGACGGCAATTCGTATCGTCCCGGCGATATTCTCAGGACCATGTCGGGCCAAACCATCGAGATCATCAACACCGATGCCGAAGGCCGCCTCGTCCTCGCCGACGTGCTGCATTACGTCAACATCAAGTACAAGCCGAAATTCATGGTCGATCTGGCGACGCTGACGGGGGCCATCATGGTCGCGCTCGGCCAGGAGCACGCCGGCCTGTTCGCAAACAACGACGAGCTGTCGAGCCGACTCATTGCGGCCGGCGAAGCGACCGGCGAACGCGTATGGCGAATGCCGCTTGCGCCCGAATACGACAAGCTGATCGATTCAAAATTTGCTGACATGAAGAACACCGGCGGCCGTCATGGCGGCGCTATCACGGCGGCACAGTTGCTGGCGCGCTTCGTCGGCAAGACACCGTGGGCCCATTTGGACATCGCCGGCACCGCGCTCGGCTCGCCACAGAGCGAAATCAACAAGAGCTGGAGCTCGGGCTGGGGCGTGCGCCTCCTCGATCACCTCGTGGCCGAACATTATGAGGGCTGACGGACGATCGCGGCCGAACGAGCGCATGTTGCCGCGCCTTGCAAAAACCATATCCCCATCGTATCTAGCCACTATCGACATTTGGCCAGACCATCAGGCCGTATCGCCTCGGCGACTCGCTAGGCGCACGTTCAGACCTCTCTCCAAACATCGACAACCTGGTTGGGTTCGCGCTGGGCTCGGCCATCAGCTCAAATTCGTCCACGTCACTGAAAGGATACGTTTATGACGAACGGCACAGTAAAGTTTTACAACGATCAAAAAGGCTTCGGATTCATCCAACCGGACGGCGGCGGCAAGGACGTTTTCGTCCATGCCACAGCGCTGGAGCGTGCCGGTCTGCGCAGTCTCAGCGAGGGTCAGAAGGTTTCCTTCGATACCCAGGAAGACCGCCGGACCGGCCGGACCGCCGTCGCGAACATTCGGATGGCGTGATCTCGAAGGGCGTCGCCGCCCCGTTTCAAACCTGCTTTTAGCGCACATCGAAGTCGGATATTTCTAACTTCGATGCCTCAATTAAGTGGCAGAACCCGGGTAACACGGGTTCTGTGACCGGGAGCGTCCCGGACGAGGCCAGTCGTCAGCGCGTCGGGCAGGCGCGGCTTTTTCTGTCAAAGTCCGTAAAATTCAGCTAAGTTGCCCACGCGACGGTTGGCGCACCTCTTTGCCTCGTAGACCTCGTCGTGAGGCCCCATCAATCGGAGCGGATATGACACACAAATTTCGCAGTGGTCAGACCGTGCATCTCAGCCGCAGCCTGACCACCAGATCGGCGCCCGACGGCGATTACAAAGTAGTGCGCCAGCTACCCGTTGACGGCGGTGAGCCGCAATACCGCATCAAGAGTGAGCGGGAACCCTACGAGCGCGTCGCGAAGGAAAGCGATATGGAAAGGGCCTGATGCTTCAGCGCCCCATCTCACGGCCACGGTTACTGCCTGGATCGAAGTCGTGACATGGCTCCACACGCTCGCGAAGCAGTCGAACAACGGATGTCCGCACGGGCGTTCGGCTGGCAGCGCCACATGTCGCCACCGGCGTCACTCTTAGACTATGACTGAATTTCTATTCTACCATCTCCAGGCACAGCCGGTCGAACGGGTATTGCCCGTCTTGCTGGAAAAATGCGTCGAGCGGGGTTGGCGGGTGGTGGTGCACAGCTCCGTCGAGGAGCGGGTTGACGCGCTCGATGCTCACCTGTGGACGTTTCGCGACGACAGTTTCCTGCCTCATGGCACGTTTCGCGAGCAGCGCGCCATGGATCAGCCAGTGCTGTTGACCACCAGGGATCATAATCCGAACGCCGCGACGGTGCGCTTTCTGATCGATGGTGCGCCGGTGCCGGAGAATGCCGCCCAGTATGATCGTATTGTATTGTTGTTCAATGGAGACGACGATGAAGCGGTCGCCGAAGCCCGCAACCAATGGCAGGCCGCCAAGGCGCGCGGATTCGTGGTAACCTACTGGCAGGCAGACGACAACGGGCGGTGGCAACGCCGCGCCTGATATCCGTTCCCGCGAGCGGGGAGGGCAGGGGAGGGGAGGGTGCGTCATCATGATGACGCAATATCAGGCTGCACCAATGCCAAAGCGGATTTCAGTGAAATGGAACTGGCGCTGCGCTTGCCAATTCTTAGGTGTCACTTGCGAAAAGCGGGAATCATCGCTGGTTGCTGGATATCCTGCCATGGCGGGGATGACACGGTGATTTGATTCCATCAAAACGAAATCGGCTTTAGGTTGACCTGACGGGTCGATGGCGGGTGCCGGAGGCTTCGGATGCGCTTGATTGTGCGATCGATTGAAGGCAGACGCATGTTGGTACGTGGCGCGGCGAGCGTCGCACTTGCGTCCAGCGTTGCAGCCTGCGGTGCAGTCCAGAACGTCATGCCGGATCCGGCGAATTTCCGGTTGCCGGATCGCTCGATCTTCCTCCCGACGAACTCGAATTATGCACACCCAGTGTCGGCCGGACCGGTCGGAGCGGCCGATTTGGTCGATGGCCAGGGGGGGTGCGCCGCCGCGGCTTCGCCAGCTCCCGATGCAGCAGCGGCGGCCCCGCGTGGCGTCAGCCTTGAAATGACCGAATGCGAAGTTGTGCGTGCCCTTGGTCAGCCGCAAACCGTCGACATTACTCCGCAGCCTGGTGGCGAACGTCGCATCATGATGACCTATACGACCGGCGAGCGCGCTGGAATTTACCAATTCGTCGGTGGCCGGCTCAAAGACATAGAGCGCGGCAATGAACCGCCGCCCCCGGCGGTCGCCAAGAAGCCGCCGGCTAAAAAACCGAGACCGCCTGCATGACGTCTGTGCGAGAGCGGCAGCAAAGGCGATCCTAAGGCCGCAACAACCCGAGACACGCAAGGACAGGTTTCATGTGGAACACGCAGGCCCATGCTAGGCCCATTGGTTGCTTGATCGCACTCGCGCTCACGTCCGTTTTGTGGGGAGCGCAGCTGACGGCGCCGGCCCTGGCGCAGCAGGCCCGTCCGCCAGCGCAGCAGAACGCTGATGCGCCACGCGGCAACGCGGCTCCGTCGGGCGAGACAGGCGCGCGATCGACGCGGCCGCAGACGGAAAATGCCCTGCGGCTGCCCGCCGATTCGACCACCGCGCACGCGATCGAGCTGCCGGGCCGCATGCTCAAATTCAAAGCGACGGCCGGATCGATTCCGCTCAACGACGCGGAAAGCGGCAATCTGCAGGCAGAAGTCGCGTTCGTGGCCTACGTGCTTGGCGACTTCACGCGTCCGGTAACTTTCCTGTTCAACGGCGGACCCGGCGCCGCATCGGCTTATCTTGACATTGGGGCGGTCGGCCCCTGGCGGCTGCCGCTTGATAACATTTCGGCGTCAGCGACCCCATCGTTGGTTCCCAACGCTGAGACCTGGCTCGATTTCACCGATCTCGTGTTCATCGATCCGGTATCGACCGGGTATAGCCACATCGTCGCGAACAACGACAACATGCGCCGTCAGTTGTTTTCAGTCGATGGTGATGCCGACGCGCTCGCAGTGGTGATTCGCAAGTGGATCGAGAAGAACGGACGGCAGAGTTCGGTAAAGTTCCTTGTCGGCGAAAGCTATGGTGGGTTTCGCGTCCCCAAGGTGGCACATTCTCTTTCCAGCCGGCAGGGTGTTGGCGTGCGCGGCCTGATCATGATCTCGCCGGTGCTCGATTTCGCAAATTTCGGCCTGCGCCGTCACAATCCACTGGCGTGGGTGACGCGGCTGCCATCGATGGCGGCGACCGTGCTGGAAACCAAGGCGCCGTTTGATCGCAATGCGCTGCGCGAAGTCGAGAACTATGCGTCCGGTGATTATCTGCGCGACCTTATGCGCGGTGAACGTGACGCTGAAGCGATCGAGCGCATGACCCCGCACATTGCGGCCTTCACCGGCCTCGACCTGGCCCAAGTGAGAAAGCTCGGGGCGCGCATCGACAACAGCACATTCCAGCGCGAGCTCAATCGCAGCCGCGGCACGGTTGCGAGTGCCTATGATCCGACCATCACGGCATTCGATCCGTCGCCGAATTCTGCGCAGACACGTTTTTCCGATCCGGTGCTCGACGCTATCGGGCCGCCGCTCACCAGCGCCATGACCACGCTCTATCAGGGCCTGCTGCAATGGCGGGTCGAGCAGCCCTATCGCCTGCTCAACGGTGAAGTCAACGGTCAATGGAGTTGGGGCCGCGGCCGCAGCGGGCCGGAAGTTGTCGATGATCTGCGCAATGCGCTCGCCGCCGACCGCGACCTCCAGGTCCTGGTGGCGCATGGAGCGAGCGATCTGGTCACGCCTTATTTCGCGAGCCAACTGATCCTTGATCAACTGCCGGTGTTTGGCTCCGCCGACCGTCTCAAGCTTACGGTCTATGGCGGCGGCCACATGTTTTACTCCCGCGACGCGTCCCGTCACGCCTTCCGCGAAGACGCGCAGGCGCTGTATCGGGCCGCCCAGCAGAAGGAGTAAGCGGGGATCGGCCGACGCGCGATGATCCCGATCGGTTGCACACCGCGTTACGCCGGGCCGGCCTCGGCCAACAAGACGGGCGCCGCGCGCTCCGGGTCGTGCGCGGCGCACACGCCCTGCACGATGGATTCACGGCATAGGGCTCGCGCGACGCGCTTGCGACCTACAAAGTGATGGAGCAGCAGGCGCAACCGGGGCTTGGCTGAAAAGGCTGACCAGGCTCCCATCGAACCCTCCCGAATCGGTTGGGTCTCAAGGAATCAGTCCGTCACGCCCACCGTCAGAACCTTTCGCTCCGTCACGCACAAAAAACCGTTAACCTCGCCTCGGCGCCGTGGTCCCCTACAAGGCCCAATATCGCGTAGCGACGGAAAGTGAGCTACAATGAGGAACCACAGGGAGGACAGCATGCGTTACTGCGACTTGAGGCGAACTGTTGCCGGCGCGGCGCTGGGGCTCGCGGCCATTTTTGCGCCGATGGCCTTGGGTCCTGCACTACCGCAAAACAGCGCGCAGCCCGGGAATCTGCAGATTTACTGGATCGATGTCGAAGGCGGCGCCGCCACGCTGGTCGTGTCGCCGTCAGGCGAATCGCTGCTGCTGGACACCGGCTATCCGGACGCTGATCGCGACGCAAAACGCATCTTTGCGGTTGCGCAAAAGGCTGGCCTGAAACAGATCGACAACGTGGTGATCAGCCATTGGCACCGCGACCATGAGGGCGGTCTCGCGGCGCTCGCCAAGATGATCCCGATCGGCATGTTCTACGACCACGGCGACGGGGTCGACGCGGTCGATAAAGTCCGGCTCGACGACTACAGGGCCGTCGCCGGCGGCAAGCGTACGATCGTTAAACCCGGCGACAAGATTCCTTTGAAGGGCGCAGACGTGCTGGTGGTGTCTTCGGAGTTCACGTTGTTGCAGCAGCCCGTTAACGACGGCGGCCCCAATCCGCTGTGTGCGGATGCGCCCCAGATGGGGCCGGCCGGGAACGAGAATCAACGTATGGTCGGCGCGCTTGTCACCTTCGGCACGTTCACGTTCCTTGATCTCGCCGATCTCGACTGGCAGAAGGAGATGGAGTTTGCGTGTCCGATCAACAAGGTCGGGCGGGTGAGCCTCTATCAGGCGAGCCGGCATGGGTCGTTCGACGGCGCGGGCGCGCCGGCATTTCTCGGCGCCATCAGTCCCCAGGTTATTGTCGTCAATAATGGGCCCCGCAAGGGCATGGGTCAGACCGACGACCGCGTCAAGCCGCTGGAAATTGCCGGCATGCCGACAGCCCCTTACGAAAAGAACGCGTATCTGAGGATGGCGAAGCTGCCGGGCATCGAAGGCATCTGGCAGGCGCATCTGTCGTTGCTGGACAAGGACCCGAGCCACAATACATCGCCCGACATGATCGCTAACTTCGAAGAGAGTGCCGAGTGCCAGGGCAACTGGATCAATGCGTCGGTTGCGCCCGACGGCAAGTTCACGCTCACCAACGGCCGCAACGGATACAGCAAGACTTACGTGGCCAGGGGAAAATAGGATCGCGTTTACAGAGCAATCGCGTTTCGCAGTCGAGTTGGACGGAGTGATTTGTCCGTCGGGATATTTACGTAACGTCTCTCACATTGAGAAATCGCTTAACAACAGTGCATCTATGGCGAAGACGCAAGCCTTCGTCATATCACAGAAATTTAGGGGGAATCTCAGCCTTGGGGTGGAGCGTTATTGACCTGTATCATGACGGGGGCTCTTTTCCGGGCAACGAAGAAGATCAAAGCGCCAATGAAAATCATTGGAACTCCGATTGCTGCTCCGATGATGGTCACGCAAAAGAGCAATCCGAGCAAGATGAGGCAGATTCCCACAAAGCGCAAAATTATCATATATTCCCCCCCCAGTCGGTTAACACAAAGTTAACAACCTGTAGTGTAGCTTGTAACATGCGTCAAGCAAGGTAAAGCCTTACAAATTAAGCAGCTGATAGCCATAGTTTTTTAGATGCAATTGACAACGTGTTCGATGCCGATCTGCCCACACCAAGGATTAAGTTCACAAGCCCGTTTACATCGCCGTTGAAACGCTCTGATCCGAAGCCAAGTACTTACTGTGACAGACGCGTGCAGCCCTAGCGTGAAAACTTCATCGGTTTTTGATGCATCGAGCGGCAACGTGCAATCGAGCACGTTTGTCCTTGATCAGATGTATCGTCGAGCTGAGTGTGCGGACAGTGGAGCGTGAGTTTGTGGCGCAAGGCTTAAGGTGTCCCGCAGGCTCACGACGGGATGGTTTTATGGCGAATGAGGCTGAGGACTATTGAGCACCAAATTTTGGTGAAGCAGCGCTACGACGCCGACAGGGCGTCCTCGTATGCGCTGCTCAGCGTGAGCCACTCGTCCTCGGCAGTGGCGAGGGCGCTCGCCGCTCCGGCGCGCTCCCTGCTCAGCGTCGCGACCCGCGCCGGATCGCGGTCGTAGAGTTCGGGGTCGGCAAGTGCTCTATCGATCTCGGCAATCGCTCTGGTCAGTTTCGCAATCTCTTTTTCGAATTCGCCGATGCGCCGCCTGAGAGGGGCGAGCTCGCTGCGTTTTTCCGCCGCCGCGCGGCGCAGATCGGCGCGGGAGGCGCGCGCTTCGGCGGCGCCGCCGCCCTCCGGAGTTGAGCCCGCGCTGCCGGTGAGCACCAGCCGGCGGTAGTCGTCGAGATCGCCCTCGAACGGGTTGACCTCGCCGTTGGCGACAAGCCACAGCCGATCGACGCATGCTTCCAACAGGAAGCGATCGTGGGAGACCAGGATCACGGCGCCTGAGTAGTCGTTGATGGCCTCGATCAGTGCAGCGCGGCTGTCGATATCGAGGTGGTTGGTAGGCTCGTCCAGCACCACGAGATGCGGGCCCTCGAAGACGGCGAGACCGAGCAGCAGGCGCGCCTTTTCGCCGCCCGACAGGTTCGACACTTTGGCATCCGCCATGGCGCCGGGAAATCCGATCGCACCGGCGCGCGCCCGTACCTTCGCCTCCGGCGCGTCCGGCATCAGCCGGCGCACACGATCATAAGTGCTCGCCTGAGGATTGAGCTCGTCGAGCTGATGCTGGGCGAAATATGCAACCTTGATCTTGTCGGCGCGCGTCATCCTGCCGGAGAACGGCGCGAGACGTCCGGTCAAAAGCTTGGTCAGGGTTGACTTTCCGTTGCCATTGGCGCCGAGCAATGCGATGCGGTCGTCCGCGTCGATCCGCAAGGTAAGCCGCCGCAGCACCGGGCGCTCGGTGTCATAGCCGACCGTCATGTTTTCGAGCGCGATGATCGGAGGCGACAGCGACTTTTCCGGCGAGGGGATGGCGATCGCCCGCACTTCGTCCTCGATGCGCACATCGATGGGCTGCATTTTCGCCAACAGCTTGAGGCGCGATTGTGCCTGGCGCGCCTTGGTGGCCTTGGCGCGGAATCGCTCGACGAAGGCGGTGAGATGCCTGCGTTGCGCCTCCTGCTTGCGGGCGAGGCTCTGGTCGAGGGCGAGGCGCTCGTTGCGCTGACGCTCGAACGACGTGTAGTTGCCGCGGTAAAAGGTAAGCTTGGCGCGTTCGAGATGCAGGATCGAATCGACCGCACTGTCGAGCAAATCGCGATCGTGACTGATGATAATGACGGTGCGCGAATAGCGGCCGATATGGTCTTCAAGCCATAAGGTGCCTTCGAGGTCGAGATAGTTGGTGGGCTCATCGAGCAGCAGCAAATCCGGCTCGGCAAACAGCACCGCAGCGAGCGCGACGCGCATGCGCCACCCGCCTGAGAATTCCGCACACGGGCGCTGCTGGTCAGCATGCGAAAAGCCAAGGCCGGCGAGAATGCCGGCGGCCCGCGCGGGTGCCGCGTGGGCGCCAATGTCGGCAAGGCGCGACTGGATCTCGGCGATGCGGTGTGGATCGGTCGCGCTCTCGGCCTCTCTGAGCAGGGCGGTGCGCTCGCGATCAGCGGCCAAAACAAGGTCGATCAGGTGCTCCGGCCCGTCCGGCGCTTCCTGAGGCAGTCGGCCGATGGTAGCGCGGGCCGGGCGAGCAAAATTGCCGTGCTCGACCGCGATGTCACCCGCAATGGCGCGGAACAGGCTGGATTTTCCCGTGCCGTTGCGTCCGACGAGCCCGACCCGGGCGCCGTCGGGAATCTGCGCAGTCGCCCGGTCGATCAGGAGCCGACCGGCCACGCGCAGCGAAACATCGTCGATCACCAGCATGTGCGTTGTATGACCGCATCGCGGGGACTTGTGCAACCTGTCACTGGACGGGCAGTCAATTACGTCACTGTAGCCCGCATCGAGCGAAGCGAAATGCGGGAACCGCCGCCCCCCGGATTTCGCTCCGCTCAATCCGGGCTACGACTGTCGGAAAGCGAACGGTCAACTGCGTCAGCACGTCTGTTGCCAATACCATAACGGACAACGAGAATTGGGTACCTAGACATCACCGACGCAGCGGGAGAAAGCATGTGCGTTGCCGGGTGTGAAATGACGGTCCGGGCAGCCTTGAGTCGACGTGGTTTCTTCAAAGGCGCCGCGGCGGCTGGATTTGCCGCAGTGGCGGTGCCGGCGAACGCGGCAGAAACGAGGAGCTTCACCAAGGTCGTAGACCTCACCCACACGATGTCGGCCGAATTTCCGACCTTCATGGGCAAGCCCGGCATCGAAATGCAGCGTGAGTTCGACTTCAAGAAAGACCGGTTCAATTTGTTCTGGTGGCACGTCATCGAGCATGCCGGCACCCATCTCGACGCTCCCATCCATTTCTCTGAGGCAGGGCTTTCAGCCGACCGGCTGCCGGTCGAACAGCTTGTGGTGGCGCTTGCGGTCGTCAATGTGGTCTATCAGGCGGAGCAGGACGCCGACTATCAGCTATCGCGTGAGGATCTCGCCAAATGGGAAAGCGAACACGGGCGGCTGCCCCCGGGTTGCTGCGTCGCATTGCATTCGGGCTGGGGCGAGCTTGCGACCACAGATCCGGCGCGCTTTGCCGGGCGGGATGTCAACGGCACTTTCCACTTCCCGGGCTTCGCTCCGGAAGCCGCCGCTTGGCTGATGAAGGAGCGCCAGGTGGCTGGCCTTGCGGTTGACACCATGTCGCTCGACTATGGCCCGTCGCGAAACTTCAAGACCCACCAACTGTGGCTGCCTTCGGGTCGCTGGGGACTCGAAAACGTCGCCAATCTCGACAAGGTTCCGGAGGCCGGCGCAACCCTGGTGGTCGGCGCTTCGAAAGTGAAAGATTCGACGGGTGGTCTCGCCCGGGTGATCGCATTGGTATGAAGAAGAATAAAAAGGACGGACGGTCAATCTGAACCGCCCGTCCAGGCCACGTGATGCCGCACACCCCCGTGGAACGGCATCGCTCGCCACACCAGGTTGAACGCTGCTGTTTCTCAGCAGTCGGCACATCAAAACAGGTTTTTGGCACAGCGCTTTGATCTAAATCACGGCGTGATGCGATTTTTCGCAGCCGCGGGACAACGTCTCGCGACTTGCACGGCCATTTTATGTTACGCATGCGTTTCCGGGCGCAAATGGTCATGGGAGGCGGTGATGAAATATCTGAGCGATAAGAGGCTGTTGTGCGAGCTCCTCGGTACCGCGACGCTGGTTCTGGTGGGCTGCGGCGCCGTCGCGGTTGGCGGGTTCGGCACCGCATTTCCGATCGGAATTCTGCCTGTGGCGCTGGCGTTCGGCCTTACCGTGATGGCGATGGCGTATGCGATCGGGCCAGTCTCGGGCTGCCACATCAATCCAGCCGTGACAGCGGCAATGTGGGCGGCGGACCGGATCAAGACTGAAGACGCCATCGGCTATGCGGTGGCGCAGCTGATTGGCGGCATTGTGGGAGCCTTGATCCTGGTGGTGATCCTGAAGGGCAAGATCGCCGGCTATGACTTGGGGGGCTCCGGCCTTGGGCAGAACGGATGGGGCGAGGGTTATCTTGGAGGCTTTGGCCTTGTTTCCGCCGCGTTGACGGAACTCGTCGCAACCTTCCTGTTCACCTTCGTCATCCTGGGCGCCACCAGTCAGAAAGGCACGACGCCGGTGGCCGGCCTCGTCATCGGGCTCACCCTCACGGTGCTGCATTTCCCCTTCATCAATGTGACCGGGCTTTCCGTCAATCCGGCGCGCAGCCTCGGTCCGGCGGTGTTCGTCGACGGGACCGCCCTGGCGCAGGTCTGGTTATTCCTGGTTTTCCCGACCCTCGGCGGCTTGGCAGCCGGATGGCTCGTGAAGTCGAAAGCGTTGGATATCTAGGGTCGACCCTTCTGGTCGCCCTTGTTGTGCCGAATGCGACGAAATGGGGCGACCACAAGGGTCGCCTCTACAGCGGTAAAATTCGTCGTCGCCGGGACAAGCCCGTCAACGACGCGGCAAGGGACTCAAAGCGACCGGAATCAGCTCTAATTCACTCATCCCAATCGACGGTACCCGGCTCCCACATGGTCTTGACCTTGGGCGATTTGCGAATCAGCTCGTCGATGGCGGCAACGGGCTTTTTGTCTGGGTTGGCCTTACAAAAGGCCTGCACCAGGGTCAGCACCTTATCTTCGTCGAGTGCGCTCATGTCGACGTGCCGGCCATCGTCTTCCAGCAACGCGATGTTGGCGGCGCTGACGTAGCCTTGCACCCAGGCCACTAGCAACAGGTTGACCGGGTTGCTCAGTCCGTCGGCCGGATTGATGTCGTCGGCGAGCTGGTCGCAGCTGGACGTCCCGATGCCCTGGCTGATCAGGGGCTCGGCGGCGCAGGGCGCCCCGATAACGAGCGCCGCCAGGCCCATTGCTGCCCAGCGAGAACGGCTGAATTTGACAGACATTCCTGTAACCTCCGGCATATTGCTCATGCGCTTTTACAGCAACGCTTAGTGACGCAAAATACGCCGCGGGCTTCACGTGGCGCTGATGCGGCTTTTCCACATGGCCCAAGGTCGCTGGAAATTGGTGTCGCGGCGGCCGGTTATCAATTCGCATTCCTCCGGCTCCAGGAAAGTGATCGGCCCACCGAGAGCGATCGCCTGGGCCTGCAGTCTGGCGTTGACCTCGGTGTAAACCGCGCGGTAGACCGCCGTCATGATGTCGGGGCCGACGCAGACGTTCCCGTGTCCTCGCATCAGCGCCACATTGTTGGAGCCCAGGATACTGGCGAGCGCCGCACCATGCTTCGTGTTGCGGATCAGCAGATCCGTCATGCCGTCGCAGTCGCGGATCTCGAAGTTCGGGACATCGTGCTTGAGAAACGCCGACATGTGGCAGATCGGTCGCAGCTTGACGGTGGTGACGCCGAACGGGATCACAGTCGGCGAATGGCTGTGGACAACCGCATTGACATCGGGACGCGCCTTGTAGATTTCGCCATGGATGTAGCGCTCGATATACATGAGCCGGCCTTGCTGATCGACCGGGTTGGAATCGAGGTCGTATTCCATGATGTCCTCGGCGGTCACGATCGCCGGGGACTTCGATCGCGAGAGAAAGTAACGGTTCGCGGCGCCGTTGTGGCGCACGCTTACATGGCCATAGCCGTCGAGAACGCCCTGATCGGCGAGAATGCGGTTGGCGGCCACAAGATCATCGATTGCGGCAGGATCGGCCGGGCCGCCGGATCGCGGGGCAGCCGTCGAGTTGGTGTCGTTCATGTGAGCTCTGACCAATGCTGAGTTAAGGGAGTGTCAAAACTAGCGAACTGGCGAACCGCCGCCAAATGGGCTGAGGGGCTTCGCCAGGGGACCAAATCCGAAAGGCCAGAACAGTGGAACGGTTGTAGCGCGCCAAGGTGGTATGTGTTCATTGTCCGTAGCCAATCGTTACGCGGCTGCGGCGCGATGCGGAAATCCCATTTGAGCCGATGGGGGTCGCTTGGGCTTGAACGCATGAGGGGCCGGAAATGCCGGAAATTAATGCTGTGGTTGGAACCTTAACTGTCCCGATCTGGGTCGCGGGGGCAGCATCGGCTGTCCTGCTGGCAGCCACGGCGCTGGCGATCGCCCGCGCGGGAGCAGCCACGTCCGTCAATGTGCTGCTTCGGGTTGGAGCTGTAGCCGCCGTGGTTGCCGGCGGTTGGCTCTACATGCAACGCATGGTGCAGCAGCAAAATGCCACCGAGCGCCGGCTGTTCGAAGAGCGTTCGGCGGCTTTGCTGGGTCGCGCAATTGCGCCCGGATCGGCGCTGTCTTGCCTCGACGAGGTTGCCGGCGAAACCGTCGAGATCGCTTGTGAAAAAGCCGTCTTTGGCAGTCCGCAGTCCGTTGCCGCGGCAGTGAACTACATCACCGCCAAAATGGCCCTGCTGATCGACGCCAGCGACCCCGCCCGAGGCGTCGGGGCGACCTTTGCGGCAGAATTGGTCCCGCTGCGCGCTGCGCTCGAGCTTGATCGCTTCGGCATCGTGGCCCACGTGCTCGCCCAGCGCAATGGCTGTACGGCTGATACCTGCGAGACTCTCGCTTGGTTTATTGATCAAAGTCATCTGCTGGCTAATTTACGCGACCACACCTTTGATGAGCACGTAGGGAAATTTGCAGCGGCCTGGAACGGATCGCCGGGTGCCGCAGTGGACGGCACGGCGGCGGTACCATCGATGGCCGCGCTGCCGCAAAATCCGGCGCCGGCCGTGGTCTCGCCCCGTTATGATTTTCCGTCGGCGCAATCGATTCCGCCGGTCAACATCATGGTTCCCGAATCGGCAGCCCCACGGGTCGGGGCTCCGACAGGCGTTCCATCCGCGGCGCCGGCAGATGGCAATTCGCGGGCCGCGGTCACTCCCGTACCGCCGCGACGGCCGCCGCAAGGACGCCCAGCTCCCGCAGTTGCGGCGTCGCGGCCGCCCACCCCGCAGCCTGCGGCGCCGAACAACGGCGGGGAAAACTCGACTGATGGCGCAGTGCCGCGTCAATCCGGCGCGATAGAGCCTAGATAAGGCGTCACCGCAGAATAATGGCTTCGATTCTTGCGACCAAGTGTGCAGCATACTTTCCCTCCCCCGCAAGCGGGGAGGGAATTGCAAGTGGCGCGGTTGTTCGTTGTCGGCTCCTGAGGACCGGCTCACGATCGCCCAAGAGCGGAGCTGGGTGACCAGCGCATGTGCAAGAGCTGACAATGGATAGCGACGGCGCCCTGCGGGCTCCCGCTACGAGATGAAGTGGCCGGTGGAAAACGTGCGGTGACGTATATTCTTCGTCACCCGGATGATATCGCATGTCCATGTTTTCCTCGGTCCTGATCGCCAACCGCGGCGAGATCGCGGTTCGCATCGCGCGTACCGCGAGACGGCTCGGGATGCGCACGATTGCGGTCTATTCCGAAGCGGATGCCGGCGCGCTGCATACCCGCGTCTGCGACGAAGCCGTGTTGATCGGGCCGGCGTCGCCGCGGGAGAGCTACCTCGCCGTCGACAAGCTGGTCGAGGCCGCGCGGCGCGCTGGCGCACAATGCGTGCATCCCGGCTATGGTTTTCTTTCCGAGCATGCCGAATTCGCCGAGGCCTGCAACAAGGCCGGCGTCGTGTTTATCGGCCCGCCACCGACGGCCATCCGTGCCATGGGGCTCAAAGACCGGGCCAAAACGCTGATGGAACGGGCCGGCGTGCCGGTGGTTCCGGGCTATCACGGTGGTCAACAGACACCGGCTTTTCTCAAGCGCAAAGCTTATGAAATCGGCTATCCGGTCCTTATCAAGGCGGTTGCGGGGGGCGGTGGCCGCGGCATGCGGAGGGTCGATAAGCACGCAGAGTTCGAGGAAGGACTTGCCGGCGCCCAGCGCGAGGCGATGGCGGCGTTCGGCGAAGCGCGCATGCTGATCGAAAAATACATCGAAACGCCCCGCCATATCGAGATCCAGGTGTTCGCTGACCAGAAGGGCAACACGATCCATCTGTACGAGCGCGATTGCTCGCTGCAACGCCGCCATCAAAAGGTGATCGAGGAGGCTCCGGCGCCCGGCATGACGGCGGCCTTACGCGCCGAGATGGGCGCAGCCGCGGTCGCGGCTGCGCGAGCGGTCGACTATGTGGGGGCAGGGACCGTCGAATTCATCGCCGATGGATCTGCGGGGCTGCGGTCCGGCGCCTTCTGGTTCATGGAAATGAATACGCGCCTGCAGGTCGAGCATCCTGTGACGGAGGAAATCACCGGGCTCGATCTCGTTGAGTGGCAATTGCGCGTCGCGGCCGGCGAGGTGCTGCCGTTGCCGCAGGCCGACGTTCAGCTCGCAGGCCATGCGATCGAGGCACGAGTCTATGCGGAAGATCCGGCGCGCGGCTTTCTGCCTTCGTCCGGCCGCATCGCCGCACTCGAACTACCGGGCGGGGAGGGTATCAGGGTCGATGCCGGTGTTGCGCCGGGCGATCTTGTGCCCCCCGACTACGACCCTATGATTGCGAAGGTCATTGCGCATGCGCCGACGCGTAACGAAGCGATTGATCGCCTTGGGGCGGCGTTGCGCGAAGTCGTCGTGGCTGGCCCGCGGGTCAATGCGCCGTTTCTCACGGCGCTCGCCGAGCATCCGGAGTTTCGCGCCGGGCGCGTCGATACCGGCTTCGTTGATCGCTACCTTGGTGTGCTTGTGCGCACCGACCCAGAGGACGAAGCACGGGCGGTCGCCCACACCGTCGCATTCCTCCTCGACCGCGAGCGTGCGCGCATTGCCGGCGCCGCAGCCGCGCCGAAGTCGTCGCGCGCCGCATGGCGCGATCCGTGGTCGGAAAATGATGGATTCGCGCTGGGGCCCGCTCGCACGATCGCGTTCGATATCCTGGTCGATGGCGTTGTGCGCCAGGCAACCGTGACCTGGGGGCCGGGGGGCGCGCAGGTCACGGTCGACGGCGTCACCGCCGGCATCGGCACGCCGGCCGCCCGTGTGATCGAGGTTGCCGACGGCGCTGTCGTCGTTGCCGGCGGTCGCCAATATCATGTGGCATTGATGCGCCGTGACGCCCTCGATGCCCGTCATCTCGGCGATGACGGCATCGTGCGCGCGCCGATGAACGGCAAGATCATTGCCGTGTTTGTCGAGCCGGGCCAATCGGTGCAGAAGGGTGCGCGCATCGCCCTCATGGAAGCCATGAAGATGGAGCATATGCTCGCGGCGCCGATGGACGGCATCGTTATGGAAGTGCTTGCCGTGGCGGGCGCCCAGGCAGTCGAGGGCGCGGCGCTCGTGCGCATCGAGTCAGAAGCGCAAAAGGCTTGATCTCGCGGAGCCGGAGTAGCTGAAATGACCGCTGTCGCCACTCGCCGCGCCGTCCTGAAAATTTCTGCGGCTTGGACAATAGCCGGCCTCGGAGCGTCGCATGCCGTTGCAGCGCCAGATACCAAGGTCACGCTGCTCGGCACCAAGGGCGGGCCGCGCGTCAACCGGGGCCGCGCCAATCCGTCCAACCTGGTGACCGCTGAGGGCCGGTCCTATGTGGTCGATTGCGGTTACGGCGTCATCCGACAACTTGTCGAAGCCGGCGTCGAACCGCACGAGGTGCGCATGGTACTTATTACACATAACCATTCCGATCACGTGCTGGAACTCGGCCCGCTCATGTACACCGCCTGGGCCGGCGGGCTGCGCACGCCAATCGAGGTGTGGGGACCGCCACCGATCGCCACGATAGTAGCGAAGTTCCTCGACTCGCTCGGCTACGACATCGATATCCGCATGGCGGACGAAGGCCGGCCCGATCTGCGCAAGCTGGTGCAGGTGCATGAATTCGATGCGCCGGCCGCTGGATCCACCACAGTATTCGCGCGCGACGCCCTCAGGGTCAGTGCCACCAGGGTGCGCCATCCGCCCATCACTCACGCTTACGCCTATCGGTTCGATGCGCCTGATCGTTCAATCGTGCTGTCGGGTGACACCACCTATTCGCCGGAACTGATTGCGCTCGCAAAGGATGCCGACGTGCTGGTGCACGAAGTCATGCACCTCGCCGGTCTTGATCGTCTGCTGTCCCTCAATCCCAATGCGTCGAGTTTGCGTAAGCATCTGATCGACAGCCACACCACCGCCGAGCAGCTGGGGCATGTGGCGCGCGAGGCCGGCGTCAAAACACTAGTGCTCAGCCATTTGGTGCCCGGCGACGATCCCTCCATCACGGACGCCATGTGGATCGAAGACGTGCGAAAGAACTTTGCCGGTGCGATCGTCGTCGGTCGTGATCTCATGGCGATCTGAGCCGCGCAAATTCACTGGAAAGACGAGTGAGTTGTAAAGTGCTGCATCTCATCAAGCTGTGTGTTGGGTGTGACTCGGTCCGCGATCTCGAGGACTGGATCAAGGAAAAGCTCAAGGTCCGCCGCAATCATGCCGGGAAGACGATACGCAGGCCCGAGCGCAACCACACGACACGCATGGTGCCGAAGCGGGCAGCAGAGATCACCGACGGCGGCTCGCTTTACTGGGTGATCCGCGGACAGATTATGTGCCGTGAGCGGGTTCTCGATATCCGCCCGTTCGTTGACAAGGAAGGCATCGGCCGCTGTCACATCGTGCTTGATTGCAAGCCAGTGCTGGTCGAGCCGCGGCCCTACCGGGCGTTTCAGGGGTGGCGCTATCTGGCTGCCCATGACGCACCTCGCGACCTCGACCGCGCTGCGCCGGGCGCCCGCGATATGCCGGAAAACTTGCGGCGCGAATTGCGCAATCTTGGGTTGTTGTAGGAGCGTCGCGAAGTTGCTTCACTCCGCTCAGGCGGCGTGGACTGCTGCCGCTGTACTGCCAACTCGGGCGAATCACGGCCTTAAATCGATGCGTTCTTGGGGTGGAAGGGCTCGCTCACGAGCGCCATCGGCCGTCCCCGGCATGCTTACAAAGCATAACCAGAGCTTGCATGCCACACAAATTTACCATTTGGTGGAGCCATGTTTGAGTCCGATTCGCGCCACATACTGAATCACGGGTCATTTTAGCATGACAGGTCTTTGCCAATAGTGCGCTGAATTTAATTGCGTATTGCGCTTGTAGCGTGATGTGTGGTTTTTGCCACAATTGTGGAACAAAACGGTAGTGGTCAAAGATTTGCCGTTGTTTATGCGTCGGACCCGTGTCATCCATGACGTGCGATCATGCACAAAATTGATTGCGCGACTTAAATCTGGATGGAAGACGAGAGGTAACTCATGACATTCAAAATGATAGCGACGGTTGCCGCAGTGACGATGGCCGCGGCTGCCAATTGCGCGTGTTCGGCTGTGCCCTCTACGTTGCAAGCTCAAAGTGCCTACGGATCGGCTGCCCGAGCAGCGCCTGCTCGGGCGGCACTTACCGCGAGTTCTCCGACAGTCGAAGTCCCAGGCGAGCGCGTGGTAGGGGCCGATCCAGACCTGAATGTGCGGTTCGATCTTACCCGCAACGCAGGTTTCCACCTGCACGGCAGCGGCAGCAATTAACCGCAATTGGTCGCATCAGCGACTTTGATGGCGGTTTCAGATCACGTGAAATCTGAAACCGCCTTTTGTTTCCACTGCCGTTCTTGCGTTTATTGGATCAACAGCCGGACACCGAGCGTGTAGCGGGTGGGATGGGTTAGCGCAATGAAACCCATCGACACCTGAGCATGACTGATCCGCGCGATGGGCTTTGCTCCGCTCAACGTATCCCGCGTTCTGCTCCACGGGTTGTTCACATTACCAAATTCTCCACCGTCCCATCCGGGATTCGCCCCTGGACGCGGTATTGTCCGATCTTCTCCATCAGCGCGGCGTCGGAAACAGAATAGAGCACGGCGTCGGCGCTCCCGGTGTTGATATGGCGTCGCCACAAGAAGTTCGGCACGACGAAAATGTCGTTGCGCTCCCACGTGAAGCGCTGGCCGGCGATTTCGGTCGCGCCGGCGCCTTCCATCACCACATACATGGTGCCGGCGGTTTCGCGCTTGAGGCGCGTTTCCTCGCCTGGCCGCAGCAATTGCGCCCCATAGGACAGCGTCGGAAATACCGGATCGCCGTTGACCGGGTTGACGAAGGCGAGCGTGATTCCCTCATAGGGATCGCCTGCTTCCTTGGCGAGCCCTGCAAGGGCATCGCGGATCTCCTCGCCCCGGTACTGGATCATCGGCGTCGCACAGCGGGAAATGCCGCGCTGGTGCGACACGAAGCCGGGCAGCATGCCGCCGGCGCCGTAGAGCTTCTGCGAATAGCCGTCGCTGAGCGTTGGTGCCTGGGCGCGGCTGTTGCCGGCGCGCTCGCCGTGAAACTCGTCGTCGAGCCAGACGCAGTCGAGAAATTCCATCAGGGGGAAATCGAGCACGTCGATCCAGATCACCGGGGTCGCACCGTCATTGCCGTGATCATGCCAGGTGCCGTGGGGAGTGAGGATGAGATCGCCGCGCTCCGCCTCGCAGCGCTCGCCTTCGACGACCGTATAGCCTCCATTCTCGGACAGGATGGTGCGGCTCGCATTGGGCGTATGGATATGCACTGGCGCCACGTCGCCCGGATTGTAGATCGAGACGGCGCAGCGGATCGTGTTGGTGACCTGCAGTCTTCCGCCGAGTCCCGGATTGGTAAGCAGGAACTGCTGGCGCTCCGCGAATTCTATCGGCGATACGTCCGAATTACGCGCGATCTCGGCGATTCGGTCGAGATAAGGGCCTATCTCGCTCCACCGCCAGCGATGCGGCGCGGCCTTGATCTGGTTGGCGCCGACCCTGCCGGCCGCAAGCTTGCCACCGGCCTCGATCTCGGTATCGCGAAACCACGGCCGCTGTGCCGGGGCATTCGCCTGAGTCCGCAGCCAGATGTTGAGCTTGCCGGCTTCGGCGTTGAGCCGTTCCATCGCCTCGCGCGCATTGAGGGGTGCGGATGGTGCAGCGGGCGCGCTTGCCAGAGTGGACACGGGCTTTCCTCCGAGGTTTCTTTCCCTCCCCCGCAAGCGGGGGAGGGTCGGGGAGGGGGCCTTGCCGCGAGTCGGTGCCGTGGATCGGGACCCCCTCCCTAACCCTCCCCCGCAAGCGGGGGAGGGAGAAGAAGCGCCACTTTGCGCCGATTTGGCGGAAATTCAACCGGTGCTATGGTGGCGGGATGACATGCCGTTCACGCCGCTCACGGAGCAGACAATGATCATCCGCACCCAGGAAGAGGTGACACCGGCTGTGCTGGATGAAATCGCGCGCGCGCCGGACCCGCGCTTCCGGGAAATCATGTCGGCGCTGGTGCGCCATCTTCACGCCTTTGCCCGCGAGGTGAACCTGACCGAAGCGGAATTCCAGGCCGCCGCGAAATACATTGCCGAGCTTGGGCAGAGAACAAACGAGACCCATAACGAAGTCGTACTGATGGCAGGCTCGCTCGGCTTCTCGACACTGATCTGCCTGCTTAATAATGGTAACAATGGCGCCACCGAGACCACCGCGAACCTGCTCGGCCCGTTCTGGCGCGCGGATTCGCCTGCGACCCCGAACGGCGGCTCTATCGTGCGTTCGCCAACGCCCGGCGAGCCGATTTTCGTCAACGCCTGGATCAAGGACCCGCACGGCAACCCGGTTGCCGGCGCAGAGGTCGACGTCTGGCATTCTTCGATCGAAGGCTATTACGAGAACCAGGACCCGATGCAGGCCGATATGAACCTACGCGGCAAGTTCACTTCCGATGCGGACGGCCACATCGTCTTCAGCAGCATCAAGCCGGCCGGATATCCGATACCGGTGGACGGGCCGGTGGGCGATCTTCTGCGCGCCCAGAGACGCGCCAACATGCGCCCGGCACACCTGCATTTCCTGATCTACAAGCCGGGCTTCAAGACCCATATTTCCCAGGTCTACAGCGACGATGACCCGCACCTGGAAACGGATTCCCAATTCGGCGTGACGCGCGCTTTGATCGGACACTACGTGCGCCACGACTCCGGCCCGGCACCCGCGCCGGACGTTACCGGTCCATGGTATTCGCTCGACTGCACCTTCGGCATCGAGCCGGGCATCGCCAAGTGGCCGCGGCCGCCGATCAGCGGCAAGGCGCGCGGCGAGCGGCCGGCGATCGAACGATTGAAGCGGGCGTGAGAAGAGGAGGTACGTAGATATATAGGGTCGGCAAAGGCGCCAAGCGCTGGGCCCACGAGGACATTGGTACTCGCGAACAGGCGGCGGTGGGCACGCCTCGCTTTGCCCACCCTACGAACACGGGAGAGGAAACAGATGTTACGGGCCATCATCGGCGCCACAGCTTTGATATTTTCGGTAGGCAGTGCCGCCGCCCAGGAGCCGCTCAAGATCGGGCTCATCCAGTCGATGACGGGCGCGTTCAACACCGTGGGCAAGGCAGCAGTGAATGGCGCTCGGCTCTATATCCAGCAGCACGGCGATACCGTGGCGGGCCGCAAAATCCAGCTCATCGTCCGGGACGACACCACGTCGCCAGAGATCGCAAAGCGGCTGGCGCAGGAACTCATTGTCAATGAAAAGGTCGCAATCATCGGCGCCGGTATCACCCCGTCCTCACTGACCATCGCGCCACTGGTGACGGAGGCGAAAATCCCGACCGTGGTCATGGTATCAGGAGCATCGATCACGGTCGATCGCTCCCCCTACATGGTGCGGACCAGTTTCACGCTTGGCCAATCTTCCGCCGTCATTGCCGACTGGGCCGCCCAGAACGGCACCAAGAAAATCGCGACGATCGTCAACGACTGGGCGCCGGGACTGGAGGCCGAAGCCGCATTCAAGGACCGCATTTCAAAAAGCGGCGTACAGATCGTCGAATCGATGCGGGTTCCGCTGGCCAATCCGGACTTCGCGCCTTTCCTGCAGCGAGCACGCGACCTCGGTCCTGATACGATATTCGCCTATTTCCCGGGCAATCAATCGGGTATCTTCGCCAAGCAATTTGTTGAACGCAGCATGGACAAATCGGGCATCCGGTTGATTGGTCCGGGCGATCTGACCGACGATGACGAGTTGCCCGGTATGACCGACGCCATGCTCGGCATCATTACGGCGCTGCACTACTCGGCTTTGCACGATTCCGCGTTGAATAAGGCCTATGTGAAAGATTTCGAAGCGGCCTACGGCAAGCGCCCGAACTTCATCTCGGTCGGCGGCTATGACGGCATGCACGTCATCTACGAGGCGTTGAAGAAGACCGGCGGCAAGACCGACGGCGACGCCATGCTGGCGGCGATGAAGGGCATGAAGTGGGAGAGCCCGCGCGGGCCGATGTCGATCGACCCGGAGACGCGCGATGTAGTGCACAACGAATATATCCGTCGGGTCGAGAAGGTGAACGGACAGCTCTACAATGTGGAGCTATCCACCATCGAAGCCGTCAAGGATCCGATGAGGGGGGCGAAGAAGTAGCAGTCCGCGTGGGAGCAGGGAGCACGGCAGGCGCTTAAACAGTCGGGTCGGCACAGGTACGCGCCGACCGCGGGCCGAGTGGACCGGTCTTTCCGCTATGAGGGCAGACTCGCCGTCGACAGCGGCGCGTGATGACGGCGAAAATGACCCGATTCGGAACTGGCGGCGCGGGTGCTAACCGACAGCGGCGGCCATCTATCAGGTATCGCGTCTCCGAGAGCAAAAACAGAGGCACTTCTCGTTGCCGATTACATTCCGGCGACGAGCTTTTCGCCGATATAGCGAAGTCCCTCCTCTCTCGTCGCGAAGTCGGCATACCACCCACTTACATGGACGTGGGCGGCGCCCTTCTTGATATACAAGGTCACGGGCGTCGTGCCCTTCTTGATAAGCAAACTCCCCAACGAGCTGATGTAGGCATCGTCGCCGAGGCCGCTGACCTGCTTGTGACGCGAGTACTTGACTAACTGTTTGACCGAATCCCAGTTGTACCGCGAGATAGTGACTTGGATCACGCCAAGTGTCAGAAATTTGTTGTCTTCGGGCTGTATGTTGCAGACCACCCCACTGCGAACGAGGTGCGCGCCGTAGCCAAACACGTGTTCGGCGTCCTCATCGGTGATGAGGTCGCAAGGGTGAGGGAGCTTGCCGCCGGCACGCTGCGACCATGCCGCGCTCCCGAGGACGAGAGTGCACGCAACCACCACAATCCCTCGCAAGCTATTCACGGGCCTGCCTCGCCTGCCCAGTTTGATTTGCTGATGATATGAGGCGAAAGTCTCACAGCTCAATTGTGCCCAATACGGCCAGGGCTTGCAACGTCTCCGAATGCCCTCTTCTGACCCGTATCCGATGTTTCGGCCGCAGGTCATTCGATTGGTTCAGCACCGGCGAATGTCGCTCCTTGAGATGCGTGATCGTGTTTTCGCTGAAATGCGGGAGGCCGTCATTGATGTCCGACCACAGCAGCCAGGAGCTTACGCATTGATGGAAGCCGGACGGACTTCTTGGGCGGGCTCATCCAGCCGGCCGATGCCAAAGTACAGCAAGTCTTGATCGCCCATATCGAAGCACTTGAGCGAGAAATTGTTGCAATTCGCTCCCACAACGCGTCGTGCCTTATCAAGGCGAAATGAATGGACCTAGAGCGCCGGCCGACTTTCCGTAGATGGCCTGATTCTGCCGAGTTGGGCAGTGCCGCAGGTCGGCTGCTATCTGAGGTGCATCGGACGTGCCCCACAGTCGCCGCAGGAGCAGCCCATGACCCACAGCCGACCTACAAGCGTCAGCCGATACGCTCAAGCACCCGTTGCCGACGCATTTCTTCGCACTGTATCGGCCCGTTCGTCCGGGACGAATACCTATCTCATTTCAACTATTTGCTGGCGAATGGCTACCATGTTTCTTTGTTTTTGATTTTTTGTAATATTTCGAGCCGCCCTGGAAATCTTGGCCCGTACCAGTCACGATGTCCGGCGTGTAGGGTCCGCGTTGGACAGACTGGCTTTTTTTGGACGCTGCAAACGATGCACTAGAGGCAGCAACGAAAGCGACAAGTGCAATCGCGACGGCTATGCTGATCTTCTTAACCACGGTCGTTCTCCCTTTAAAAGGGCGTAAGATTGCCCAGCAGCACTCAGATGATACAAGGTTTCTCAGCCCAGATGACTTCGACTTTTCGTCCGCGCCCTCAAAAGGAAGCGCAATGCCATCGCCGAACTGTTCACGGTCGGCGGCTGAACGCCGCTCTCAGTGTGATGATGCGGCGTGTTCTATGAACGTAAGCTGAACGCTGCGCAGCGAGCCTGCGATGGGCAACGAGCTAACCAGTTTCACCTTGCGCGCCCTGTATTGCCCCACCGACATTCACGGACAGCTCTACAATGTGGAGTTATCCACCGTCGAAGCCGTCAAGGATCCGGTGAGGGGGGCGAAGAAGTAGGAGTCCCTGCGCCGGAGCATGCGGAGCGGAATCACTTGCCCGCCTCGCCCGTCCATACGGCCTTGGCTTCAAACCATTACAAGGAATCTGGCGGGCAGTGAGCGGCATTGGCTCGTGTATCTGGATTGCAACACTTCCACAGATTTGTGTCGCCGGCCACTTTTCCGCCCGCGAAATGCCGATCTACCTAACATTGTGCCTTCTCCGTGTGTTGCGTGGTAACGATGGTCCGCGGGGTTTGCAAGCTTTCTCCGTGAATCGCGGGCGCCTGGGGGATGCCGATGGCCTCGCCGTGCATCACTCCTTGGGAACCGGGGCGTCACTCTTTTGAGAATAAAGTGCACTAGCCTGTGACCGCCTTTGCTGAAACCGGGGGAGATCAAGGGGGATCGCGATGGCACTCATTATTCCTGGGTGGCAGGTAATCGTAACTTCGGGCGACGTGTTCAGCGGGCTCACCGTCGGCGAAACGGGGGCCTTTTTCGCTGACATCGTTGTCGAATCAGGCGGCACCGTCATCGATACGGGCATCTCCACCTCCGGTTACCTCGAACTGGATCCCGGCGCTGTCGCCATCGGAACGGTCAATTCCGGAGGCTCGGTGTTGGTCGATGGCGCCGTGCTCAGCGACACTCAGGTCGCGGTCGGCGGCACCGTCCGCGTCGAGGACGGTGGCGTTGCGCTTGACACGACCCTCTCGGGCATCCACGCCATCCTGGGCTCTGCC
>Ga0209465_10000116_pt1 | contig 36853 bp, 40 predicted proteins | sample PanSoiPlot1MoBio_FD_188321 | JGI IMG/M metagenome (GOLD analysis project Ga0209465, IMG submission 188321) | Tropical forest soil microbial communities from Panama analyzed to predict greenhouse gas emissions - Panama Soil Plot 1 MoBio (SPAdes)... | ecosystem: Environmental > Terrestrial > Soil...
AGCGGCGGAAGATGCGGTGAAGGTTCTATTCGGTACGCGTAAATGACTCGCTTTTATGAACCCGACCTAACAATAGATCCCAATAGTCCATTCGTTCGGGACGCCGCGAATAAGCTCGTGCGCCGAGGATATTGGATGGACATGAATGATCGCACGCTGATTATGGTTATGACCCAAGGTATCGGAGCTAACATGACCAATGATGAAAAGAGAGCGCATCTGATCGATCTCAAACGAGAACACCTGATCGATCAGGTATGCCCTCAGGAAATCCTGCCGCCCGAAAAATAGGGTATGGCGGCTCGCGAGCAATCATAGATCGAGGATCATATGAATACTCGATTAGAAAAGCTCGATTATCTTGCCAACTGGCCGTCCATCTGGCCGGTCTCACCGTCGACCATGCTCATGTGGATCGGTCATTCCTGTACGCCAATAGAATCGCTTAAAACTGCATTCCCTACAGCATTCAGATTGCGAGCGTCTCGCTCCGCCCCTTCCATGCGATGGACATCATTCGCAATTGAACGAAGCTCTTTGTCCTCCATTCGCTGAAGCATTCGCGCGATCTCATGGGTATTTTCCATTATGCTCACCAAAGTGAGAGCACCACCCGCTAGGAAGATTGTCATTAGAAATATTGCACCCGCAATAAGCAACGCCACAAGAACGGTATCTTCGCGCGACGCTCCCACCGGCACATCGCCAAAAGCGGCCATTAACGCAGCAAGAACAGCCAGCCCCGTTGGAATTACGACGATAGCGATACAGATTTGTTCGAAGGCAGAAACAATCGACGTCCGAAAGGAAGCTCTAAAATCTGGAAACTTCAGATGAGCCCGGGTCACGATTCTGCGCACTAGGATCAGGGTTCCTAATCCGACAATCAATGCGGCAATCGCAAGAAAAAATCGAGCAGCCAAAGTCGGTTCGGCCCCAAGCAAACGTTCGAACATGCCGAAAATCCTCCCCCTGCTCCGATTGAATAGTGGGACGTCGGACGTAAGGGGTCATTGATGTGGATCAACCTAGATTTTTGAGAAACCCGCCTACGTCTAGCGTGCGACCGGTTAGACAGGAGATAGTTCCACTTCCTCCAAGATCGACGGGTCGTCGTTTCCGGCTTGTTGACCCGCGTCGAAATTGGCCACATGTGCATCGGTTCGGCTGGAAATGGCTGCAGCAAGTCGCGTGGATTAGGTCGTCGCTCAGCCAACGCTTGTACTCGCTGGGCGCGAGGATCAGCGGCATTCGGTCGTGAATTTGAGCGACCAATTCGTTAACGTCGGTAAAGCGGACATCGACCGGACACGACGAAATGTCTGCTTATGATCCGCGATCGAAGCGCCGGTAAGTTCGCAGCTGGGCTTACGACGACGGTGGCGTGCCCATGAAGTCGCGCTTGCCGACCTCGATGCCGCACTGCCGGACGATATCGTAGGCAGTGGTGGTGTGAAACCAGAAGTTTGGCAGACTGTTGCCGAGCAGTAGACTCTGCCCGGTGAATTGGCGTGTCTGCCCACTTGGGAAGGTGATGCTGATGTCCTTGTCCTCGGTGCCGTCGATCTCGCTCTGCTTAACGCTCTTGAGATAGTCGATGGTCTTGGCGATGCGGTCTTTCAACTGAGCAATAGTGGTTTCGTCGTTAGTGAACTTTAGAAGCTCCTTGCCGGCGAGACGCCCTGCCGCGTTGGCGGCATGATCGGTCGCCGCCCGCACCTGCCGCGTCAGATTGAACATGTCGGGCGACAGCCGCATGTTCAAAAGGTCGGCCTCGTTGACTTTGCGCGCGGCGGCCCATGTAGCGGCCTTGTCTAGGACGGCGTTGAGGCCGTTGAGGTGCTGGATGAAGATGGGAATGGACACGGTGTACATGGAAACTGGCATGGAGTGCGCCTCTCGTAGATGACAATGTGAGCCCTCAAGCGTAGCCCAAACTTCATGGGTACGGCATCCGCATTTTCGAAGCGACCCAGGTCCATTGGACATGAAATTGAATTCGCAAGACTTAGGAAAAATCGTCGACCTAACGCTGGACCGTTACAACCAGAATGCCCAAGATTTTTGGGAAGGCACTCGCTATCACGACGTTAGCCAGAACATCGCAGCGATGTTGCAATACATCGAGGGTGAACGGCCTTTCACCATACTCGATTTTGGCTGCGGGCCTGGGCGTGACCTTAAGGTCTTTGCTGAACTCGGCCACGTCGCAATAGGTTTGGAAGGCGCCGCGCAGTTCGCCGCCATGGCACGCGCTTATAGCAGCTGCGAAGTATGGCAGCAGGATTTCCTCAAGCTCGATCTTCCCGAGAACTATTTCGATGGCGTATTCGCTAACGCCTCGCTGTTTCATGTGCCCAGTCAGGAGCTGCCGCGCGTGTTGCTGGAACTACGTGCATGTCTAAAGCCAGGCGGCGTGCTGTTTAGCTCGAACCCACGCGGTCACAATGAGGAAGGTTGGACCGACGGGCGTTACGGCACGTATCTCGATTTAGAGACTTGGGGCCGCTTTGTATCGTCGGCGGGCTTCGTAGAAGTGACCCACTATTACCGTCCTGCCGGCTTGCCGCTCGAAAGGCAGCCCTGGCTGGCCAGCGTATGGCGTCGGTAAGCGCGGGACGCTTGTCGAACCTGAGGTCGACCGGAGCCGACTGGCAACCGGAGAGACCGATGACAGCGGTCACCTTGTTCTGATACAGCGGCAGGCTGATCGATCTCAAAGCCCTGTACTCGCCGTAGAAGAAATTGAGGTCGCGGATCGTGACTTTCTCGGCGAGTTCTGGCGTGGCCGCTCGGCCCCTGGGCGACCGAGGGAACGGGACGGTAGCACTCATAGTCTTGACTGTTTTCCCGTTGCGACCAGGGCACGCGCGGTGACGCGATAAATTTGCCTGCACTGGCAAGCGCGCGTCTGCCGGGAGACGCCGTTTACCCGTCCCTAATTTTCAGTCGCCTCCAGATCAGATTTCGAATTCGATGCCGATCTCCATGATCTGTCCGCTCGGGATCTTGAAATAGGCGCCCGGTCGCTGGGCATTGTGATGCATGAATGCGAAAAGTTCTTCACGCCAGCGTGCCATGCCCGATCGCCGGCCGGAAGCAATAATCGTCTCATGGCCCGTATAATAGGTCACGTGCTGCAGATCGCATTTTATGATTTTTCCGTCTGAGGCCGCCAACTCGAGTCCTTTTGGGACGTTTGGCTGCTCCATGAAGCCGAAGAGCAATTCGACGCGAGTAATGTTCTCGGAGATCGGCGTTACGACGACCCGGTCTTCGTCCGAAACCCGAGGCGTTTCAGTGATTGTCACCGCGACCAACAACACTCTTTCATGCAACACGTGGTTAAGTCTGAGGTTATGGGTCAATGCCAGTGGTACGCCCTTGGCCATACGACCGAGCACGACAGCGGTGCCTGGGATCCGAAATGGTGGCTCGGCCTTGATCAGCTCGATGACGTCCTTGGAACGCAGCCTTACCTCTAGGCGGGCGGTGTCCGTGATTTCCTCCCCCTTGCGCCAAGTGAGCATCAGGAACGCGACCGCCAGCGCCAAAAGCAACGGAAACCAACCGCCATCGAGGAATTTTGTCGAGGTCGACGCGAAAAAGGCGAGATCGATGAGAAGCAGACTCCCATTTACACCATAAACAATGATTGGGTTGTGCTTCCAATGCAGTGCGACGAAGGTCGCCAACAAAGTCGTGATTGCCATGAGCAATGAGACCGCGATGCCATAGGCGCCGGCCAAGGCATCTGACGATCCGAAGCCGATGACAGCGGCAAGAGTTGCCGTTGCCAGCGCCCAGTTCACAAATGGAATGTAGATCTGGCCGATCTCATGGCCGGCAGTGTGGACGATGTTCATGCGTGGCAAGAAGCCAAGTTGGATAGCCTGTTGTGTTAGCGAGTACGCGCCAGAAATGATCGCCTGCGAGGCGATGATTGTCGCAAACGTAGCCAGAATGACGAGCCCATAGTGCGACCACTCGGGGGCGAGATGGTAGAACAGCCCATCAACTGCCTCCGGCTGTGTGAGCAATAATCCTCCTTGACCGAAGTAGTTGAGCGTGAGCGCAGGCAAAGCGACGCCGAACCATGCGGCGCGGATTGGAAATCGGCCAAAGTGTCCCATGTCAGCGTACATTGCCTCTCCGCCGGTGACTGCCAGGAAAGCCGCACCAACCACTGCAAAAACGAGCGGACTGCCATGCCACAGATAGGTGATCGCCGGTATAGGACTCAAAGCGGCGAGCACCTCGGGTGAGCGCACAATCCCGACAATGCCGAGTACCCCAATCACAGCGAACCAGACCAGCATAACTGGTCCGAATAATCCGCCGATCCAGGACGTACCTTTGCTTTGAATAATGAACAGGACCACGAGGATCACCACCGTCAATGGAACGACAGCGCGGTCGAGCTGCGGCGCATATACCTTGATGCCCTCGATCGCACTGAGAACCGAGATGGCCGGCGTGATCGCGCCGTCGCCATAAAGCAAGCAAGCTCCGATCAAACCAATTACGATCATGATTGCGCGCTGCCGACTCTGTTTGGCACGGCGGGGGCTAATCAATGCCAGAAGGGCAAGGATGCCGCCCTCGCCGTGGTTGTCGGCGCGCATGATCAGGGTCGCATATTTGATGGAGATGACGACGATTAGTGACCAAAAAATCAGTGACACGATTCCGAGCACCGCATCGGGCGCCACGGTTCCGGTGGGGCTTGCAGCCTTTGCGGCGACGCCAAGTGTATAAAGCGGGCTCGTGCCGATGTCGCCGAAAACAACGCCCATGCACGCGAGCGCCGTCGGCGCCCAGGCGTGTGTCGTTGGCGCGTGCGCTGCGGTGCCAATCTTTTCGGCAACAGCCATCGCAGCGATCCATTGCTCAATGATCAAGCATAGCCGGAACGTGGCTGACAGAAAACCGTCAACCGCCTCGGTAGCGCCATCCGGTGTTGCAGCGCTGCACTATTGAGCACTTGAGATTGACGTGACCTGATCATTTACGGCCCCTTTGGCGGACTTTGACTCCGTCGCCACATAGGGGTCAGTCGTCGCATCACGGCTAAGCATTGTAAGGTGCAGTCCGGAACCACCGTGCCTTCAAAGAACCTAAAGCGGCCAACTACAGTGATACCAGTGAGTGCAAATTCCGATTGTTGTGACCTGCACCTGGCTAACGGCCGCAGCGCGCTCCAGCACGCCATCTGCAATTTCGAAGATGAGAAGGTCTTCATCAGCTTCGACTACGTCACTGTCCATGGCACCGATCCATAGCGCGTATCGTCACTCCAAATTTGCCAGCTTCATTCACGAAACGTAAAAAACCTTGATTCAGATCAAGTTCCCTTGGGTCGAAGAAAATGTACATTTCCCGACACTCAAAAGTGATGGGTATGGCTTTGTCGCTTGGTTCGCAGGGATCGTACAGGGAGCTGGGATTCCACCGCGCGTCACTCAATGAGACCAACAATCATAATAATTTTTTCAGTGTTGATTGGCGCCCTTCTGGCGTTCGACGCATACGAATATGATGGCCACTATCGCGAGGCCATTTGGCAGCAAACTAAACACCAAGCTGGCGAAATCGAACGTACCGCAAAGAGCTTGTTCGGAAACTCCAACCATTGATTGAGAGCCTCGCGGTTGTGACTGCGATCGTCGGCCTCGCCGACGAACATCGAGGCGAGGCGCTTCACGGCTGTTACTGCTCGCTCAACGAGTAATCGTTGGCAGCGAGGCGCGAATACGCTCTGAAAAATCCGGCGCGTCATCAGCCGCCTGCGCGGCCTCGTTGATCTGGGAGCGCCGCCTCAATTCGTCAAATGGCAGTGTCGTGTCTATCCGACCCGAATAGTAGAGGTAGCTATCGATCAGGCCGTTGAGCAGGTGACGAATGTCGAACCGGCCTCTGCGGCCGGCGGCGTTCAAATAACGTATGATGTTGATCGTACAGCTGTTGCTCAGCAGGTGATAAAACTCCGGCCGATCGGCGAGTTCGTTGATCCGTTTCAGGTACACCATCAAGAGCCGGCGCGCATTGTCGGGCGATGCGTTTAAGCGATAAAGAAACACCGTCTCTTTGCGAAAGTTGGTGCGCACGCGCACAAGGTCTCGTTCGTCGCCTACGACGTATATCAACTCAAATTGCTTGAAGAGGGATGCGACAGGATTAAAGCCTTCGCCCACTTCTGGCCGCGTCTCTATGGAAATACTCAAGGGTAGAGCATTGTCGAAGATGAAGCTGAGAAAGGTATGGCCAATCGGCCCCTTGCTCCAGTAAGACACGAAAAAATCGATGGCGGTCAGATGTGACAGCTGTACCACTCGCTCCTCCCAGCGCACCGTGAAATCAGTCAGGCTTCGGTAATCGAAGTTGCGGACACCGGTGATACGCACGCGGTCGCCATCAATCGTCGCCCGCGGCATTACGGCGACTTCTGGACGCCACAGTCGATCGTGAGAAGGAGAAATGGATAGCCACCAGGCAACCACGCCGAGAAACAGCACGGTGAAGACCACAGGCGCGCGCCGATCGCGCGACAGCCAAAGCAGCCATATCGCCAGTGCTGCAAAGGACATCGCCAGGGCGACACGCAATCCGGCAAACGGTAGATTGGAATAGTAAATGGCCAGGGTCGCCCATGTGATGAGCAAGACCCGGAACAGAAGCCAGAGTCCCCTGATCGGCCAGTTGAGAATTTTGGACAGGAAGCCGCTCAAACTCAACGTACCTCCGCATGCAGCCCCTGCGACGTGAGACGTGGTCGACCTCGGTTTCGTCAGCGGCATCCGTCCATGAGTGCGTAGTTTGGGATTATATTTTATTTGGGTTGTATCGAAAAAGTCGATGTCTGCTAATGGCACTTGGCGGACATGACGACACTGTCCGCTTTTGATCGCTTTCTGCGCAGCACCTACGAACGCACAGCGGAGCTAGTTTTTAGAAGCGCCTTCTTAAGCACCACGTGGATGCCTTTCGAACCGTTGACCACTTGGGTGACGCGCAGGTCGGCAGCCAAGCTGCACAAAGTGTAAGCGTCCTCGCGCGAGAGTCGCGTCCGCGCGCAGATAAGGTCCAGCATGTTGCGCAGCGCGATCACGGCTGCATCGTCGAGGTCGGGGTCGAATCCCATGGTGATGAAATCCGTCGGCGTTTCCGCCATCGGCCATTGCAGATTAAAATCGCTGCGGACATGGAGTTCGAATGTGCCGATCAGGCCGGTCTCGATCGCAGTGATGCAAACTTCGCCGTCCCCTTGCACGCCGTGACCGTCACCAACCGAAAACAGCGCCCCGTCGACATGGATGGGCAAATAGAGCGTAGCGCCGGGGACCAATTCCTTATTGTCCATATTGCCACCGTTGCGACGCGGCGGTGGCGAACCGACCGCGCCCCATGGCCGCGGCGGCGCGACCGCCATGACGCCGAAAAACGGCTTGAGCGGCAGTTCAAGACCCCACGGCAAGCGACCGATCATACGCGTGCGATCGAGTGGAATGTGGATGAGACGCATGCTGGCAAAGTCGTCCGGCAGCGCGCCGGCGAGCGGCCGGATGGCGTTGTATCCCCAGTCATAATGCAGCTCGATTGATTTGATCCGCACTTCCAGCACTTGCCCGGCCTTGGCGCCGCGCACCGCAACGGGTCCGGTCATGATGTGGGGCCCCAATCGCTGCGGCACGCTGGCGTGGATCGCCGCAAGCGCCGGCGGCACCGTCAGACCGGATTGCGTTTTCGGCATGGCTTCAGGCGGCCCCGAAACCGTCGAGATCGTGACTTGGTCGCCAGAGTCGACAGTGATGAGCGGTTTTAGTCCCGCGTCGAAAAAGCCCCAGTGCACGGTATCCGGCCCGGCATCTATGCGATGTTGTTGCATTCGACCCCCACACTCACGCGGGTTGCACCCGTTTTGTTCAGGTTGTGCCAGAATTTTTGACGGCAAAACAGCCACGAGAGCCAAATCCGCCAAAATTTCAAGATTTCCCCTCCTCGTGCTGAAGCGCGTATTGCGTGCTATGGTATGAGCGGGGCGATGCTGGCGAGACCGGCTGCTGAGCCGGATTTTTGCAGAGCGTTCGCAGTATCGAGGAATGGGAGGCGAGTATGCGTGGGGGATGGTTCGGCAAACGGCTGACAGCCGTATTGACGCCCGCTTTCGGCTTGTCGCTCGCGTTGGGCGCAAGCAGTTTATCTGCGGCGCAGCAACGCCAGATCAATCAAGTCAATCCAGATCTCGATACTGAGGACCAGCTTGCGCCTTCGCAGATGAAGCAGCCGGTGCCTGCCGCGGTGCCACACCCCGCGAGCGCGATGCATTCGGCGGCGCCAACGCCCAGGCACGCCGGCCCCGCGCCCGCTATAGAAGCGCGTACGCATACCGTCGCTTGCAGCGGCACCTTCGGCAAGGATTCTAGTCATCTCAAGCTGGCAATGACCTTCGACTCCAAGAACATCACCTTCACGGATGTCGATTCCAGTAGCGGCACCAAGGTTCCGGCGTCGGTGTTGTATCCGAAAGATCCGCGGCAGCGACTCGAGGTTTGGTGGGCCAATCCGGCCGCGCGAAGCGACACTTATTTGATCGTCATCAACGGCAAATCGAATTGGGCTGCGCCCGGAGGCTTGCGTCTCGGGCTGACGCTGGCGCAGCTGGAAAAACTCAATCACAAGCCTTTCAAGGTCAAAGGTTTTGACAAGGATGGCGTCGCAAGCGTGAGCGATTGGGACGGCGGCGTTCTCGCGAGCTTGCCCGGCGGCTGCAAATCAGGACTAAGCCTGCACGCCGATCCGAAAGTACCGCCAGAGACGGTCGCCGGACTTCCGGCCGACAAGGAATACAGTTCCGCGGATCCCGAAATTCGCGCCGCCAAGCCAACCGTATCCGAAATCCTGATCGGATACTGATTTCGCCCGCGTTGCGCGGGAACTATTTTGCGCATCACTGCGAAGCTGCCTTACCTCGCGCGAGACCCCACCTTGCTGTTTAACGTTGAGCGTGGAACTTCCTCGACAACCCGCGCAACAAGGCTGACGCCGACAATCAAGCGGATGGCAACATCGTGGCCAACTCCGTCAGCAGCTGACTTGGGCAAACGGTCATCGTCTCGCGAAAAACACAATCATGCAGCGGCAAGATTGAGGGTTGACCGAGGGCCCGCGCTGCCGTTATTGCTGCGGGGAGGGTAAGGGAAAACAAATGATTCTCGCACCGCTTTTCGGCACGAGCTTGCTTGTTGCCGTCGCCACCGGCCCACTCAACGATCCGATGGGCGTCACGCATTTGTCGCCGCGCGAAAAAACCGCGGCGACGCAATCGCTCGTGCGATCGGCGACCGATTGCATCGTGCATGCGGTGGTTGCGAATCCCCATTACACCGCAAACGCCGCTGATCTCGGCGATCTGATCGTCCAGTCCATGCCTTCTTGCGTCACGCCGGTGCGCGCAATGATCGACGCGTACGACGAGTATTACGGCGAAGGCTCGGGTGAGTCTTTTTTCATGGGACCGTACCTCGACGTGCTGCCGAAACTGGTGATCGAGGCGGGCAAAAAGGCGTCGGCGCCGTAGCAGCGGGCGCTCTCTTTAAGTCACTGTTCCGCTCGGCGGCGGCGCCGGCCTGCGCAGATCAATGCGACGGCGGCGGGCCGATGACATCGATGACCCGCATCTTGGTCGGGTCGACCAGCACGACTTTGTTTTCCACCATCGTGTATTTGTAGAGCTTGGCGGCGGGGACGCTGGCAGTCGCGTCGTCGGGCAGCGTGTACAACTCGATCATCGGCGGGACATCCGCGCCGACCACGGGTGAAAAGTCTTTGGGTGCCACTTTGCTCTTATCCTTGCTGACTTCCTGATAGATCGCGACCCGCTGCTCGGGAGTAAGCAGGAGCTTCTGTTGAATGGCCCCGCTCACCCCGGTATCGCCGGTGGAAGAGCCGGGACCGCCGGGATTAGTAGTGGTGGTTTGCGCGCCGGCATCGAATCCACTGGCGCTGCCGCCGAGCAGCATTGCTGCAAAGATAAACGAAATTGGGCTGGAAGATTTCATGCACCGCTCCATTGTCAGCGTGCGGGGCCGCGCGCCGCCGTGCGGCAGCGCGCGGATTCCTCCTTCTGAGCGGCGCCGTCAGCGCGGAATCGCCTGCACAGCGACACCCGTGGTCGGATCGATGACCAAAATACGATCCGGCTCATAGACATAACGATAAATGACCGGTTGCGTTGCCGAGGCCGGTACCGGCGCAGCGACCACCGGCGTCGTTGTCACGGCTGGAGCGGCAGCCACCGGGGCTGGCGGAACAGGGGCCGGCGCCGGCGCTACGTCATAAAGCGGCTGGCCATAATCATAGGCGGGAGCGCGATAGGCGTAGTCATAAGCGGGCGCCCGATAGCCGTAATCATACGGCGCGGCCCGATATGCGTAGTCATAAGCCGGAGCCGAATAAATATCGGCCGCGGGAGTGACATTGTAGAAGGGCTGTGGCCCCGCAGCGACGGTTTCCGCTACCACCGGTGGGGCCGCCACGCCTGGCGGAGCTACGACAGTTGTTTCTGCCGGCAGAACGCGGCGTGTCACCGTCCGCGTGGTGATGATCTGACGCTTGACCGGGACAAATGCGCGGACTGTCCGCACGGTCCTTGTAGTTCGCGTGGTCTCGGCGGGTTGCACGACCGTTGCCGCCGTTGTGACGACAGCAGGTGCTGGCTGCGTCGTAATCACCGTCTGCGCCTGTGCACCAGACGCGCCTAAGACAAGCGTCAGGCCGAGCGCGGTGCAAGAAACACTGAATCTCATGGGCCTACTCCATGTTGCAGCATTTGAGTGCCAAGCTTGGAACCCGAGCCACAAACCCAACGCCGGTCGCCGCGGCGTGTTCCGCGCGGCGGTCGCCATGGAACTTACGGGAGTTGCTGTGGATTTCCGGCCCGGCGATTTGCGCCGTTAAGGTTCCACGGCCGCAGTTTCGACGTGCTTCCGCCGGCTCAGCGGATGGTTATTCTCGCGCCAAATGTTCTCGCGCCAAATTTTCAGGCAACAGAGGCCGCCGTAACAGCGCGGCGATCGGCAGGGTGAACAGCACGAACACGGCGACCAGCATTAAAGTCGACCACACGCCAAACAGATCGCCGAGCCGGCCAAAGATTATGGGAGCGATCGCGCCGGAACCGATCGTGCCGGTGTAGAAAATACTAAGCGCGCGCGTCCGCCATTGCGGCTCGACGAGATCGGGCACCGAGCCATAAAGCACCGACGACGTGCCATTGAGCGCAATACCGATCAGCGGCAGTATGACAAGCGTGGCGCTCAGCGGCAAAGGCGCTAGCGCCAGAATCCCGGTCGCGGTCAAGCCTTCGGTCAACCAAACCGTGCCGATCGCGCCGATCCGGGCGCCGATGAAAGCGCAGGCCAGCTTGCCCACCGCGCCGCCGGCAAAGACCAGCGTCAACGCCAGACCGACTGTTTGCAAGCTTGCTCCCTTTTCCTTCAGCACAAACGGCAGGAACAGCAGAAACGCCATTCGCGTGGCGCTATCGATCACGCCAATGGTGGTCAGCAAAGCAAAAGCAAGGGGCTGCCGTTGGCGTGTGGACCGCGCCTCCTGTAAGTCCTCATGCGCGGCTGCGGCCTGGACGGATTCGTGCCGCGGAGTGGCAAAAAGGATTACGACAGCAACCACGACTCCGGCGCTGCCCAAAATCAGAAGTGCCGGACGCCACGTCATCGCCAAAAGCATCAGCGACAGCAGCGCCGGCATTATCATTTTTCCGAGATCGCCAGAAAAATTATAGGCGCCAAGCGCTGGCAACGACCGCGGCCCGGCAAATGCGCGTGCCACAAGCGCGGAAGCGATCGGGTGCTGCGTGCTGGCGCCAATGCCGCTGATCAGGAGCGCACCGAGCAGCACCGCAAAGCTGGTGCTCAGCCCCGCAAAACAGTAACCGAGGCCAGCCAACGCGGTGCCAAGCGCGAGCATTATCGCCGCGCCGAACCGCTCGGAAAGAAAGCCGGCTGGAATTTGCAAAGAGGCCATCGCGCCGACGAACACGCTGCGCAACGCGCCGAGCGCGGCATAAGTGAGGCCGAACTCCGCCTGCCACAACGGCAGCACGATATAGATGAGATCGGTGTAGCCGTCGTGCAGCGCATGCGCCAGGCCGGCAACCGAGGCGGCACGCCGCTGCTCGCTCGACAAGCGCGGCGCGAAGCCTACGAATCTTTCCGGGGAGAGCTTCGGCATGGCCATGACCTTGGTCCTAAAGAGCCCACCGCTCTACGTCAACAAACGCTGCCAGGATCAGGCCATTCGCAGGCGCAGATTGATGACTTGTCAGGTGGAGTCCGGCGTGATTGACCGTAGCTGGCGCGCGGTGCAGTCTGCCGCCGAGCGAGATGCCCGCGATTGGGGGAACTCAATGTTCGGTCTTGGTGACCTTTTCCAGTGGGAGCGATTCGTCACGCCCACTGTGATCAAGGTCTTCTACTGGCTGGCGGTCGTGATTGCCATTCTGCTCGGCCTCGCGGGCGTGGTCAGTGCGCTGACCACGATGGCCTATAATCCATTTGCCGGCGTGATCTTTCTGGTTATCAGCGTTTTGGCTGCGTGCATGGGAGTCATCATGTCCCGCATCGCGGCCGAGTTCGTGCTCATTGTATTTCGCATCAATGAGCATCTGGGGGCGATTAGGAATCAGGGCGGTTTTCGGAACCAGTGATTGGTTCAGCGATCGTTTTAATTACGGCCGAGTGAGTTTATTGTTCTCCAGCTGAACCTGCCGCCGATTGCTGAGAGCTTCCAATTGGGCCGATTCCTCGGGGTTGCCGCTGCTGTGGTTGTCGCCGCGCTGTGTGCGGCGGGTTATACCTTTTGGTCGAGCCAGCGCTCTAGTAATGAAGCTACGAACGTCCCGCCAAACCGGGGCAGCACCGCCCGCATGGCGACAAAGGATGGTGATCTTCCGCCTGGCATTGACGGGAACTCCGACGTCAACCAATCCTACCTTTTCCGTCGCCAGCCGACATTCTATCGCACGCTACAACCGGTCGGCACTGTCATTATCGATAAATCGCAGCGTTTCTTGTATCTCGTTCAACCAAACAACGTCGCACTGCGTTACGCCGTGGGAATTGGCCAGCAATGCGTTGAGTTGGCCGGGCTGCGCCACGTCGCCCGCAAGTCGGAGTGGCCGCAATGGGAAGCACCACCGGAAATGGTGAAACAGAACCTCGCCAGGCCCGGGATATTGCCCGGCGGTCCGGGTAATCCGCTCGGCGCTCGCGTGCTGGAGCTCGACGATAACGTTTCGCGCATCAATGGCACTAATGCCCCGAACACGATCGGGACCACCGTGGCATTTGGCTGTATCCGGCTCGTCAACGACGACATTATCGACCTGTACGGTCGGGTCGCGGTCGGCGCGACCGTCGTGGTGAACTAGGGCGTGGGCTTTCGCGCGTCGTTGTGTTTGTCCTGATCGTTTGGCAGTGTATGCGGCAGGAAAAAAGGATTTCCTGTGCTAATTTGATCTCCACAAACGCAGGCATTCGAATTCTTGGGAGGATTCTATGAAAACTTGCATTCTGAAATTGGTCTCCGTCCTTTTTGTCGGTGCCGTGAGCACCGCCTATGCCGCCAGCACAACGGTGACAATGAATGCGATCGATGCCAACGGCGTAGGCAAAAAGATCGGCACGATTGAACTGTCGGACACAAATGAGGGATTGCGGATCACGCCGGAGCTTACCGAGCTGCCGCCGGGCGACCACGGTTTTCATATCCACGTTAATCCGAATTGCGGTCCCGCCAACGGACCAAATGGCCAGCCAGCGGCTGGGATGGCAGCGGGGGGACATTACGACCCTGCTAACACCGGCAAACATCTCGGGCCGCAGGGCGAGGGTCACAAGGGCGATATGCCAGTACTTACCGTCGATGCCAGCGGCAAAGCTACGAAGGCCGCTACGGCGCCACATCTCAGCGTGGCCGACGTTAAGGGCCGCGCGATAATGATCCACGCAGGCGGTGATAACTACGCCGACCAACCGGCACCTCTGGGCGGCGGTGGCGCGCGCATTGCCTGCGGTGTGATTATGTAGAACCTTCGCCATCTCCGGCGAAACGTCCGGCGAGAATGTCCGCTTATGACCCAAAGCTGACGAGCACTGGGGCCGCTAAAGTCGTCTTTCCGACGGGTTCACGAAAATCGGAGCTTGCGCGAATTTTCTCGCGTCATTTCGGCATTACACCTATGCTTGTTCCCATCACCGACTACGCCCCTGACCTACAGGCGTCGGTGGCTGAGAAACCGATCGCGCTCCCGCCTCCAAGGATTTGGGAACGCGTCATGCGGGGATTTCTCATGCAGTTTGCGTCGGAGGAATTTCGTCTATAAGCGGCTCACCAAGCGCAGTTAGCCGATGGACAAGATTTATCAGGACAAAGCCGCAAAGCTGGGTAACTCCGCGGCGCGCCAGCTGGTCCTCATCTATGGCGCCCTGCCGCTCGCGTACATAATCACCGGCCACCTTGGACTCGTTCTCGCGGTATCGCCTGGCTATGCCACGGCGGTGTTTCTACCAGCCGGCATTGGCGTCTGCGCGGCGTTTATGCTGGGTGTGGCGAGTGTGCCAGGCACATTCCTTGGCTCTTTCGTACTCAATATTTGGGCCGGCTATTCCGTTCACACCCTTAGTACCGTAAATCTTGGCACTGCGGCCATCATCGCATTCGCTTCGGCACTGCAAGCTGGCATTGGCGGCGCACTGTTGCGCCGCGTGATCGGCTATCCAACACTGCTCGATACGCTACATGACCTGCTGCTTTTTTTGTTATTTTCGCCTTGTATCTGTCTTATCAGTGCAACGATTTCAAACGGAGGCATGTGGCTCGCTGGCGTACTCCGGTCCAGCGACATTGCACTGAGTTGGATGACCTGGTGGGGAGGCGACACGCTTGGTGTTCTCGTCGTCTTGCCGATCATGCTCGCTTTTGCGGGCAAACCGAGACGACTGTGGCGGCTTCGAATCTGGTACGTGGCCGTTCCGATGATCCTGTGTTTCGGTTTGTTTGTCTCACTTTCTTTCCAAGCCAGAATCTGGGAGGAGCAACTGGCTAACGAGGCGCCATCCGCCGCCTTTCTGGCACGGCATAAGGCATGGCAGAACTGGTTCGTTCTTACCGCTGGTGTACTCAGCACTGGCCTGCTTGGAGCGCTTCTCATGCTCGGCACCGGGCAGGCCTATCGCGTAAGAGCAAAGCAAGAAGAACTTGAAACTGTGCTGGGTGGAACTTCGTTTATGCTGACGCGCTGCGGCCGAGATTTGCGTTATCGGTTCATCAGCGAATCGTACGGCCAAATGCTTGGTCTTCGTCCCAAAGACGTAATCGGAAAAACCGTCGGGGAGGTCGTCGGCGACGAAGCCTTCAATACAATGCTTCCATACATTGAAAAGGTTCTTCAAGGTAATCGGGTCGAATACGAACGGGACATTCCTTATCAAAACGCCGCCGTACGTACCGTTCACACCGTATATATGCCCGAGCGGAACGATGACGGCGAAGTAATTGGCTGGATCGCGTCCATCCGCGATGTCACTGACCGGAGAGAAGCACAAAAGCGGGAGAGAGCGCTGCTGATGGAGGTACAACATCGCAGTAACAACCTCCTGGCCATTGTGCAAAGTATCGCGCATCGAAGTTTCGCGAACGGTCATTCTTTGAATGACGCCAAAAAAGCGTTCGAGTTGCGGCTACGGGCGCTCGCGAAGACTAATCGACAGTTGACGAAGTCGAATTGGCGAGGGTTAGGTCTGCGCGAGATCGTACTGCTCGAGATGGAGCCATTTGGCGGCCGCACCAGCGTCGATGGTGTGGATGTTTTGCTCACCCCCAAGCAAGCCGAACACTTTTCACTCGCACTGCATGAACTTGCGACAAACGCCGCCAAATACGGCGCCCTGTCAAATGCAAATGGGAGGGTTCTGATATCCTGGACGACTACCGAGCAGGGAAACAACAACAAACTTGATTTCAAATGGCAGGAAAGCGAGGGCCCAACAGTTGCGACACCGACCCGACAAGGGTTTGGTACTGCGCTGATAAAGGCTACATTTCCAGATGCCCGGATCGATTATGCAGTCGAGGGACTCAGTTGCGGAATCCGTCTTCTGCTCAGAGACGACCCTGACGACGAAAATACTACTAATCCCCCATATATCAGCAGTCAGGATCTCGGCCCCGGCGCACTCCGCGACACATCGGAGGGGTAAAACAGACATTGGTCGGACATCCGGCAACGTCGGTTGATGACCCGAACCGGATATCAGAGTGAGCGCAACATTCATGCTGCGCGCGCGATTTTTTGCCCCGCGCAGGCTCGCCATGGCCTTTATCGACCAACGTTCGCCGTTTTGATGATGGGGGCCCAGCGAGCGATTTCGTCTTTGACCAATGTCGCGAGCGCTTGCATTGATTAGGTGCGCCAGCGTCGGCCTTGGCACGAAGCGGGACTTTAGACGTGATCGATCAATGTCGCTGACCGTATTCGGAACGAGCGTTTTTGAGGGGACCTAAGGCAATTCCCACCCCAAAACGTGATATGGTCCAGCTGCCCGTCGTAGCCCTTAGCGTGGGGAAAGCCCACGACGCGGCGGGACTCAGCGCGCGCTTGCCCACGATCCGCTACGGCGATTACGTTGAGGCGGCCGGTCTCATGTCCTATGGGCCAAATTACGCCAGTCTATTCCGGAGAGCTGCCGACATGGTCAATAAAATCCTGCATGGGACAAAGCCCGCTGATATTCCGGTTGAGCAGCCGAACAAGTTCGAGTTGGTGATAAATCTCGCGACGGCCCGAGCGATCGGCCTCACCCTCCCGTCAACTGTCATCGCCCGCGCCGACGAGGTGATCGGTTGAGGCGGCACGAATTCTTCACGCAAAACAAATCATTTCAGCACTGAACCTGAGGAGATGCAGGGATGAAATTCAGACATTTGTGTTGCGCCGCCGCGATTCTGGTCAGCGCGTCGTCCACCGCCATGGCGGCTCGGCCAATAGTACAATGCCCAATCAACGCGATCGACGATCAGACGCGCACGTTCTCCTGCAATTGGCACCGGACTAATTGGACCTACAAGACAACGGAGAGAACGACCTATTGGATTGGCAGGACGAAAGCATCGTGGGCGGATTTAAGAGTGGGAGCGACCGTTAGAATCAAATTCCATCGCGCCAACCGCGTTCGCGTAGCCGATATGGTTCGCATTCAAGCGCAGAAGAGCTCGGGTGGACAGTAGCGGTGAGATTTCGACGAATCCCAGGAGAAGCCAATGCTTGACCAGCCAAGGCGATCATGGGCAAAGTGGCCAAAGGCCACGATCCGATGGCCGAAAAGCGCACGGCCGTAGCGGCGACGGGCAATACCCTGCAATCGGTGTGCGAAAATTATTTCGCCCCCGACGCCAAAAAGCTGCGCTCGGTGTCGGACCGGCAGCGAACCTTGCATCGCTTGGTGTATCCCAAGCTCGGCGCGCGGCAGATCGAGGAAATCCAGCGCAAGGATATCGTGCGGTTGCTCGACAAGATCGAGGTGAGAATGGCCCGGCCATGGCCGATCTCACGCTGGCCTATATGCGCAAGGTGTTTAACTGGCATGCCGTACGAACCGAGTTTCGCTCGCCTATCGTGCGCGGCATGGCGCGGACCAAGCCCCTCGAGCGCGCGCGTGATCGTGTTCTGACGGACGACGAACTGCACAAGGTGTGGCGCGCAGCGGGCGACATGAAAAATGCCTTCGGGCCGTTCGTGCGGTTCACGCTGCTGACCGCCACGCGCCGCGAGGAAGCCGCCAGCATGCGGCGCAGCGATCCCGGCCGCGCGCTACAAGACCAAGCACAATCATGCGGTGCCACTAAGCAGAGCGGCGCAGACGGTGCTGCAAGCCATGCCGGTGATTAATGGCAGCGATCTGGTGTTCACCCATAACGGCGCGCGCGCCATGGGCGGCTTGTCCCGCGCCGGGGTGCCTAGCGATCGCGACCGCATGCGGCGGCAGGGCGTCGAAGATATTGACGGCAAGATGCCGCTCTTCGTCCAACCTCCAAAGCAACCGCGCCGCAAATTGAGCAAAGCCGAACTTCGTCAGAAAGCAGCGGCCGCTCTTGGCTTGGCGCGCGGGTCAGACATCCAAAAACAAGTAAGCGTCGATTTTGAACGCGCCATCAGCACGCCTCATCATCTTGGCGCGGCAAATTCCGCTTGTACGCGCGACGCAGTGTAACGAAAACGACGGTCAAGCTGACAAGGGTGACAGTAAGGGCGATTGCGTCCGGTATTTCCATCCACACCCCTCCTACTCCTACGCCGAGGGGCGTTTCCCCTGTCCGGTCAAGATTGTCCGAACCCTCCCGTTCGCTTTTCACCCCAGAACGCATCATATAAAAGAGAGTTGCCGCCCCAGCCCCTAATTGGTGACATAGCAGGGCAGCGGCAGAGGATTAGCGTCCACACAAAGTCGCTACGGCCGTAGCTTGCGCCAGCGCCACCAAATTGCACCCACCAGAATGACCAGTACACAAGCAGCAACGATATCCTCTGCTGTAATCTCGAACCGCCAAGTAACTAAGGCCAAGAGCGACAGTACCGCTGCCGACATCTGACTGTAATTCCAATTTACACTCCCCCTTAGCCTTTTGGGGTCGATGTTTGGAATTCACCTTTCGATGAGGGTGGCTTAACCGAAAGCAAACCTGCTGGGCAGTGCGTCAGTACATAGATTCAGCCCAACCATGACAGGGTCTTTGTCTCCGGCTTCTTCCGTAGGGCTGGCCGCAGGCTTTCTCCAATTATCTTGCGGCTGGCCCGCATGAGATTGGCACCAAATAAAAGGCCCGGCATTGCGCCGGGCCTTCGCTCATTGTGGTCCCCTGATCGCCGCCCCGGCTCAGGCGCCCGCGCAGCAATTCCAACATTCTAAAATGTGCAAGCACCGCGTTGCGTGAGCGCGAGGTCGAGGAAACTGCCCAGCAACCGCCGCGCTCGAATTTTTCAAACGTTTGAATTTTTTTTGGAACCGCCCCCGCCTTTCCTTTGGTTTAGGTCGAGTAGGCGATCCCTCTCGAACTTAACTTGCCCGAAGACATTGCCGTCGAGTGGATGAGGGGATCAAAGTCACAATGATGGAGGAGGACTCATGAAAAAGCCTCTCATCGCTACGGCGTTGCTCTTCACTGCGCTGCCCTTCACTTTTGATGGTGTCACGCCCGCCGTCTCCAAGGCCCACGCCATTATCGGCCGACCGGGCACGCCGATGTCGTTTGCGGGCGTGCATCGCCGCGCGGTGCGGCGCACCTTCGGCGTCGGTGCCAATCTCGGCTATCGCGGGGTCTATCATCGCAACTTTGGGCCCTACGCCTATCATCGCCATCCAGTCGCTCGAGCGGCCGTCTATGGCGCGACCGCTTACGGAGCCGGTTGGGGCGGCGGCGGCTGGGGAAGCGCAGCCCCCGGTTGGGGCGTCAGCGTGGCCCCCGGTTGGGGAGGAGATTGGGGCTGGAAACGTCCTCTCTTCAGCGCAGCCCCCGGTTGGGGCGTCAGCGTAGCCCCCGGTTGGGGAGTAGGTTGGGGTTGGAATCGTCCTCTCTTCAGTTCAGCCCCCGGTTGGGGCGGCGGCTGGGGAGGTTGGGGGAATCGTCGGTGGGGGTGGTGATCGATAAGCGCGCCGCGTTCTAACTAGCCGGGCGGCGTTCCGAAAGGGTGTCAACAATATTGACACCCTTTGGCGGTCCGCCTCTGACCGCGCAGCAGTCCCCAAGTCGCGGCGGTAATTGACGTTGGCGGCGGCGAGGGCCTTCCCGATCTAGGTCTTACGTTTTGGTCTTCTTGCTGTAGGCCTTACGGTTGATCAGCTTTCGGGTCGCGGTCACCCAATCGTCATCGAAATATACCAAGGCATGCCTTTCGGAATCGAGTTCAACATCGGGCTCGGGTTCTTCGACCGGCGGCAGGGTGAGGTCCGCCGGCGCCTGCTCAAGCTCTTCGTTGATACGGTCGATCTCTTCGCGCAGCTCCTCCAGGCGTTCAGCCGCTTTGGCGCGGATTGCAGCAAGACGATCGTGATCGATCTCTCGCTGATCGCCCGCTGTGCCGCCTTCAGCCGCTCAAAGCTGCCGCGCATACCCGAAAAGCTGCTTACCGGGGGTGCTTACCTGGCAAATTGCGGTCTGCTTACCCGGTGCTTACCGGGCCTAATGATTCATTTGGCCCCTTTAGCTAAGTCTTTGGTCTTGCTGATTGACCCGGTAGTACTCGGATCTTGGACCGTCTCCTTGTAGTAGGCGACGCCGCAGCCTTGATCGCCGATGCGTGTCTCAAGGGATTGCTTGAGAGCAGGCTTGCCCGATTTTGGGAAATTATAGTCCATTGTGGCCACGGTTCCTTCCGGCGCGTTCTGAATTGCGTCAAAGGCTCTTTGGCCTATCGGATCGTCCCCAAGTTTAAAGCTGCGAACATCAAGGCCGATCATGCCAGGGCTTGGGAAGGCGGTGAATTTTCCGTCTGACATATTGAAGCAGGAAACGTGAAGATCGCGGTCGTGAAATTGCTTGTTCTTCGTGTCACTGATTGCACGCAACGCCGTAGTCTCGTCGCTTTTGAGCGCGGCGATAGCGCGGTCGAGCATCGCTCTCGCTTCCTCCGCTGTTCCGAATTGTTCGGCACCGACCAAGTTAGTGGTTAATATCAGCGACAATGTCGCAACCATAGAAACGACCGACGTATTTGCCATGGCATTCTCGCGTGATGGTCCCTTATTGTATGCAGGCCCTTCTTGACTGCCATAGGCGCCAAACGCGTCGCGCGCGTTTCTTGGTGATCGTTGCGAAAACATCACAGATGACAACTGGCGGGGCGCATTGCGAGAACCAAACACCCGCGTGCTGGCATGAGCATGAAAAGATTGGGCGCTCCACCCGAGATGTGCTGACACGCGCGGCAGTGGCATTGCGCTCTTAGGACTGGCTCACCCTCCGCAACATACCGCACCGCCCCGCAATAGCACCCGCCTTCGAGCCGCATGGTACCTTCTCCTGGTCGCCGAGCGCCTTCGGGCGAAAGCCAGTTAGCGGTGCGGGTTTGGGCCCGTTTATGCCGCACCCCTGCCGCGCCGCCGACGCTGTGTGTGGCTAAACGGCAACGCCTGCACGGAATTATTAAGCCCACCTATCGCAATTTCTTGGCTGTGACGCCGGTCACAGACTAGGGATTACGGGTACGCAATAAAGATACCGACTCGCTGGGTGTCACCCGCCCACCGAGGGAACATAAAAGGGTGGAGAGCGTCAGATGAGCTATTTAACGCAAGTTGCGCATCAACGGCCAATGCTTCGCGTTACGGCGGAGATCGCACTCGTGTTTTGTTGTGCCGCGCCACTGGTTTTGGCGTTTTCAAGCCTCGTGGGGTACGGCGTGAGCCTAATGATACATTGAGCCGTCGCAGACCGACAGCTGCCTTCTCGATACCCCCGCGTTACGTCGTATTCTACTTTAGTTGGCCGACGTCATCGGAGTGGAAACCGTCACCACGCGAAAAGCGTCACCACGACGGTTAGGGTGAGCATTACCGCCACCGTACCAAACAAAGTTATGGGTCGAACAAGACTTGGGTTCATGAGCCCGTCCCCCGACTTGACTCTGATTTGGTCAGTCTACCACTTCAAACTGAAATGGCGACCCCCAAAAATCAGTTAGCGTGGCCTGGAGTTCCATAGCGGCTTCTCTGCATTTCCCCCAGCCGCATCAACGCTTGGACGTGGCCCCGGTTCAGCGGGAATGCAGGAACGACAGCATGAATGGAAGCGTTGATAAGCAGGCAGGCCGGTGCTGAGGCAACATAAGCCGGTCGCGCCAGTGGCCCTGGCTCCGTAGCCCCTCAACGCTCGGTTAAAGCCGGGGCCACGCCCGGCCCGTGCAAAGAAAATGCTTGCGCCATCACAACCGAGATCACGCCCGCCTCAAACCAAGCGCCTGCGGGAGACCTTGCTGACCTCAGCCGGAGTGATCGCCGTTGCCGCGGCCGGTCTTGTTTTTCTCTACCTCTTCACAGAAGGGCTGCGGCTGGCCGTATATCAGCTCCTGTAAGCGGAAGGCTCGTGGTCGATTTTCCACCGATGGAACGGTTCGAACGGTCGGCAAAAATTGAATAATGCCCGCCTACCGCCTCCGGCTGCACCGCCACGGACCGTCGCAAGTCGCAGTTAAAATCGGGAACTCGATTGGAAGCGCGTGGTTAGGCGTGTAACCGCATCAAAACATCGCCATGAAGCGCACACCGTCCGAGTTGTTTCACTGGACTAAGACCCGAGAACAATTGGACAAATTGTTGCGAGCTCATTATCGGGCCTGTACGAGGCAAGAATTGCCACCCCAATTGTGCGCGGTTCTCAAAAAGCTGGACGAAGAGAGCCCTGAATTCTCGATGAAAAAAGATTGAGCCGGGCCGCTCGCGGCTAAAGGCGATCTCGAGCATTTGTCGCCGTCTACAGCTAGCCGTGCTTGCGCGGCCAAACGCCGGCCTCTTCAAGCTCTTGCATAGCCGAGTCCGTGAATTCGGCTTTTGGGGCGTTACCGCCGATTACAAACATGAGAATTGCATCCTCGCCAGACGGTCCAGGCGTGACATTTTCGAAGCGCCGGATCGCGCCAGGAGGAAAAGAAATCACATCGAGGGGATGAAGGTCGATCGATTCGACCTCGCCCCTCTCGTTCTCCCAGCTACAGCGCCATGTCCCGGTCATCGGAATGAAGGTCTCGTTAGTATCGTGGTTGTGCATCATTGGGCCTTTGCCAGGCTTGGCACGGCAATAACCGAGATTAAAACCTTCGGAGATCGGAATGGCTGCCAAGCGCGAGGCATCATCACCGACAGGAGACGTCACAGCGCCACCTGAATCTTTGGGCGGTTGAAAACCAATGACATTATAGAGCACGCGCTCGCATTGCGGGGCCTTGCTATCGGGAAGCCCGCCGTCGGAGCCGTTGAGCTCGTTGAAGAGAGCGACGCGCTTCATCATGTCGGTGCGCGAGATACCGAATCTGGGCAGCGTTTCCATGACTCATTCTCCGGCCGGCCGAGATCCTTCGGCCGGCTCAATGACAGGCGGACGCGGGGTTTTATCCCGACGCCTTCACGTACGGATAGATGACGTCGCCGGTCTTCTGATCGGCAGGCGTGAGCACGGTCTGATAGCTCATGCCGCGCCACGTATCGAGGTTCGCGCTATCGGTGATGTCGTGATACTGGACCTGCATCACCCCCGACTTGGTCCATTCGCCGTCTTTGCCGAACTTGATCTCCGGATTCATGATCGTGCTGACGGCATGTGTGCGCAGATAGTCGGCGATCTTGTTGTCGTCGAGGCTCTTGGTGGCTTCGACCGCCTGTTGCAGCACCTGGAAATAAGCGTAACCCCAGCCGCCAAGGTAGTAGCCCAGCGGATCGATGCCGCGGCTTGGCGCCTGCGCCTGGTATTTTTTGAAAAAATCCGCGGCGGGCGCCATCAAATTCGGCGTCGGTACCCAGAACTCGTAGTTTACGATGCCGTTGAGCTTGGATTTGAGTTTGCTTTTGATGGCGGTGTATTGGATTCCCACCATGCCGCCGCCCATCATCTTCGGTTTCAAGCCCAACTCGCTGGCGGACTGCACCATCCCGACCGAGGTATTCGGATAAGAGCAGATCACCACCAGCTCCGGATTGGTCGCCTGGATGGCGCGGACAATCGGTGAGAAGTCGGTGGTGTTGGGCGGATAGGTTCTGTCGTAGACAACCTTAAAACCGTACTTGTGAGCGTTCTCACGGGCGCCTTCTGCGCCATTGCGCGAGAACTCGGCGTCTTCGGCGGCAATCGCCACGGTCTGCGGCTTCGGATTCTGCGCAACCGCAACCTCGAAGAAGCCTTCGGTGAACGACGCTTTCGGTGTGGGACCGGACGGCAGCATGGAGAAATATTTCGGGTAGTGAAAGTCATGGTTGGCGTCGAGCGCGAACAAGCCAATCAAAACCTTGCCTTTTGGCATGATCGCCGGAAGGGTCGGCGCCACCAAATTCGTCCCATACGGGCCGATGACCAGATCGACTTTGTCGACATCCATCAGCTTCGTATAGATGCCGGGCACATTCGATGGGTTGGTCTGATCATCGTAATAGATGAGCTGCACGGGCCGGCCGAGCAGGCCGCCCTTGGCGTTGATTTCCTGTTCCCAAATCTGGTTGCCGAGCAGTGCTTGCTGGCCGGCGCCGGCGAGCGAGCCGGTCTGTGCCATGGAAAAACCGATCTTGATCGGCGCTGCACCGCCCTGCGCGAAAGCGGCCGGCGAGCCCAAGGCGTGTGAAAAGGCTGGGGTAATCACAGCGGCGCTGATGGCGGTATTGAGCTGGCGCCGGGTGATAGGTTGGGACATGACTTTCCTCCCTAAATTTTGGACGCATCGGCCTGCGACGGTGCGTCTTCCGCCATGCGAAAGCCGTCGGGGAACCGATCTCGATCTAGCTTCGAATTACTTGCCCGCCGAAGGCACCATTCGCTGCCTTTTGATTTCACGGAAGGCGGCAACTTCCGCTGGCAGCTCTAAATCAAATTATATCTATTCGCTGGTCGCATGTACGGAAAAACGATGTCGCATGTCAGAACTGTGCGACGCCCAACTATTTGGGCTTTATGTTTGCAGCTCTCATTACTTTAGACTTACTTTAGACCACTTCTCGGAATCGCCGACAAACAGCCTTGGCCCGCATTAATTTCCTTGTTAAGCAGTTCGATGATCTCGACTGGCGTCTGTCGACGCGCAGCGATGCCAGCAGCTCGAAAAATCGGCTGCGGGAAAGCCCCATGTGATGCCCGCGAACTTGAGTATCTGCCTGGACACAATAGCAAACATCCGCTTGTGGAAGCGGACATAACGTGGACGTCCCCCGAGAACCCTCGCCGCGGCTGCTCTGGCAAATCTCGATGCCCTGCCACCATATTCGCAGCGCACGGGTGGACAGGAGAGCGACATGCCAGACAAGTCCACGCAACCCAGATTGGATATAACAAAGATCAGTCCCGACCTGTACAAGGCAATGGCCGGCCTGCAGAATTATGTTGAAACCAGCGGCTTAGATAAAAAGCTGCTCGATCTCATCAAAATCCGCGCTTCGCAGATCAACGGATGCGCCTACTGCATCGTCATGCATACCAACGATGCGCGTAAGCACGGTGAAAATGACGAATGGATGCATCTGCTCAATGCTTGGCGCGAGGCACCGATTTACAGCGCGCGCGAGCGAGCCGCCCTTGCCTGGACCGAAGCTGTGACCAAGATCAGCGACCGTCATGTGCCGGATGAAGTCTACGACGAGGCTCGGCGGCAATTTTCTGAAAAGGAGCTTGTTGATCTCACTGCCGCGGTGATTGCGATCAACGCTTGGAATCGAGCCGCAATCGCATTTCGTGCCACTCCGCGGTTGACGAGCGCGAAAGTCGCGGCGTGACGGATAAAGCTTCGCATGGCCCATGCCATCGGTGCCGGCGACGGCAGCTTCATTCCGCCTTTATGTTTGCAAACTTTATCACCTTCGCCCACTTCGCTGTTTCGGCAGCCATGTAAGCGCCGAACTCCGCAGGGGTGAGAACAAGTGGAGTAGCCATCAGTTCGGCAAGCCGTGCCTTGATGCCTGGATCGTTCAGGCCGGCGTTTATCTCATGATTGAGCCGCGCGATTATCGGCTCGGGCGTGCCAGTCGGGACGCCGACACCGGTGAAAGCGGCCGCCTCATATCCCGGCAAGGTCTCTGCAACAGTCGGAATATCGGGAAGTGAGTCCAAGCGGGTGGTGGTTGTTACGGCCAGCGCACGGGCTGCACCGGATCGAATGTGGGAAAGCGACCCTGCCACAACGTCGAGTGCAACCTGAACTTGGCCGCCAATGAGGTCGGCGACCATAGGCGCTCCACCGCGATAGGGTACGTGAACCATGGTAATTCCGGCGCGCGACTTGAACAGTTCTCCTGCCACCTGAGAGATCGTGCCGGTCCCGTATGAAGCCAATGTGATCTTGCCGGGATTGGCCTTCGCGTAGGCGATCAGCTCAGGAATGTTTTTGGCCGGAACGGATGGATTGACCTCAAAAACCATTGGATAGACCACCATTCCGGAAACGGGCGCGATGTCTTTCAGAAAATCAAAGGGCAGCGTTCCGTAGATCGTCGCGTTGATGACATTGCTGATCCCCGCCCATAGCAAGGTGTAACCGTCGGGCGGCGAATTAATTACCGCTTGCGTAGCAATATTGGTGGCGGCGCCAGGTTTATTTTCGATGATAATTTGTTGGCCCAGACGCTGCGACAACCACGCCCCCATTATTCTCGCTACAATGTCGGCACCGCCGCCCGGCGGGAATCCAATGATCCAGTGAATTGGCCGCGTAGGATAATCAAGCGCCCAGGCGCTCGGCGAAAAGGCTGTCAGCGCGGCCGCACTCGCTACCTTTTGCATAAAGCGACGACGAGGAATTCGCATGCTCGATGCTCCGCGCGAGTCTACGGACGCGAACACGATCAAGAATTTTGCTATGCACGCCCGCCGCGGGCATCACCGCTGCCGCAATAAGGTGACCTCGGCACATCCCATTGGCAGCTCTGCAACCGATGATACACCGTTATCTTGCGCCGTTGAGGACAATTTCGACTTCCAAAATGAAGCCTAGCATGTCTGGAGATGGTCCTTAGCGGACATCCGAGCGCGCTCAGCCGATCTCTGCTTCAACGGGCAAAAGCGAACAATGACTGGACCTGTCGCCAGGTCCGCAAGTCCGCCTCGGCAAGTGTAACCCTGCCGCAACAACCCAGAAAGAATGTGTGATGCCAATTTGCTGCCCACCGTGGGCCATAATTCATATTTGATAATGTCGGCCCCAACCTCGTCGGGGTGTAGGGGGATGGGGGACTTGGTCGGGGCCGTGCTCTCTTGTGGGGGGAGAGCGGCCCCGATTTTACAGCCCTCGTCTCCAGATTATGAAGATTGGTTAACTTACGAAGTTGTGATCAATACTGTTAACGCGATGTTCCGGCATCAATGGCTCAAATGCGTCGAACACAATCGGGAACCCCCGTGGCGTTTGGCCGTATCCGTTCCGCGCAGATAGCATTACAGGATCACCCCCATGCTCCACATCCGCAAATCATTAATGATGCGCGAGACGCTGACGTCCGACATGGATCGCCCAGCCAATCGGCCGATTGTTCGCGCCGTCGCCATGGCCGTCATCAGAAATCCATTCGCCGGCCGCTATGCCGATGACTTGACCGAACTGTTCAAGGCCGGACGCATGCGCATCCGATCTGGTCCAGTTGCTGTCGGACGCGCCGGTTTCCTACGGCAAGGGCGCGATTGTCGGCCTCAATGGCGAGCACGAGCATGGCGGCGCCTGTATTCACCCATGCTGGGAAAGCCGATGCGCACCGCTGTCGGCGGCGGCAAAGCCGTCATTCCGTCCAATGTCAAAGTTGCCGCCTGCGGTGCCAGTCTTGACCTGCCGCTGAGCCACAAGGACGAATCCTGGTCGTTCGACCACTTTGATACGATCACAGTGTCGATCCCCGATGCGCCAAAGCCGGATGAGATCGTTGTGGTAATAGCAGTGGCAGACGGCGGTCGTTTGCATCCGCGCTGCGGGAGCGGTCCGCAATAGTTCGGCAGCATGGCTCGCTGAAGACGTCTTGCGTCAAGTACTGAACCGGAAATGCATAACGTCGCTATCCTGCACGACGTACTCCTTGCCTTCGAGCCGCATTTTGCCAGCGTCGCGTGCGCCAGTCTCGCCGCCGCAAGCAACATAATCGTCGTATGAAATCGTCTCGGCGCGGATGAAGCCGCGCTCGAAGTCGGTATGAATGACGCCGGCGGCCGCCGGCGCCTTGCTGCCCCGGGTGATCGTCCAAGCCCGCGTTTCCTTCGGCCCCGCGGTGAAGAAAGTAACGAGGTCGAGGAGCGCATATCCCGCGGCGATCAAGCGATCGAGCCCGGCTTCTTTCAAACCGATAGCCACCAGGTAATCTTCCCGCTCGTGCGGTGACAGCACTGCGATCTCAGCCTCGATCTTCGCGGAAATGAAGATGGCGGCGGCGTCCTCCTCCTTGGCGCGCGCTTGGACCTTTTTGGAAAACGCATTGCCTGTGGCCGCAGCCGCCTCATCGACATTGCATACATAAAGCACTGGCAGCGCGGTGAGCAGCGCCAGCATGTGAAAAGCTTTTTCCTCCTCGGGCTTGCGCGGCGTCAGCCGTGCTGGCTTGCCGTCGCGCAACAGCGAAAGCGTGCGCTCGATAAGGTCGAGTGTCTGCCGAGCTTCCGCTGCCTCTTTGTCGGTACCGCGCGATCTGCGCTCGAGCCCTTCGATGCGCCGCTCCAGACTTTCGAGATCGGCGAGCATCAATTCGGTTTCCACCGTCTCGATATCGGCAATCGGATCGATCCGGCCTTCGACATGCGTGACATCGCTGTCCTGGAAGCAACGCACGACATGGGCGATGGCATCGACTTCGCGGATATTGGCGAGGAACTGATTGCCGAGCCCCTCCCCTTTTGATGCGCCGCGCACGAGCCCGGCAATATCGACGAAGGTTAGCCGCGTCGGCACGATCGCCGCCGATTTGGCAAGGCTCGCCAATTTTTCCAGGCGAGGATCGGGCACCGCTACCTCGCCGACATTCGGCTCGATCGTGCAAAACGGATAATTCGCCGCTTGCGCCGCGGCGGTTTCGGTCAAGGCGTTGAAAAGCGTCGATTTGCCGACATTCGGCAACCCGACGATGCCACATTTAAAGCCCATAGGTTTCTTTCAATTAGCTTCTTTCAGTTCGTTATTTTGGAATGTTTCGGACGCTACAAATAGGTGAGTACAAACTTTTCACTCGCCATTATCTGTTTGGTCATCCCGTTCAGGCTGACCGAAGCCTTTTGCCACCATGGCGAGATGAACTTTGTTCTGGAAGCTTCCGTCTTGGTCTCGTGCGATCAGTTCAGCGTTGTCGGCCAAGATCGCAATCAGCGCTTCGACCCAATCACGCTCGCTTTTGGCGAAATCGCTGAGCACATAATGCTCCACGAGATCCTTGTCACCAGGATGGCCGACCCCGATGCGAACGCGCCGGTAATCATTACCGATATGTTCGGAGATCGAACGCAAACCATTATGGCCGGCAATCCCGCCGCCGATCTTTACACGAACCTTGCCGGGCGGCAGATCGATCTCGTCGTGAAACACCGTCACATCGGCCGGCGCGAGCTTGTAAAAATGCGTGGCGTCAGCGACCGCGCGGCCAGATTCGTTCATATAGGTGCCGGGCAAAAGCAGGAGCGTGCGCACGCCGCCAAGCGGTCCTTCGCAGGCGAGACCTTGAAAGCGCCGCCGCCACGGCCCGATGCCGTGGCGCTTGGCGATCTCTTGCACCGTGAGGAAACCGATATTGTGCCGGTTGCCGACGTAGCGCGCTCCCGGATTCCCCAGTCCGACCAGGAGCAGCATGTGGTTTGGTCCCGCGCCGGACGACCTCACTTCTTCTCAGGCGCGCTGGCGGCTGCTGCCGGGGCGGCGCCAGGAGCTGCCCCAGGTGCCGCACCGGGAGCGCCGCCAGGCGCTGCGCCAGGTGCCGCGCCCTCTGCCGGGACGCCAGCCGCCGCGGCGGCGGCAGCGGCTGCAGCGGCTGCGGCGGCAGCTTCGGCGGCTGCCTTCATTTCTTCGGCGTAGCCGGACGGCGGAACCACGGTGACGAGCGTGATGTCGCGGCCAGCAACAACGCGCACGCCTGCCGGCAGAGTGATATCGCTCAGATGCTTGGAATGATTGATCTCCAAGCTGCTGATATCGACGTCGATGCCGGCTGGAATCGCATCGGCGCGGCAGCGCACTTCGACGGTATGCGCAACGATGCTGACCGTGCCGCCACGTTTGACGCCGGGCGATTGATCGGCGTTGCGCACACGCACGGGAATATTGACGCGGATGGTGGCGCCCTCCCCCAGTCGCATGAAATCGACATGCAGGGGCATGTCGCGCACAGGATCGAGCTGGAAATCGCGGGGGATCACCCGATGCTTCACGCCCTCCACCTCGACATCATGGATCGTGGTGAGAAAGTGCCCGGCATAGATGCACTGGCGCAGATCGGCGAAATCAAGCGAGATCGGCAGCGGCGGCTTGCCGTCGCCATAGATGATTCCGGGTACGCGGCCGGCGCGACGCTCGGCCCGGGCGGCCCCCTTGCCTGCCCGCGAACGTGTCGCCGCCTTGATCAGATTAACACTCGCCATTGGCTCCTCGTCTTAACCAATTGTTAAAAAATGAAAATTCCGCGTCAGCCTCCAGGGGTGCCGGTGAAGCCGCGGATGGCCGCGCTTATAACGGCGCAAGCGCTGGAAAACAAGAAATGCCGTAACGCCCTGCCTCGGCTCGGTTAGCGGGCGGAAAATCGGCTCAGTCGGCTTTAAGCTTGTCGGGATTAGACGCCCGGCCGATCGATATTGACCGTTGCTGTGGACGCCGGCTCCGCCGCCGGTCCCGTGACCGGCGTCAATTGGGCAAGTCTTGCCTCAAGCGCCGACATACGCGCCTTGAGCGCCTCGTTTTCTTCCCGCGCGAGCCGGGCCATCTCTTTGACGGCTTCGAATTCCTCGCGCTTGACGACGTCCAGATCGCGCAAGAAACGCTCGGCCTGATTGCGGAACAGTGTCTCGAATTCGCGGCGCACACCTTGGGCGACTCCGGCTGCATCATTCATCAGCCGGGCAACCTCGTCGAAAAACCGATTCGTCGTCTGCACCATGCTCGCCTCCGCAGCCTCTGGCAGTTCCCCACGCTTCCGAGCGCTGTTTCCGTGCCTCTTTTCACGCGCTTGCCATGTCTACAAACAATGTCCAGAAACAATGGCGATGGTGCGGGCTCCCCGCAAGAGGCGCTTAAGGACTGGCCGCAAATTAACCGCACCACGACCGCAATAGGCGGCGCGCCGCATAGTTGGGAAGGTCCTGGATGCTCGTCCTACCGGTTATTCCATTTCCGGCGATCAACCCGGTCTTGATTTCGATTGGGCCGTTTGCGGTGCGCTGGTACGCGCTTGCCTATATCGTCGGAATCATCGCCGGCTGGTTCTACGCGCGCGCGATCATCGCGTCCGACAAGCTGTGGAGCGGACACGCGCCGTTTAGCGTGACCGATTTCGACGATTTCGTGATTTGGATCACGCTCGGCATCATTCTCGGTGGTCGCATCGGCTATGTGCTGTTCTACAACCTGCCGCATTTTGCCGCCAATCCGATTGAAATCTTTCAATTGTGGAACGGCGGCATGTCGTTTCATGGCGGCGTGATTGGGTGCATTCTCGCTATCGTGCTGTTTGCGTTGCGCCAGCACATTCCGGTCCTGTCGCTTGCCGACGTGACTGCGGCAGTAGCGCCGATCGGCTTGTTTCTCGGTCGGCTTGCAAATTTCATCAACGGCGAATTGTGGGGCCGCGCCGCCGACGTCCCCTGGGCGATGGTCTTTCCGCATGGTGGCGCCGTTCCCCGCCACCCGAGTCAGCTTTATGAAGCGGCGCTCGAGGGCGTCGTGCTGTTTGTCGTGCTCGCGCTTCTGGTGCGCTCCGGGGCGCTCAAGCGACCTGGCGTGGTCACCGGCGTATTCGCGCTCGGCTACGGCGTTGCGCGGATGACTTGCGAATTGTTTCGCGAGCCGGACCCGCAGCTCGGCTTTTTATGGGGTGGCATGACGATGGGAATGCTGTTGTGCATCCCGCTGATCCTGGCCGGGATCGCCGTCCTTGCCGTGGCATTCCGGCGCGAGCCCAGTCGCCCTGCGCCTAAGCCTGAACATGGCTGACGAGACCGCTCAGCTTCTTCACGAGATTCGCCGGATCGTTGCCGCTGGCGGCCCCATGCCGGTTGCCGAGTACATGCGGTTGTGCCTCACCCATCCGACCTACGGTTATTACATAAGTCGCGATCCGCTCGGCGCTGGCGGCGACTTTGTCACCTCACCGGAGATCAGCCAGATGTTCGGCGAGCTGATCGGGCTCTGGATCGCCGCGGTCTGGCAGCAAATGGGTGCGCCGGAAAATCTGCGACTCATCGAGCTCGGCCCCGGGCGCGGGACCTTGCTGCACGACGCGCTGCGCGCAACGAAAGTCGTGCGCGGGTTTCGCGAAGCGGTGGTGCTGCACCTCGTCGAGATCAGCCCGGCGCTGCGCGAGATCCAGGAGCGCCGCCTTGAGCCGATGTGCGCACCGATCTTGTGGCATGACAAGCTCGAAGACGTACCCGGCGGCCCGAGCATCATCATCGGCAATGAATTCATCGACGCATTGCCCGTTCATCAAGCGGTGAGAGGCGCGGACGGCTGGCATGAACGCGTGATCACAGTCGCTGCCGAAGACAAGCTCGCCTTCGATGTCGCACCTGCGCCGATGCCGTTTTTCGAAACCTCGATGCCGCGGGCGTTGCGCCAAGCCCCGCTTGGCTCGATCTATGAGTGGCGCGCCGACAGCGTCGCCCTCGAACTTGGGCGACGAACCCGTGACGAGGGCGCCGCCTTAATCATCGACTATGGCCACGCCCATCCCGGCTTGGGCGACACGCTCCAAGCGGTCGCGGGGCATTCGTTTGCTGATCCGCTGCGCGCGCCCGGCACCGCCGATTTGACCGCGCATGTCGACTTCGAGGCGCTGGCGCAATGCGCGGAAACCATGGGCGCGCGCATTCATGGCCCGATGCGGCAACACGATTTATTTCTTCGTCTCGGTATCGAGCAACGCGCGGCGGCCCTGAAAGCCAGCGCTTCGCACAAGCAGGCGGCCGACATCGAGGTCGCATTTTCCCGATTGCTGGCGAGCGGCCCCCGTGGCATGGGCGACTTGTTTAAGGCGATTGCCATCGCCGCGCCGAACCTTGGCGTATTGCCGGGATTTGAAACACCGCAATGAAGGTCGAAGCCGCCTCTCTGACATTGACCGGAATCCGGCACGCTTTCTTTACGCGTGCCGGCGGCGTCTCCGGCGGCTTCTACGAGAGTCTCAATGGCGGCGTCGGATCGCACGACAGAGCCGATAAAGTCGCGGAAAATCGGTCCCGCATGGCGGCGGCTCTCGGAGTAGCACCGCAAAGGCTCCTCACGGCCTATCAAACGCACTCGCCCAATGTCGTGGTCGCAGAAGCGCCGTGGACCACCGAGGATCGTCCGCGGGCGGATGCGATCGTCACGCGCATGCGCACGCTCGCCATCGGGGTAACGACCGCCGATTGTGGACCGGTCTTGCTCGCCGATCCGCGCGCGGGGGTGATTGGCGCTGCCCACGCCGGTTGGCGTGGCGCATTGACCGGCGTCATCGAAGCGACGATCGCGGCCATGGAACGGCTTGGCGCCGCACGCTGCCAGATCCGCGCGGTGATCGGCCCGATGATCCGGCAATCGAGCTATGAGGTCGGACCCGATCTTGTTGCCCGGTTCGGCGCCGAGGACCCGGCGAGCCATCGGTTTTTCGCACCGGCAACCCGCAATGGCCACGCCATGTTCGATCTCTCCGGCTATATCGCCATGCGGCTCAAGCTTGGAGGTGTCGACCAGGTCGAGGATCTGGGTCTGTGCACCTATGCCGATCCGGCCCGGTTTTTCAGCTATCGCCGCACCACCCATCGCGCCGAGACGGACTACGGCCGCCACGTCAATGCCATCGCCCTGGCGGGGGACTAGGCGGCGCGACTGATCTTCGCCGGCGCTTTCACCAGGCTCCTCCGCGATTAAGGTTAAGGTCCCAGTCCACAAGCGAAAAACGGCCGGGGGAAAGGCTTTGATTCATATTGCCAGCGCCGGACTCGGCTTGTATCAGACCTATGCTTTTGTTCGGGCATGATCTTTCTGAGGGGCTGTGCGCCGCTGGCGCAGCACCGTTTGAGCTTTCCGCGATCATGCTAGCGCAGCCGCGCTTTAAGTCGGCGCAGGAGAGCGGGGATGACGGGCAAAAACGGAGCAATCAAGCTCGTCGCCGGTAACTCCAATCCTGCGCTCGCCGAAGCGATCGGCAAATATATCGGCTCGCCGATGACCAAAGCCGTGGTCCGGCGGTTTGCCGACATGGAAATCTTCGTCGAAATCCAGGAGAACGTGCGCGGCGCCGACGTCTTCGTCATTCAGTCCACGTCGTTTCCCGCCAACGATCACCTAATGGAATTGCTGATCATCATGGACGCGCTGCGGCGCGCGTCGGCGCGGCGGATCACGGCGGTCATTCCCTATTACGGTTATGCCCGGCAGGACCGCAAACCGGGGCCGCGCACCCCGATCTCAGCAAAGCTCGTCGCCAATCTCATTACCCATGCTGGCGCTGACCGTGTCCTGACCCTCGACCTGCATGCCGGGCAGATCCAGGGCTTCTTCGATATCCCGACCGATAATCTGTTTGCTGCGCCGGTGATGACGCGCGACATCCGCCAGCGCTTCGATCTCAGCAAGGTCATCGTCGTGTCGCCCGACGTCGGCGGCGTGGTGCGCGCGCGCGGTCTCGCCAAGCGCATCAATGCGCCGCTTGCCATTGTCGACAAGCGGCGCGAACGGCCCGGCGAATCCGAAGTGGCTAATGTCATCGGCGAGGTCGATGGCGGCATCTGTATCCTGGTCGACGATATCGTCGATTCCGGCGGCACGCTGGTGAATGCAGCTGACGCCCTGCTCGATAAAGGCGCCAAGGAGGTTTACGCCTACATCACTCACGGTGTGCTGTCGGGCGGCGCCATCGAGCGCATCGGCAAATCGAGATTGAAGGAACTTGTCATCACCGACTCGATACAACCGAGCAAGGCTGTCGCCGCGGCGAAGAATATCCGCGTCTTGTCGATCGCGACGCTGATTGCCGAAGCGATCAGCCGCACCGCCGCAGAGGAATCGGTCTCGAGCCTGTTCGACTGACCCCAGCGATCTACCGGCGGCTGGCCCCAAGCGGCCTGGGTCCTTGCCCACAGCTAGGCGGCGTATGCGCGCGCGCGCACGATTGCGCTTTCTTGTTATTGACCTAAATCAATGCTGTCTTTGGTCTTCTCAGGCGATTGTTTGATGCCGCCCCGATCCTCGAAACCTGAAGGTAAAACGAGGGCGCGGGCGGCACGGCTGTCGCAGGGCGTCGAGGAGACGGGCGCTGTTTAGTCAAATTAGGGATTGGTATATCGCGGTCTATGTCGGCGTCGGCGTCGCGATCGACGGCAAGGTGAATCCGGTCCTGACTGCCGCAGAGGGGCAGGTCGTTCAGCTCACGCTCTCCGAACCGGGCTCGTAGGATGAACCAACACAGCCGTGCCAGGTCCGGCGGCATTCCGCGGCTTCGGCCGCAGGCCATCCCAGTATTAAGCTACGGCTTCCGGCCATTTTTCTTCAGCGCCGCACTGTGGGCCGCCGTCGCTATGGTGCTTTGGCTCGGACTACTCTCAGGTTGGTGGACGTTTGCTAACGGCTACGGCGCCATTGCCTGGCACGCCCATGAATTTCTTTTCGGCTATATCGCTGCGGTCATGACCGGCTTCCTGTTGACCGCAATCCCGAACTGGACTGGACGCCTTCCGCTACAAGGCATGCCGCTCCTTGTTCTGCTGGTCCTGTGGCTCGCCGGGCGCGCCGCGATGCTGGCGACCGATCAGATCGGGACCAGCGCCGCGACGCTCATCGATTGCGCCTATCTCGTTACACTCACGGCGATCATTACGCGCGAAATTGTTGCCGGCAGTAATTGGCGCAATCTACGGGTTGCTGTTTTGGTCGCACTCACGGCCGTTGCCAATATCGTGTTCCAGGCTGAGGTGTTGATCCATGCGGGACCAAATTACGGGCTTCGCCTCGCGGTCGCAGCGATCGTAGCGTTGATCATGGTGGTCGGCGGTCGCGTGACGCCGAGCTTCACCAGTAATTGGCTGACGCGGCAGGGCAGCCAAACACGACCTGCACCAATGGGCCGCTTCGATATTGGCGCGATCGCAATCGGGACCATCGCGCTGGCTGCCTGGATCGCGGCGCCGGATTGGTATGGCGCCGCGGCATTGCTCGTTGTCATGGCAATCGCGCACGCGGCGAGGCTTTCGCGCTGGGCGGGCGCGCGTACTTGGCGGGAGCCGATGCTTTTTGTCCTGCATCTTGGTTATGCTTTTGTACCGCTCGGCGCGTTGCTGTTGTCGACTTCGATCGTGTGGCCGCGGATCGTACCGGCAAGTGGCGCGCTCCACGCCTGGACGACCGGCGCAATGGGGATAATGACACTTGCGATCATGACGCGCGCGACGCTTGGACATACCGGTCGCGATGTGCTGTCCACTCCCGCAACGATCGCAATCTATGGCGCTATGCTGCTGGCTGGATTGGCGCGTATCGCAGCGCCAATGCTGCCTGTGATCTATTACGAGGCGCTGCTCACCGCCGCGTTTGGCTGGCTCCTGGCGTTCGGTATTTTCCTTTTGGTCTACGGGCCAATGCTGTTAGGGCGGCAGTTAGACCCCTCTCTCCGGCGATAAACAGCCTCATCGTCTGCCCGGCGCCCCCGCCCGCTCGTTACCGCTCAACCCGAGTCAACTTGTCGCAGGCTGAGCTGTGGACAGGGATTCAATGAGGATTGTGCCCAACGGGCAAATCACTTCATGAGTGCCGGTACCGATGCCAGGACAAGGCGTTGGGGCAGGTTTTGGTGGTTGGAATCAGGCCGATTATAGTCGGTACGCGGGCTGATTCGCGGCTTTCGTCAATCGGCACGCAAATGTCGCTCCTGCGTCAAATTGCAGCCGG
>Ga0209465_10000118_pt1 | contig 36623 bp, 34 predicted proteins | sample PanSoiPlot1MoBio_FD_188321 | JGI IMG/M metagenome (GOLD analysis project Ga0209465, IMG submission 188321) | Tropical forest soil microbial communities from Panama analyzed to predict greenhouse gas emissions - Panama Soil Plot 1 MoBio (SPAdes)... | ecosystem: Environmental > Terrestrial > Soil...
CACCTTCAGCAACCCATTGACGGATTCGCGCCTGATAGGGTGGTCTGGTCCATGCATTCGGAAAGCTCGGATCGACGGCGACCTGAAGGTTGCCGCCGTTTCGCTGCACGTAAACGACAAACTTCGCCTTTTCGGGCTTCCATTCCGGACCAAAACTCGCGTCCTGCATCCACAGGCAATAGAACGCCCGGCACGATCCCGGTCGTTCTGCGTAGATGCTGCAACCTTTGCCGGAAACAGCATGCTTGCACCACACGCCCGGCGGCTTTGCGAATTCCTCGATCGCCGGCACCTTGCAGCACATCATGCATGTTCCGCAGGTGCGGCCCGGAACGAGGTGTGGCAGATCGGAATTCGCCAATTCCGCGGCTTTCAGATGGACTTCCGACATGGGAGGCTACATTCAACAGACGCAATATTCTGTCAATGTGGTATGGGGGTGGCCGCGCAGGTAGCAGCCGGAGGACTACGATCTTGAGGGATATCATGCACCTCGCGGCATTCACGGTCATCGACAGAACGCTGTTTTTGGCAAACGCTCTTTTGGCAGCTGGTCCAGTGCTGGCCCAGGGCACGACCGAGGTTCTCCAAGGCAGCGCCGCGTTTACGGATTGGAGTGCCGACCGACCGGGCCTGCGGCGGCACATCAAGGCCACGGACCTGCCAGCTGCAAATCTTGGTGCCTCGTTCTCTAACGGGGTACGGATAACGCGTCGCTCGCCAAGCCAAAAGCCGATGGTGCCGCCGGGCTTCGAGATCACCCTGTTCGCTGAAGGACTTAATGAGCCGCGCCTTATTCGTGCTGCCCCTAACGGCGATATCTTCGTGGCGGAAAGCGGTGCTGGCAGGGTTCGGGTGCTGCGTCCCGCGGATTCCGGCAAACCGCGCAGCGAGGTTTATGCGACGGGTCTTACGGCACCCTTCGGCATTTCATTCTATCCGCCGGGTTCAAATCCGGAATGGGTCTACGTCGCCAATACCAATTCGGTCGTTCGCTTTGCGTATCGCAACGGCGACCTCGCGGCGCGCGGCAAATCCGAAACGGTAGTGCCACGCCTGCCGACTGGTGGCCACTACACGCGTGATGTCGTGTTCTCTGCCGACGGGTCGAAGATGTTCGTCTCGGTCGGTTCGGGGTCCAATGCGGGCGAAAGACTCGCCCAACTTGATCCGCCAGCTCTGGCGGCATGGATGGCGCAGCAACCGCCCGGCGCCGCCTGGGGTTTCGAGGCCGAGCGCGCCGATGTGCTGGTATTTGATCCCGACGGGCGCAACCGTCGCATCTATGCCACCGGCATCCGCAATTGCGTCGGCCTCGCGGTTGGCCCGAACGGCGAACTTTGGTGCTCCACCAACGAGCGCGACTCGATGGGCGACGACGTTCCGCCGGACTATATCACCCGGGTCCACGAAGGCGCGTTTTACGGCTGGCCGTGGTACTACATCGGCGGCAACGAAGACCCGCGACACAAGGGTGAGCGGCCCGACCTCAAGGACAAGATCACGGTGCCGGATGTCCTGCTGCAAGCGCATTCGGCCTCGCTCGGCCTGACGTTCTACAACGCACCGCAATTTCCCCCGGAATACCGGGGCAGCCTGTTTGCGGCCGAACATGGCTCATGGAATCGCAGCAAGCGGACCGGCTCCAAAGTGATCCGGGTGATCATGCGGGACGGCGTGCCTACCGGTGAATATGAAGACTTCGCGACCGGCTTCGTCGTCAATGACGCGTCGGCATGGGGCCGTCCCGTCGGCGTTGCGGTGACACCCGACGGAGCGCTGTATGTTTCTGACGACGCCGGCGGCACGATCTGGCGCATCACCGCGGGGAAGTAAGCGTCCTTCCGAAGAGGGAGCGCGCTCCCGTAGCCCGGATGAAACGACCGTCTTCGGTCGCGTAATCCGGGATTGGCGCTACATTCACAAAGGCTTTTCCCGGATTTCGCTCCGCTCCATCCGGGCTACGATCGACGGACAAAGATCATCGGCAGCAGAAACGACCCACGCTTGGATCAGGCCTTCATGCGCGGGATGAATGCTGCGAATGCCGCGAGCTGTTGTGCGATGATCTTTCGGGTGGGTTCGTCCCTGAGCTCCAACGTCTTTGGGTCGAACTTCGTCTGCGCGAGGCCGACGAAGACCTCGGGCGTGCCGAACAGGAAGGCATTGAGGTATGTCAGCGCCATGCGCAGGTGATACTGCATGCGTGCGCCGCCCAGCACGCCTCCGGTTGCCGATTGGATCGCTACCGGTTTCTCTTTGAACGGCTGGTCATTGAGGCGTGACACCCAGTCGAGCGCGTTCTTGAGCGCGCCCGGAATGCTGAAGTTGTATTCCGGGGAAATGATGATGATGCCATCGGCGGCTCTTATGGCGTCGGCCAGCACCGTCACGTCCGCCGGAAAGCCGGCGCTTGCCTGCAAATCGGCGTCGTAGAGCGGGAAGCCGCGAAAGGGCGGCGCTTCCGCGAGCGTCATGTTGGAGGGCGCCAACCCCGGCAGCGTGTTCATCAGCGCACGGTTGAACGAGGCCTTGCGCAAGCTTCCGCAAATCATGAGAGCATTGATCGTCATCTAGGTATCCCTGTGGGCTGGACGCACGTCGAAAGGCATTCCGATAGCGGGCTGAGGCCGTGGTGGGAAGTATCAATGAGGTTCGGTCACCCGACGTAAAGGCCACTCCGGACTTTGGTCTGTGCCGCAATTGCGCCCCAGGTATCCGCCAAATACGTTTATCCGCCAATATGGTTATCTGCCAAATACGGTCCCGACCCCCTGGGGAGATGGGGGGCGGGGACGGAGGCCGGGACCGCGCTCTTTGGGACAGAGCACCTAAGTTTAACACGATCAGCAATACGCGCACTTCACAGTTGCGCTATCTCTGAAAAATGAAGCTGTCACAATTGCCGGCCCCATCTTCTTCTGGGACGCGCTAGCGCCCGACGCCCCCCGGAGTCACTGGCAAGTGAAGCCTGGACGAAAAAGGGACTTGAGCCGGACCGCGACTAAATGCTGGGATATTGATCCGCCGCATTGACAGCCGCCTTTTGAACATGCGTTGTATTGTACCGAAAAGGGATTCAGACGACCGCTACCAGATTTTCTTGCGCGGACAATCGTATCTTGATCTGCCTGAAAAGATTGTGTGTGGCGGAACATGATGTTCACAAGTCTTCGCATTCGTTAAATATTACCATGCTCCTAATTTGTTAAACGTTATAAATAACCTTCGGTTACGTTCAGCTGGCGAGGGTGCCGAGGAGAAGGAACGGCAATCCGATCGCGAACAGCCAGACCATGTCCAAAGACAAGGCCCCGGTGGCGTCGAATACGACGAGGCACATCAGGAAGGTGGCCGCGGCGGTCGGCTGAAACGCCGCACGCTGCTCGTCGCGGCGCCAACCGCGCATGCTACCAGATTACCGGCAGAATGCCTGCGAGGCCCATGGACCTCCCGAAATCCCGTTCAGCACACCGGTGAGGCCATCGCCGACACGCCGGCCCACGCCACGCTCGGCACCTTGGGGTGAACCAGATTGGAGATGCTGAAGGAAATCAGCAGAGCCGCGGCACCAATTTTTCGGTTGCGCCGCGGAGTCCATCTGAGCAACAGCACACCGCCGCAATGCCGATCGCTCTGCCAACGATAAATGGCCAAATCCTGGCGAGGACAATGGATCGTCGCAGTTTCCAGACCGCACTACATCTGGTGAGATTGAAGGAGCCATGACGGTTTGTCTTATATCAATGCCAACCCGCGATCCGTTTTCATAGGGTTGCTTGGGAGCTGTGCTAGCGGACGCCGGTAGTTGAAGGCGAGCAAGATTTCGGTTGGGCTGCTTCATTCCGGTTGCCGGTCGCCGCTGCGGCCGGAAGCTGATTTTCGTTGTTTGGGCATTTCAGAAAACTGCAACGAGACCATAAACGATGGGCAAACGTGACGAGCCTTGCAGGCCCGCACCTCGGAGCGCAAGGCACTATCTCGCGATGGCGAATGAATGTAGGCGACGTGCAGCGAATGCGGATGAACCCCAGATCAGGAAGCAATGGACGGGCTTGGCTGATAATTGGGAAGCGCTGGCCCGTTTTGCCGCACTGCAACCTGCACGTCGCCAGGAAATCTCTGGCCCGAGTAGACGCGTCGAGCCCTGACGTGCCGTCCCTTCAAAGAGGGACAGGATGTGCTTCGGCCCGAACAACGCGTTATTCACTGCGGTAATCTCACCAACTCACGGAACCTGCCGCTGATCGGCGTCGACCTAAATGCACCGTCCTGAGGATGCAGCTGCGCGCGCACGCTTGGCAGCGGGCGCATGGTCGGCTGAACCCGGTAATCGATGCGGGTCTCTGGCGCTAAAGCCAACCGGTAGCGCGTGAGAATGGCCGCCAGCGCGACTTTGACGGCGGTCAAACCAAACCAATAGCCGGGACAGCCGTGCGGGCCGGCGCTGAAAACCGGAAATTCGAACGCGGTCGGAGCAATCGTGAACCATCGGTCAGGTCGGAATACGTCGCCATCGACAAAGACAGAGGGCATCCGGTTGGTAAGAAACGTATTGAGGATGACGCGCGTGCCTCCTGGTACCTGATGTCCGAAAATCGCGGTGTCGCATTGAGCGACGCGTATCTGCATGGGGACCGGCGGAAGAATGCGCATGGATTCCCTGACCACGGCATCGAGATATGCAAGGTCGCCGACGCTACTCAGCGACGGTGATTTGCCGCCCAGCTCGCTACGCAACTCGTCGAGCAACTGGGCAGCGATTCGTGGATGCTGGGTGAGGAGCAGCAAGGTGCAGGTCAGAACGCTTTGGGCAGCCTCGAATGCCGCTGCAAACAATGATGGCAGCTGTCCCACAATGGTCGCATCGCCCGGCGGATTTCCGTCGGCATCGGGGCTGTTGACAATGATTGACGCAAGGTCACGATCGTCGACTTGTCCCTGCTTGTTTCTGGCCCATTCCAGAAGGCGTCTTTCGAGCAATTCGGAGTCGCGTACAATTCGGCCGTAGGACGTGATTGGAAGATTGATCCGAACAGCGAATGCGTTCCCGCCCCATTTGCCTTCCATCAATCGGCTGACCGCATCCGCGATCAGGTAGGCCTGCTCGCTGCCTCCGCCGAACAACAGCTCAACCGCGAGGATCCGCATCAGGCGGCGGGGGAATTCCCAAACGTCGATGGTCTGGCCGGTTGGCCAGGACGTTACCTCCGCTTCGGCGAGCTGCGCCATCCTTCCGGCCAGCGCTTTGACGCCGGCCTTGTGCAGTGGCGGGGCCACAAGCTTGCGATAGTGCGCATGCTGGTGCCCCGTGGTGCGCGTAAGGCCCGCACTAAGTCGTCGCGCGGCCGAATTCCTCGGCCCCCCCGGCAACAGGCTCACCCCGCGCCATGTAGCGGGATCAGACAACAGCTCCCGATTGAACGCCGCGCCGGCCGTCAGTACCAGGGGAACATTCAACAGAACAGCGCGCGGGCGCCTTACGAACGGCAAGGCTTCAGCAAGCACAACAAATGGACCGAACCGGTCGAAGATGCGACGCGTGGTGCCTAGAGGGTCAAGCCCGAACCGCAAAGCCCAGCGCCATGCAGCGGGACCAGTCATACGGGCGGGCGCCGGCATCAATGCGTCCATGTCGTAAGCTCCGACGTCCAGTGCCCTCTTGGGGCGCGTTCCGTCCATCACGCGGCGCGCCGAGCTACGAAGCGATGGCTGAAGAGACCGACCGCCTGCTCATGCAATTCCCAATCGCCCTCGGCCGGCCACAAGGCGGAAAGCTCCTTGCCGCTGAAACCAGCGCGCGCGCTGACAACGGCTTCGTGAACGCCCACGTCGCTAAATCCCACCGCCCACAACAGCCGGCTCGCGCGGACCACGAACTTGGCGCGCCGCGGCTCGCAGACCACCACGAGGCGCGCAAGTTGCGCAGCATTCGCAAGCAGGCGAACCAATTGCTCGTCGACAAAATGATGCAGGAACAAATTACTGGTGACAACATCCACGCTCAACGATCGCGCATTCGCCAGAAAATCAAAAACATCCGTCGCGCTCGTCTCCACATGCCATCGCAGCGCCGTAAAGGCGTCACGTGTTGCGCGACTGACGATATCCTGCTTGTCTTGCAGAATAACGGTGACGTCGGGCCAATGCGCCGCCAGCCGACGCGCTACGCGCAACATGAAGTGACCGTCGCCTGAACCCAGATCCACAATCGTGCGCGGACGTTGGCCAGCATGCTTCATCAGCGCGGATGTCATGATGTTGGCGTTCATCATCAATGTATTGGCGCGCCTGACGTCGCACCGCGCCCGGATGGCACGCGGGTCATCCGCAGACAGTTGATCGAGTAATTCGGGTTCAACGCGGCGCGGAAAACTCATTGACCTGTACCGCCCCCGACTTCGTTGCGCCCTGGGCTCCACGCATTCCATTGCAGATGAACGCAAGCGTGAGTTCCTGGTGCTGCTTTGCCCACTCCGCGATCGCTACCGGTCCCCCTACCAACAGGACGTAGTCGTAGGGGGAAGGCCGATCACTTGCCATGATGTACTGGAAATGAACGCGGAAAAACTTCCATCTGAGGCGGCGGTAGTCCGTGGGCGAGAGCATATCCTTGAACCGGACCTGCCATGTCAGCGGGTTGCATCGGCGCGCACCCACATGGATGCCGACGCCGTCGACCGGGTCAAAGTTCAAGAAGGTCATGACATCTTTGCGGGACTGGCAATCGATCCAGGCCAGCGTCGGTTCGACTGCAAGCCGCGTGATAATGTCGCGCAACCTCTGCGCCGCGGGATGGAGGGCGACCGCCGGCATGACAGACCCCAGGGTCAGTAAAACCAGCCGGGGTCCTCGGCGACCGAGGTCAGGATCGAATTCCAGCGCACGTGCGACCAGCGCTAACGCGATGACGCAGCCGGCACTGTGCCCGACTACAACGACTTCATCCGCGGCATCTGCCTGGGCGGCCGCAATCAGGCGCCGTGCACCGATGTCGATGACGTCGTCGATCCAGGTCGCGCGGCCGCGAGCAAATCTGCGCAGGATCACCCAGCAACTGGGGATCTGGATCGCTCCCCATCGGTTGGCGATGGGTTGCAATGCGCGAAAAGACACGAGCACGACAAACAGGCAAGTAATCGCGCCAGCCGCTGCGGAAAAGCCGAGACGATCGGTGACGGCGTACGCAACCGTCACGCCCATGGCAACAGCGAGCTCCAACCACGCCAGCAGCACCAATTGAACGAACAGGAGGTGCAAACCAAAGCGCCACGAAGCATGAAAAATGCGCCATTGCGCCCCGCTTGCCAGATCGCCGATCATCCAGCCGAGCGCACGCGGGATATGCCGCAACATGGGCTCAGCCAAATCCGATCGGATAAACCCTTCGAGCCGAAGAAAATCGTAAGTGGTCGAAACCTGCCAACTGTGCGCGCGCACATCAAGCCGCCAGCGCGCAAAATCCTCGGATTCGAATTCACCAGGCTGGACTGTCAGCGAAACCGGCCAAACACGTTGGAAACGATCGCACTCCCGTTGAAACAGCTTGTAATATCCCCTTGCGCCACGCGGCTCATACCCCCCGACATAAATGACATGGCGGCGCCGAACTGTCGCGACATTGGCCTCGCATCGTGGTTCCCATCGCTCGCGAGGAGACAGATCCATGATGCGCCGATACTCAACGTTGGCCTAGCCTGATCTTACGCGACCGTTTATCCCTGTTTGTAGAATGAGTCCACCCGTATGCACGCTGGAGCGGGTCATTGCCGGGCTTGACCCGGCAATCCATCTTGTTGCGAAGAAGATCGGCCCGCGGGTGACGGCCGAAGTGTGGACTGACCTCGTCGAGCAACTCGTTAGCCTGCGCCGAGCGCAACCGCAATATTGTACGTGATGAAAGCCGCCAGATAGGCCAGCGCCAGCATGTAACAAAAGGTAATTGCCATCCAGCGCCAGCTGCCCGTTTCGCGTCGGATCACGGCCAGTGTCGAAGCGCATTGAGGCGCAAAGATGTACCATGCCAGCATTGCTAGCGCAGTTGCCAAGCTCCACTTGCTGGCAAGAGCCTGGCCGATCTGTTCCGCGGCTTCCTTGCCTCCTTCTATCGAATAGACAGTACCCAACGCTGCAACTGCGACTTCGCGCGCCGCCATACCCGGAATCAAGGCCACCGTGATCTGCCAGTTGAAACCTACCGGCGCCAGAACCGGCTCGAGCGCATCGCCGATCATCGCAGCCAGACTGTAGTCGATCGCCGGCCCCTCCGCCCCGTCGGGAGGCCGCGGAAAAGAGGCAAGGAACCAGATCAGGACCATCATGGAAAAAATGGTGGTCCCCGCCCGCTGCAGGAATATTTTTGCGCGGGTATATAATCCCAGTACCACGCTGCGCACATTCGGCAGCTTGTAGGCCGGCAATTCGAGCATGAACGGAGGGGTATAGTTTTCACGCAGGAAGAAGTGCTTGGCGACAAACGAGACGGCAAGGGCACTTACGATTCCTGCTACGTAAAGGCCGAACATGACCAGTCCCTGCAGGCTCACCCATCCCCACACATAAGTTGCCGGGACGAACGCCGAGATGATCAGGGTGTAGACGGGTATGCGGGCCGAACAGGTCATCAGCGGAGCAACCAGGATCGTGGTCAACCGATCACGCCGATTGTCGATGACCCGCGTTGCCATGATGCCCGGGATGGCGCAGGCAAAACTCGACAGCAGCGGTATGAATGCGCGGCCGTGCAGACCTGCTCCACCCATGATGCGATCCATGAGGAACGCCGCGCGTCCCATGTAACCGAGGTCTTCCAGCAGCAAAATGAAGAGAAACAAGATCAGGATCTGCGGCAGGAACACGATCACACTGCCGACGCCGGCGATCACGCCGTTCTGAATGAAGCTTTGCAGGAGACCCTCGGGCAAGACGTCATGCACCGCCACGCCCAGCGCATCAAAGCCCGACGAAATCAGATCCATGATCGGCCTTGCCCACGCGAACACGGCCTGAAACATCACGAACAGGACACACAGCAGAATGAACAGACCTGCGACCGGGTGGAGGAGCACGGCGTCCACCCGCGCACTCACAGTGTCCGGCCGTGCCGGTATACCCACGGCAGCGGCGATGACCCGGTCCGCCTCTCGCTGCGCGGCACGCAGCTCGCCAGCGGTTGGTGGTTTCCAAGTGTTTTCGCCCGACGGATCCAAAGCGCCTGCGGCCAATTCGTCCATGCGGCGCAGCAATTCCTCGGTGCCGCCACGGCGGACCGCCGTGGAAGTGACCACCGGCACGCCGAGCGCGGCCGATAGCCGCTCGAGATCAATCTCGATGCCGCGCCGACGTGCGATGTCGATCATGTTCAGCACGAGCATCAGCGGTCGGCCAACCCGCTTCAACTCGATCACCAGCCGCAAGGCCACGCGCAGATTGGTTGCGTCCGCGATACAGAGCAGAAGATCAGGGGGCGTTTCGCTCGCAAGTCGCCCCAGCACCACGTCGCGCGTGATCTCCTCGTCCGGGCTGCGGCCGCGCAACGAATAGGTGCCGGGGAGATCAATCAGATATACAGAGTGGCCTGACGGCGTCTGCAATATCCCCGCCTTGCGCTCGACCGTCACACCAGGATAGTTCGCCACCTTCTGCCGACTGCCGGTAAGGGCGTTGAACAAGGCGGTCTTGCCGCTGTTCGGCGTGCCGACCAGCGCGAAGTGCCGAGGGCCGATGTCCGTCTGTGCGCTCATGCGTGTGGATTCAATTGCGCTCATTCGGGCGGATTTAATGAAGTCACCACAATAGCCATTGCCTCGCGACGCCGCAGCGCAATGGTGGTGTCGTTAATGCGCACCGCGATAGGATCGCGGCCGATCGGCCCCTCATGAAGTACCTTGATTTCGGCACCCTCGACGAATCCAAGTTCGAGCAAACGGGTCTCAATTTCGGGCGCTGCCAGGCCGTGGGCATCTTCACGCACATGAATCGCATTGATGCGCCCGCAGAATCCGCGATCTGCCTGGCCTAAGGGTATAGCAGGTGCAGTCAATGGCGCAGTGTCAGTCATGTCAGTTTCCGCAAGGTGAGCGGCTCCGTTTCATGTGAGGTAGTTACACGGTAGCGTCAAGCGCGAAGCGATAAGAAGTTCAGCAGCTTAGAATAATTGTAAAGGACCGAGCAGGCGATGCATTGCGTTAGCGCAAGAGCCGGGCCACCATGCGATCGCCGTGGCCTAGTCGCATCTTCGTCAAACTCTTGTGGCACGCTTTAGAGTTGAAGGTGTAGATCGCTTGCTCTTGATTGAGCTACCTGATGGCCGGCGCTGCCTGCCGTTGGGGTATTTCTTCTTTTTGCCAACTCCGATGAGCGTGGGTGTCGCTTCCGCAGGGAGGCGGCTCTATACGCTTCACGGCCAGCGAAATTGGGCTTGCCGCTAAGCGGCCTGTCAGGATCAACGAATCCGAGTCCACGGGAGGAAGTCATAATGCAACGACGGACATTCTTAGCCGGGACGGTAGCGGCTGCCGCCGCGACCTCACTCAAATCCGCGAACGCGGACGTCTTGCCGCTGGGCGATCTTCCCAACTGGCGCTATCCCGATCCGCGGGTCGAGGCGCTCGACAAGCGGTTCAAGGCCAAGGTCGGCAACGCAGCGATTGAGCGCGTCGCCACCGGGTTCCGCTGGGCCGAGGGCCCGGTTTATTTCCGCGACGGCGGCTACCTGCTGTGGAGCGACATTCCCAATAATCGCATCATGCGCTGGTTGGAGGAGGACGGCCATCTGAGTGTCTTCCGCGCCAACTCAAACTATTCAAACGGCAATACCCGCGATCGCGAAGGACGCCTCATCACCTGCGAACACGATGCGCGGCGCGTCACGCGTACCGAGCCGGACGGCACCATCACGGTCCTGATCGACAGCTTCCAGGGCAAGAAGCTCAACGCCCCCAACGATGTGGTGGTCGCGGCGGACGGCGCCATCTGGTTCACGGATCCGGGTTATGGGATTTTCGGCAACTACGAGGGGCATCTGGCGGAGCCCGAATTGCCGCCGCGAGTCTATCGGCTCGATCCGAAGAGCGGGCAGGCCACCATCGTGGCCGATGATTTCGACAAACCCAACGGGCTTACCTTCTCGCCAGACGAGAAGAAGCTCTACATCATCGATAGCGGCCTCACCCATGGGGGCCGCTCGAACATGCGCGTGTTCGACGTGAGCGGCGACAAGCTGACCAATGGAAAAGTGTTCGCCGAGAACTTCGCGCCCGGCTTCACCGACGGCGCGCGCACCGATATCGACGGCAATGTCTGGTGCAGCATGGGATGGGCCGATCCGAAGGAGGACGGCGCGCGCTGCTACGCCCCGAACGGCGATCTTATCGGAAAGATCCACCTGCCGGAGACGTGCGCCAATCTGTGCTTCGGCGGCAAGAAGCGCAACCGTCTGTTCATGACAGCAAGCACCTCGGTTTACGCGACCTATGTCGAGACTCAGGGTGCGCTGAAGCCGTGAGCGTAGGGTCGGGTAAAGGCGCGCTCCTTTTGCGCGCCGTGCCCACCCCGTCGCAAATTTCGGCGCGCGCGGTTTTGTGTGGGTGGGCACGCAGAGCTTGCCATCGCGCCCGCCCACCGGTCCGGCCTCCAGCCGCAGCGATGGCAGGCTCCGGACGGACCGGGTGGCTTTGCCCACCCTAGGAGGCTACTATAGGTGGAGTTTCATTGGTTGTGCAGCAGCGCGACCGCGGCAACCTGGAACCACAAGAGGGAGGAACCAAATGGCTTTGCGTGCAAAATATCTCACCGGATGCGCAGGACTGGCGCTCGCCACAATGATGAGCGCCCCCGCGTCCGCGGTCGATCCATCGCGGCTGCTCACTGCTGACCAGAACGCCAACGACTGGCTGACCAATCACGGCAGCTATAAGTCGTACCACTATTCCCCGGCCGACCAGATCAACGCCGGGAACGTAAAAAATCTCGAAGTGGCATGGACGCACTTCCCCGAACGCGCGACCCGCGGCATCCAATCCACGCCGCTTGCTGCCGACGGCGTGCTCTACTATTCGGGCTCCTACAGCCGAGTGTATGCGCTCGACGGGGCGACCGGCAAGTTGCTGTGGTCCTATGTGCCTGAACTCGACGAAGAACTCGTCTCCAAGCAGACGCATTCGCCCTACAATCGCGGGCTCGCGCTTGCAAACGGCAATGTCTATGTGGGCACCGTCGACGGGCGCCTCATTGCCATCGACATGAAGACCGGCAAGCCGGTGTGGGACACGCGGCTTGTCGATTCCAAGAAGCTCACGGTCGGCTTCACGGGCGCCCCGCTGGCCGTCAAGGACACGGTGATCATCGGCAGCCAGGGCGGCGAATGGCCGTGGCGCGGACCGATCTTCGGCGTCGACGGCAAAACCGGGCAGAAGAAGTGGGAGTTCTTCACGGTCGCCGGCACCGACGAGGCCAGGGCGACCTGGGGCGGCGACTCGTGGCGCACCGGCGGCGGCGGCGGTTGGATGGCCGGCGCCTACGATCCTGAAACCAACACGGTGTGGTGGGGTACCGCAAACCCGGCGCCGCTCTACGACTGGGCGGGCGCGGATTGGCAGAAGAGCGGGCCGCGGCCGGGCACCAATCTCTACACCACCTCGGTCATCGGGCTCGATCCCGATAACGGCAAGCTCAAGTTCTATCATCAGGAGTTGCCGCACGATGCGTGGGACTTTGACTCGGCGGTGGGCGAGTTCCTGTCGATCGATCGCGGCGGGCAGAAGCTGATGGTGCACCCGAACAAGGGCGGTTTCATTTTCGTCTATGACCGCGCCAACGGGAAGGTGCAGAACGTCTGGCAACTGACCAAGAACATCAACTTCGTGAAGGGGATCGATCCGAAGACGGGCGAGTTGATTGGTCGAAGAGATCTGTCACTCGGCAAGGCCGACACGCCGCTCTGCCCGGCGATTGCCGGGGGCGTCAGCTGGAACTCGGGCGCCTACAGCCCGAGGACCCAGCTCTATTACAAGATCTCGCAGGAATGGTGCATGGACATTACGGTGATCCGGACCACGCCGATTCTCGAGCCGATGGCACAGCTCAACATCGGCGCCGACTTCAAGCTGGTGGCTCCGCCCGACGGCCCGGCGCGCGGCCGTCTCGACGCCCGCGATCCGGTGACCGGCCAGAAGAAGTGGGAGATCAACTACAAGGAACCGCCGCTCGCCAGCATTCTTGCCACCGGCGGCAATCTGCTGTTCGTGCCAGACAGCGAGGGCGTCGTGCACGCCTACAACGCCGAAACCGGACAGGAATTGTGGTCGCACAATAACGGCATGGGCCACAACGCCGGCATCATCAGCTACATGGCGGGCGGCAAGCAGTACGTCGCGGTGCCGGCCGGTTGGGGCAGCCTGGTGTCCGACGAGTTTGCAGCACTGTGGGGCGAGCCCTTCAAGAGCATGGCGAAGAATACGGGCGCCCTGTTCGTGTTCGCACTCAAGCAGTAGGAGAACCGGCGGCAGAGCTTTTTTGCTCTGCCGCCGACGTCTCGTGATGTGGGTATCGATTTGTGATGTGGGTACCGGTCTTGCGCAATCGCGCAGCACTCGCAGTTTTGGCGCTTGCGCTTTCGATCGCCTGCGGTTCGGCGCAACAAAGTCAGGGGCCGGCTGGCGCGCGACCCCCTGCTGAAGCGTCGCCCAACGACATCGACGGCCCCACCATGTTCGCGAGCGTGTGCGGCTATTGCCACCAGGACGGCGGCCGCGCCCAGGGCAAGGGGCCGAAACTGGCCGGCACCAAACGCAGTGACGAGTTCATCATCGACCGCATCAGGAACGGCAAGCCCGGCTCCATGCCGGCGTTCGGGGGCACCTTCTCGGAAGGCCAGATCGTCGCCATCCTGGCCTACATCCGCAGCCTCGAGGACAATGGTGAATGAGGGACCTCGGACGAGGGAGCTTCTCGGACATGACATTTGCACCTATCGGCGTCGGGTCATGCCGCAGCCGTGCCGCAAACTCCTCCCCTCCCCCTTGTGGGGAGGGGTCGGGGGTGGGGGTCGGGGAGAATGGCACGGCATTGCCACAGCGGCGCGCCCCCCCACCCCGACCCTCCCCCACAAGGGGGGAGGGAGCTGCGGCATGGCCAAGGTTCGATTGGGCACCGAGGATGTCTGCACTGAGTCTCGGCATTGCGGTCGCGCTCGTGCTGCTCCCGACTACGGCCGCACTGCCACGCTCGCTCCAGTCCATTATGGAGCGCGGCACGCTTACGCTTTGCGCCAACCCCGACGCGCTGCCCTGGGCCAGCAAGGTCGACGCAGTACCGGGTTTCCAGGTTGAGCTCGCCGAAAATCTCGCCATGCGTCTCGGCGTGTCGCTGACGCGGCAGTGGGTGCGCAGCGCGTTTCAATATCGCCGGGTCGATTGCGACGTCGTATTCGACGCGATCGCCAGCAAGGGAGCATCGGTTGAAGGGGGGCTGCGGCTGTCGCGGCCCTATCAGCGCAGCGGCGTCGTTCTGGCGACCCGCGGCGACTCGAACCTCGCATCGCTGGCCGGACTCACCGCCGGGCACAAGGTCGGCGTGATGATCGGTTCGCTCGTCTCGATGACGCTCAACAAGCGCGGAGTCGAGACCTCACCGTTCGTATTCGAAAGCGAGATGATGGCGGCGCTGGCCGACCGCGAGATCGAGGCGGCCGCGGTCACGCCTACCGCGATCGGCTGGCACAACAAGGTTCATCCCGAAGCGCATATCCGCATGATCGCGGCCTTCGCCGACGATCCGGACCTCAACTGGAATCTGGCTGTCGGAATGATCGGCCCGGACGACAAGCTGCGCCAGCAAATCGACGCGGCGCTCGGCGAAATGGTTGCCGACGGCACGGTCGCCCGCATCTATGCCAGCTACGGCATCGAGGGGCGCCCGCCGGAGTGAGGGGCAGGCAGTCGCCAGGGGCTTGCGACGAAAGCAGAGATTTCAAAGGGAGTAGGATTACCACGCTGCGCCTTCTCCGGCACAGCGGGAGCGCGCGTCCGGCTGTGGCGTTGTGATCGCACCCGCAATACTGGCTGCACGGGGATCGTCGATATTCTCCAGGCTGACAAAAGCTGCGTCGGCCAGCGCTGATTTGGACCGAGCGATGCGGCCGAGCAATACAGCGCATTCTTCATCGGCGATTGACGACACTGCATCGATTACCTCCTCCGAAGGATCGTCGCGCAGCAGGCTTTTGAGAACAGGACGAGCCTCGATCCTGCCCATTCGACCGAGAGCGGTTGCGGCCGATGTGGCCACTCTCCGATCAAGGTCGTCGAGGAGATCGATCAAAATCAATATCAAATCCGGCAACGGACGTGCACAACGACAGGCGTCGGCTCGAACGCCCGGCTCGGCATGTCGCAGCAGGTGTCGCAGGGCTTCTGGCGACAGAGCAGAGCCGAGGCGCGCAGCCGCGCTCACTGCAATGGGCAGCGTTGGCTCCTGCACGATCGCTCGTTCGATTAACTGCGAAACCGCAAGTGCCGCATCACGGCCCCCGATCATGGCAAGAGCCTCGATCGCGGCTGCCTGTTCGGGGACGATGCGTCGCGCGCCGAATCCTGCGAACCGGCGGCACAGCGCGGCAAGCGCCGGAACAGCCGCCGCGAGTCGTCGCCATCCTGCCTCCGCGGCCACAATGCAGCTGTCGGCAAGGTCGGATTCCGGAATTGCGGCGATCAGCCGCTCGTCATCGATTTCGGATGATATCGGGACATGACTTACGCCTCCTAAAGGGTCTCGATCGACCCTGACCGCTATATCCGAGAAAAAATCGAGCTGTCCTTCAGCCATTCGCGCATGATGCGTGGCGCCGATATCGTGTCAAATCGCCAATGGACGATACCAACAGAAAGATTCCTGGAATTATTTCGGATGCGAAGCGACGTGGTCGGATCAATCTGGTGCCCCTGGCCGGACTCGAACCAGCACGGGTGTAAGCCCACCTGATTTTGAGTCAGGCGCGTCTACCAATTCCGCCACAGGGGCACGGGCCGCGGATAATACTGGCGGGACCGGCCGGGTCAACGCAGAAATGCCGCTTTCTCGGGTCGACAGCTTGACGGCGAGTCGCTATGCGGAGCGGGAGGAGCGCGAACAGCGGAGCGCGAATGCCGGACCACTGGCCCGGAAATAGTGGGACCGGCCAGGTAACGCGTTTCCGACGAAGGCACTTTAGGCACGTTGGTGGGGTCAATCGCCCATTGGCACGGAAGGGAGCCACAACCATGCACGGGATGCAGGCACTGACGCGGAAACGCCCGGCCGTGGTGGCAGCGGTCCTGGTGGCCGGTGGCGGAGCCGCAACCATCCTCGGAGCCTATTTCTTTGAATACGTGCTAGGACTGCAGCCCTGCCCGCTCTGCCTCGACCAGCGCATTGCGTATTACGTGTCGATTCCGCTCGCGATCGTAATTGCGGTTGCGGCCGGCCGGGAGGCGCCACGCACAGTCGTTGCTGCGGGACTCGGCGTCATCGCGCTGGCCATGCTGTTCAATTCAGGATTGGCGCTGTTCCATGCGGGCGTCGAATGGAAATGGTGGCCGGGCCCGCAGGAATGCTCCGGGCCGTTGAGCGATCTCACCACCGGCGGCGACCTGCTGTCCTCCCTCACCAATCTTACGATCGTGCGCTGCGATGAGGCCGCGTGGCGCTTTCTTGGCCTCTCGCTCGCCGGATACAACGTGCTGATTTCACTTGCGATCGCCGCTGTCGCGGCGTGGGGCGCAGCCGCCGCTGGGCGAGCGGTGAAGTGAGCGTCAGTGCAGGCCGGATACCGGTTGGTTTGAGCATCTGCCTTTCCTCTCGAGTCGTGGCCGGGCTTGTCCCCGCCACCTCGATTATCGATGCTCCGTGCTCAAATTCGGGGTCGACAAGCCCGGCGACGACACGGCAAGGCGGGTCTAACCAAACGATCAGGTCTAAACCTTCACCGACGCCATAATGCCCGACGGGAAAATTTCCTCCGGCTTGGCGTGCCGGTGGGCGATGCCCTGCTCGAACGTATATTGCAGGAATAGTTCCAGCGTCGGCCGGTTCTCCTCGATCCCGAACGGAAACGGATCGCCGCCGAACAGGTCGCGCATCTTGCGCGCATAGGTCGGCAACCAGGGCAACGGATAGCGCGATACCGCCGGATCGAGCAGCCGCTCGACGCTGCGCCGCTTCGATTCGCTGAAGGCATTGTAGAGGTTGCGGGCGGCCCACGGATGGGCGTCGAGGATTTCCCGTTTCATCGCAATGACGTGCATGATCGGGAACACCCTGGACCTGGCAAAGTGCTGTTCCTCCAACTCCTGGAAATTTGGGAACAGGCGCACCACGTCCGGGTGGCCAGCCAGGAATGAGTTCGGCGGGCGGGCGATGAGGGCGCAGTCGATCTCGCCAGACGCGATCATCTCGCTCAGCGATCTGTCGGCGACGCGCGTGAGCTTCACGCCCGGCGGCAGGCTCAGTTCCACCTTCTCGATGCGGCCGGCCTCGTTGGCGCCGGCCTGGTACCAATGCACGTCGTGCAGCTTGACGCCGGCTTCGTGGTGCAGCCAGCCGCGCATGTAGACCGCCGCCGTGTGCGCCCATTCGGGCGAGCCGATCGACTTGCCCTTGAGATCGGCCGCGGTCTTGATGCCGCTTTTGCGGTTCACATAGAACGAGCCGAACCGGAACAGGCGCGAGGCGAACACCGGCAGGCCGATGATGTCTGGATCGGCGCGCGTCACCTGGGCGGTGAATTTGGCGAAGGACAGTTCCGTTACATCCCATTCGCGGTTGAACGTGAAGCGCGAAAAAATCTCGTGGTGCCCGAGCGTGAGCCAGCGGTGCTCGATCCCCTCGGCCTGCACGACGCCGGTGCGAAAGTCGCGGAAATGATCGTAGTCGGTGGTGGCGATAGTGAGTTTGATCTTGTTCATTGAGTTCGGAGGTCAACTTCAGAGAGGGATGGCATCAATATCAGGATATTGGTCGCAGCGCAGTCTAGTCCGACATCCGACTTCTGGCCGGCCTCCGACAGCATGGTTCTACTCATGACGCAGTATTCCGAGAAATTTCTCCGGCGCAATGATGGAAATTCCCTCGTGCTCTTCGAGTGTGAGCAAGTCTTTGTCGCGTGTCACGAGATAGTCTGCGCCGGCTGCCATGGCGCACCCAATGATCTTGTCGTCATCGGGATCGCGCGCGACTTTAACGATCGGCACATTGCCGACGACGGTGCCGATGAGAGCCAAGTCCTGGCAGAACGCAATAATGTCAGCGTCGGCATAGGCATATCGTTGGCGAAGCCGGGGGTAGTGCAGCGTCTCCACGGTCTCTTCGAGGATATCATCCGAAACATAGAGTTCAAACGTTCCCTGGTGGGCGAGGCGGAGGAGTTCATACGATACCCCGCCGGAATTCGGGTTGAGCAAAGCGCTTACAAGCACAGTCGTGTCCAGCACAGCCTTAACCATGCTTCTTCTTCACGCGGCGAATCTCTTTCACAGCCCCGGCGATCTCTTCCTCTACCTCCCGATCACTCTTCCTCGGGTCGGGTTTGAGATCGCGCACGCGCGATTTCACATCGGCGATTCTCTGCCAGGCACGATCTCGCTCGACCATCGCGACAGGTTTCAAGAGCACGCCGCCTTTGACGATCTGGGCTTCAAGATAGTCGCCTTCTTGAACATTCAATGCGCGCCGCAGCTCAGCAGGAAGGGTGAGCTGCGCCAGTCGGCGAACCCGCATCAATGTCATTTTTCCGCTCTCCGGTCGGTCGGTATACTACGAAATTACGAATTTCGTATCCAGCATACGCGCCTGCCGCAACGTGTCAATTCTTCGTGCTCTCAATAACCTCGTTGCCAGCTCGATCAGTCTGCTCCCCACGGCTTGTGGGCATGATCGACCGGCCGGTCCTCGACCAGGTGCCCACAGCCGCATTTGTGGGCCCAATAGCGCCAGGCACGCCGCGTTTCCAGCGAATAGGGCTTGTAGCCGGCGTTGCGCGTCGCAATCTCACCCGCATGGAGAGCCTTGATTTCGCCCCCGAGGCGTAGCGAATTCATCAGCACGCGCGCATTGCGCGGCACATAGACCGCCATCCGCACCACCTCGATGAGGGAGCGCGCCGCCGCGGAAAAGCCGTGGCCGCGCATCAGCACGACATTGTGGGTGCCCAGGGAGCGGGCGAGATCGCGCGCCTGCTCCAGTTTGGTCACCAGCATGTTGGTGGCGGGGCCGAACCGGTCTGCCATGTCCCACACCGGCACATGGCCGCCCATGAAGCTGCCCGAATGAATGACGGGGCGCAGCGGCGTTGCGGTGATTGAAAACGGCAGCACATCCTCCGCATGGGCGTGCACCACCGCCTGCACGTCCGGCCGCGCCTCGTAGATACCGCCGTGAATAAATCGCTCATGATAGAGCGGGCGGGCGTCGTCATGCACCGGCGTGCAGTCGAGGTTGAACTCGATGATATGATCTTCCTCGACCATTTCGGGTGCGACGGAGGCCGCGAGCAGGAACCGATGCGGGTCGTCAGGATGGCGCACGCTCACATGGCCATAGGCGTCCACGACATCCTCGTGGGCGAGAATGCGGTTGGCGACGACGAGGTCGCGCACCAGGGCGGAGAGTACAGTCATGAGGTGCCTGGGTGGTGAGCAGCGCGTAGCGGCCGGAAGCGGGATTCGTTTACATTATGCTAACCCACGTGCCGGTGATTTTGGAGGACGCAAGATGGGCGAGAAAGCGCTTCGCACCATTATGCTGACAGTCGCGCTCGGGCTGTGGCCGTTCGTGGCCATGGGGTTTCATCTCCAGGAGGCGACGATCGCCGACATCCACCGCGCCATCCTGGCCAAGGAACTCACGGCGACGGAGCTTGTACGGCTCTACCTCAAGCGAATCGAAGCCTATAACGGTCAATGCGTCAGAGGCGACGCGGATGCCAGCGGTTTCGTGCTTGGCGATATCGAGCCTATTGAGCACGCCGGCAAGCTGGGTGCCCTGATGACCCTCAACATCCGCGGCAAGCGGTCCAAGACCGACACAGCCGACAGCGATCCCAACATGCCCGACGCGCTCGAAACGGCGCGTGCCCTTGATCAGGAGTTTGCCCGCACTGGCCGCCTGAAAGGGCCGCTGCATGCTGTAGTGTTCGCCCTCAAAGACCAGTTCGACACCTTCGATATGCGCTCGACCAGCGGTGCGGCAGCGGCTTACGCCAACGACCGGCCGCCGCGTGACGCCGAGGTCGTGGCGCGCCTGCGCGCTGCCGGCGCCATCATTCTCGCCAAGGCCAACATGGGCGAGTACGCCTCCGGCGACCGCAATACCTACGGCGGCACCACCTGCAATCCCTATGATACCTCACGCAGTGCGGGGCGCTCCAGCGGCGGGTCGGGTGCCGCGGTGGCGGCCAATCTTGTCACCTGTGCGATCGGCGAGGAAACCGGGCCATCGGCGCGCAATCCGGCCGCCAATGGCAGCCTGGTCGGCATCGTGGCGACCCACAGCCTGGTGAGCCGCGCTGGTATTATCCCGGCCTCGCTCACCCGCGACCGGCCCGGTCTGTTATGCCGCACAATAAAGGACGCCGCGACCGTGCTGGCTGCGGTCGCCGGTTACGATCCGTGCGACCCCGCCACTGCGGCAAGCGACGGCCAAGTGCCAAGCCGGCCCTATCCGGACAATGTCGACATGGCGAACCTGCAAGGCGTGCGCCTTGGCGTCGTGCGCGAATTCATGCAACCACACACCAAGGCTGACGAGGACAGCATCGCGGTTGCCGAGGCTGCGCTGCGCGATCTGGCCAAAGCCGGCGCCACACTGGTCGATCCCGGCCCGGGCGGCGCCCTGTTCCAGGATGCGCTTGCCGAGATCCTGCCCGCGCTCGATGCCCCGACGCTTGCGGCCGTGTTCACGGAGACATTCCCTCCCGGCGCTAATCTTGATAGGAGCCTCGCGGTCGGCGGTAAAGCCAGTAAACTCCCGGCCGAACTCACGCTGCGTGTCATGGCCGAGCGCGCGCCGCCGACGCAGGGCGAGGTGCTGTTCGCGCTGGAGCGCTACCTGCGCGACCGCGGCGATAAAAACATCCGCAGCGTCGCCGATCTCATCGCCAAGTCGACCTTCTACCATCATGCGCCGATCGCCGGCGTGACGGCGGTACCTAAAGGCCGGCTGGAAGAACTCGAGGCCCGCACCGATCGGCTTACCCGCAAGAGTGACGGCCGCCCGCTGGTACGCAAGCTCGCCAATACCACACTCGATATCAGCGGCTGGCACACCAACCGCACCGTGCTCCAGATGCTTATCAACAAGGTGATGGCGGACAACAAGCTCGATGCGCTGGTCTACCCGACCAAGACGGTGCTGGCGCCGCGGCTCGCTGAGCCCGTCGAGCCAATCAATCTCAAGACCGTACAGGACAAGGTGACGGTCGTCGTCGACGGCGAGGAGTACGAGCGCACCGTCGAGCGCGTCATCGATCTGCGGGCGCCGCTGACGCCGCGGCTGAGCCCGAATTCCGGCTATCCGACCATTGTGGTGCCGGCCGGGTTCGCAAAGCGGGTCTACGACCGCGCCGTGGTGCGCGGCCCCGACGGCAGCAAGCGCGCCGGCGATTTTCTTCCGCCCAAGCCGGTCGAGCTGCCGGTATCGATGGACTTCCTCGGACGGGCCTTCAGCGAGCCGCTGCTGATCCGCATCGCGGCCGGTTACGAGGCCGCAACCCGGCATCGCCGGCCGCCGCCAGATTTCGGTCCGCTGACTGGGGAACCGTAACAGGCCCCGGCTATTGGAAGTTCCGAGCGATCCGGTACCCTCGCTTCTTCCAACCTTCCCCGCTGTAGGCACCTTTGGTCGCCCCGTTTGCGCTCAGTGTTCGCCGGCAACAAGGCGACCACGAGGATCGCCTCTACGGCTCCAGCTCGCTGTCCCAATAAAGATAGTCGAGCCAGCTGTCGTGCAGGTAGTTTGGCGGAAACAGCCGGCCGTTGCGGTGCAAATGGTGGACGGTGGGCTGGAACGGCATTTGGGTCGGGAACATACCCGACTCCTTGGGGGTCAGGTTACCCTTGCGTAGGTTGCAAGGCGAGCATGCCGCAACCACATTGTTCCATGTGGTCTGCCCGCCGCGCGAACGAGGCAGCAGATGATCGAATGTCAGATCGTCATCGGCGCCGCAATATTGGCAGGAAAACCGGTCACGCAAGAACACGTTGAACCGCGTAAAGGCCGGATAGGTCGATGGCTTGACGAATGTCTTAAGCGAAACCACGCTGGGCAGCAACATCTCGAAGCTCGGGCTGCGCACCGCCTTTTCGTAATTCGCCACGATATTCACGCGATCGAGAAACACGGCCTTGATGGCGTCCTGCCAGCACCACAACGACAAGGGATAGTAGCTCAACGGACGAAAATCCGCGTTGAGCACCAGGGCCGGCCATCCGTTATGTGCCACGTGAGCGTTCAAGGCAACGCTCCTCCACCTCGTCCAAGCAAGCCCGGTCGATCACGGAGATCGCTTCAGAATCCACCTTATAGGGGGACGTTACAGGAATGTGAAGCTGGCCCCAAATTCTACGCAGGCGAGGCGAACCGGCTCCGACAATCACGGCCGCTTCATTCCGAATCGCCTGGCCAGAAATTCGCCACCATGTCGCAGCCCTTCCTGGTCGATACCATGGCCGATTCCCGCCGAGATGTGCCACTCGACCGGGATTTCGAGGGCGGCGAGATACTGGGCGGAAAGGAACAGCGCCTGCGCCGGGATGAGATCGTCGTGATCGCCATGCACCAGGAGGACAGGGGGGCGCACCTTGATCTCGCCGGCGACCGCATCGGGTTGGGCGCCGTCGGGCAGTACGAAAAGCCCCGAATATGCCAAGATTGCGGCCGGCCGCTCCGCACGCCGCAGGCCCAGGTGCAGGGCCATCATGGTGCCCTGGCTAAATCCCACAAGTGCAAGCGCACTGCCCGGCAGGTTGTTGCGCCTAAGTTCTTCGCCAATAAAGTGTTCCAGGACGGGGGCTGCCTTGTTGACCCCGATCCAACGTTCGTTCTTCTCCCTGAAAGTAAGGGAAAACCATTGTCGGCCCGTCGGCCCCTGGGGGCACCGCTCGGGAGCATGGGGCGACACAAAGGCCGCGTCAGGCAGAAGGTTTTGCCAGGCACGTCCCAGATCAATCAGGTCGTTGCCGTCGGCACCATAACCATGAAGAAAGATGACAAGCTGACGCGCTGGTCCGCGGGAACGCGGCGCCAGCCGCGGCCCAGTCAGTTCGGCAGGCATCATTCCTCCATACTATTCGGCGGGTTGTACCGGAACAGCGGCACGCTGTCTGATTGCACGATAATAGGCCCATAACAGCCGCGCTGCCACGCCGCGCCATGGACGCCACGGTTCGGCGAGCGCTGTAATCTGCTTTACGTTCGGTCGTGCCGGCAATCCAAAAGCAAGCCGCGCAGCTTCCTGCAGGGCAAGATCGCCGGCCGGCCAGGCGTCCGGATGTCCCAGACAAAACAGCAGGTAGATATCGGCCGTCCAGGGTCCGATGCCGTGAACGGCGCAGAGTGCCCGGTGGGCGGCGTCGGCCGGCATGTCCGCCAGCGCTTCACAATCGAGTACGCCGCCAACAATAGCCCGGGCGATCTCCTTGAGGGCACGGATTTTGGGTCGTGACAGGCCGAGCCGGCCGAGCCGGTCGGCTCGCGCCTTTATGAGCCTTTGCGGGGTGAATGGATTATAGGCAGCAGCGAGACGCCCCCAGATCGCACTGGCGCTCGCAGTTGACAGCTGCTGGGACACCACAATGCTGGCTATTCCGACAAATCCCCCGGGCCGCCGCCGCAACGGCAGGGCTCCGGCGCGGGCGGCCACGTCGGCAAGCCGCGGATCGGCTGCCACCAGCGCGCCAAGACCCGCAGCAATATCGTCCTCCGTATCAATGCGGCGGTACATGTCGTGGCGTCGGCTTGAACAGAAGGGCAGGAAATCACCAAGATTGGGGTAAACCGATGATTTACCCGACTTGGCTTTCCGACAGGCGTCCGACAAGTATCCACAAAGGCCTGCTGGTAACAATGCCGACATTCCGTTTTGCGCCCAGCCCCAACGGTTATCTGCATCTTGGCCATGCGCTGTCGGCGATCCTGAATTTCGACATGGCGCAACGGTGCGGGGGGAGGTTTCTCCTGCGGATTGAAGATATCGATATGGCGCGATGCCGCCCCGAATTCGAGACCACCATCTACCAGGATCTCGTCTGGCTCGGGATCAAGTGGGAGGGGCCGGTGTGGCGTCAGTCGGCCCATTTCGACGTTTACGGAGGGGCGCTCCGGCAACTTGATTCCATGGGACTGATCTATCCGAGCTTCGAGAGCCGAGCGGAGATCGCGCGCCTTGTGGCGGAGCGCGAGCGTGCCGGGCCGTGGCCGCGCGACCCTGACGGTGTCCCGTTCTATCCGGGCGAGGCCAAAAGGTTGCCGGCGATCGAGCGCAAGCGCCGCCGGAATGCCGGCGATTCGTTCGCGCTCCGCCTCGACATGGCTGCGGCGGTGAGGTTTATGTCCGTGCACCGCGGTGGCGCGCCCTTGACCTGGACCGAGACGGGCGCCGGACCGGCCGGTGAAACCGGCGTCATCATCGCCGACCCCGCCGCATGGGGCGACGTCATTCTGGCGCGCAGAGATGTACCGACCAGCTATCACCTCTCGGTGGTGGTCGATGACGCCCGCCAGGGCATTACCCACGTGGTACGCGGCCAGGATCTGTTCCATGTCACCGGCCTGCACCGTTTGCTGCAGGACCTTCTCGGCCTGCCGCAACCTGTCTATCATCACCATCGCCTGGTCCGCGACGCCGAGGGCCGCAAGCTGTCCAAATCGACACGTGCGACTGGCTTGCGAGAGCTGCGGGCAAGCGGAACCGCGCCGGCCGACATCCGTCGGACAATCGGACAACCGCAATCCGGCCTTTCGGACTATTAGGACAAAGGCAATCTGGCCTTCTGGCCGATTAGAGGGTGGCACGGACTCATGCCATTATGTGACCGAAGTCGGTGGGGTGAATGACCAGAACCAGCACTCGAAAGGGGAAGTCAAGGCACTCCCGCCGCAGAGATCGCAAGCCGGCGCCGGCGCGCACCGGCAAGCGCCGTACCAAGCCGGCCTCGCGTGCGATTGAAATCGTTTTGGCGGCGTTTGCCCACGACATCCGCACACCGCTGACCGGTATTCTGGCACTAAGCGAACTGCTCGCCACCTCGGAGCTCAATGAACGCGAACGGCGCTGGGTCGCGACCATCAAGGATGCGGCTGAGCACCTCGCCCAACTCACCACCTTGATTATCGAAGGCGCGCGTGTCGGGGTTGGACGGATCGCGGCGACGCAGGAGGCTTTTTGTCTCCCAGACTTTGCAGCGGCGCTCGCGGCCTCCCTGGCTGCGCGCGCGGAAGCAAAAAACCTCACATGTGAAGCAACAATAGCCACCGGCCTGCCCGAGCATGTGCGCGGCGACGCTGTGAGATTGCGTATCGCGCTTGAAAATCTCATGGCCAACGCGGTGAAATTCACCGAGCACGGAGAGGTCGGCCTCAAGGTCGAGGCCGCATCACGCCCACGCAACAAGCTGCTGCTCACGTTTACGGTTACCGACAGCGGCATCGGCATGAGCGCCGCCGAGATCAAACGGCTATTTCGTCCTTTCGCCCAAGCAAACCGCGAGATCGCACAGAAATTCGGTGGTTCCGGTCTCGGCCTCGTGCAGGTGCGACGGCTTGCGCAAGCCATGCACGGAGAGCTCAGGGTCGAAAGCACGCCCGGGTCCGGCTCGACGTTTTGGCTTACCGTCACGGTGGACCGCGCTGCTCCGCCCGAAGCTCGCGCGGGCGCCGCTGCAGCCACGACACACGGCGACAAGGCGGCGCGTGCGCTGAACATTCTGTGCGTCGAAGACAATCCTTACGGCCGGGTGGTGATGAATGCCATTCTGACAGAACTGGGCCATCGGGTCGATTTCGCTGGCAGTGGCGAGACCGCGGTCGAAGCGGTATCGCGCGGTGGGCCCGATGTGGTGCTGATCGACATGACGCTCGCCGGTATCGACGGTTTTGAGGCGACGCGGCGCATCCGCGCGCTGCCCGGGCCCGCCGCTACAATGCCGGTTATCGGCATCTCGGGCCGTCCCCGGGCGAGCGACCTCAACGCCGCGATCGCAGCCGGCATGAATGCCTACCTGACCAAGCCGGTGAGCCCGCGCGTCCTGGCGGATACACTGGCGAGCGTGCATGAGTGAAAGGCGGCTCGTTTTCCAGACGGGAACATTGGGTTCAAGGATCAAGGAGTTCGAGCGTCAAGGTTATCCACCGACGTGGCGGTTTCGTTCTTCGCCCATGCGATTGCCTGCTCAAGCCGGTCATTCCCCCAGAACAGTTCGCCTGATCCGGTGGTAAAACTCGGCGCTCCATAGATGCCGAGCGATTGGGCCTGGTCGGTTGTCCGGCGCAAGGCCTCTTTCGTTTTCGTTGCCTCCGCGGCCGCGAGTGCGTCGGGCGGCGCCTCACCGATATCGTCGAGGATGGCGGCGAGCACCGCCCGGTCCGCAATGGAGTGGCCGTTCGCAAATTGCGCCCGGAAGACAGCGCAGGAGAATTGCGGGCGCACCACGACCGGCAGCGCGGTTGCGACGCGGGCGGCCAGCAGGCTGTTCTGCGGGAACGGGTTCGGTCGCATGATCGGCGGCAGGCCCATGCGGGCGCATAGCCGCTCCATGTCGCGCCACATGTTCCGGCCCTTGGCCGGAAATAGATTGAACGGGGAATTGGTCCATCCCTGGCCGGCGAAGATGGGGCCCAACAGAAAAGGGCGCCATCCAACATCAACGCCTGCCTGCGCCGCGAGCATCTCGATGCGTTCTGCCGCGAGCCACGAGTAGGTCGAGGCAAATTCGTACCAAAACGTCAATGATGGTTTCATGTGGGCACCTTGTGAGATGCTGCCTTGGGTCTTTCGTGGCCGCGAGCCAATCGGCGGTTAAAGACTGTGACCGACACCCCGCCGGCGGCGGCTCATGATTTTGGCATCAGCGCCAGAAGGCGTGTCACCATGGCGCTGTTTGGATCAGTAAGCGCGTCGAGCACGGTGAAGTGATTAGCGCCGACGATCTTCTCGTACCGCGTTATAGCGCCCCCATTTCCCCAGGCATCCACGATAATGCGGCTTTGGCGCAGAAATTCGTTGGACTCGTACGTCCCTACTACGGCGTCGAGCACGCGGCCACGTGGTGCCGGCCATAATACCGGTGATATTTTTCGTGCGCCGTCGGCATCGAGACGAAAATCCTGGTTCATGGACACATGAACCAGGGGCGCAAGATCGAAGACACCGGAAATCGCATATCCGGCGGACACCAGGTCAGCCGGCGCGGTGGCATCCAGGGCGGGCCAATTGGTCGCCAACATCGCTGCGGTCAAATGGCCGCCAGCCGAATGCCCGAACACCAACACGCGCCTGCCATAGCGATGCCACAACGAGAGAAGCGCACGCCGCATTTCCTTGATGATATCGGCAATACGCACCTGTGGACAAAGATTATACCCCGGTAGCGCGACTCCGATACCATGAGCGTTGAGGCCGGCCGCGAGATGGCTGAACAGCGACGGCTCGAAATTGCGCCACCAGCCGCCATGGATGAACACCGCCAGCGGCGCATCGGCGCGCGCATCGAACAGATCGATGATCTCGCGTGGCGTCGGGCCGTAGCTGATGCGGGCCTGGCGTTGTGCCCGCAGTCGGGCCCGATAGGATTCGGAGTCCGTGGCCCATCGCGCAAAGATCTGCGGGTGCTCGGGCACCCGCGCTCGATTGTCGTACTCCCTTTCGTAGTCGACCCCGGTCATCGCCAAGCTCCCGTGCATCGCACAGTGCGGCAACATGCTTTGGCCCGCAAGCGGCTTGCATCCGCCGCCGCACGCCCTTGTCGATTTCCCTCCGTCATGAAATGTTGGCTTAGATTTTTGCCGCCACCCTGACTGCAAGATCGACAAATTCGGTCGATGCCTGATGTCGATGATTTCACCGCCCGCCGCACCGCTCGATCGCCGTCAATCGTCGACCGCACTCACGGTCGCCCGGGGAACGCAGCGGTTGTTGCTGACGCTCGGGCTGTCCTGTGTAGCCGAACTGCCCCTGCTTTCAGGACGCCGCGCCGATCTCGTAGGGCTTGGCGGCGACGGCGAAATTTGGATCGTGGAGATCAAGTCCTCCATTGAGGATTTCCGCGCCGATCAGAAATGGGGCGACTACCGGACGCATTGCGATCGCCTGTTTTTCGCGACCGCCGACCATGTCCCGCTTGACATCTTTCCCATCGACGCCGGGCTCATCCTGGCCGACGGCTACGGGGCGGAGCTGGTACGCGAGGCGCCGGAGCACCGACTGCACCCAGCAACCCGCAAGAGTGTCACCCTGGCGTTCGCGCGTGCTGCAGCCGTGCGTCTGCAGGCGCTCTGCGATCCCCAAGGCCGCTACGGCACTGAAATCTGACCTGATCCGTCATCCGCCCAAACCAAATCCAAGCAAGACGCGATCGGCGAGAGCGCCTTCTGGCGGGGGTGGATCAGCAATGACGTCAACCGGTACGCAAATGAGGACGCGCTCCAGGGGATTGTAGGCATGCCACCGCGAGAACTTCGAAACGGGACGGAAGAAAAACATCACCGAACTTAGAAACAGCAGCATTGCGTGAACCGCAAGATATGTCGGGCCCAACCAATCGTGCTGGCGTGTATGCGACAGTTCGTGAGCCAAGAGCCATCGACCATGCTCGGCAAGGAACGTCGGTTCCACAATAACGACGTGTCCTATGGTGATGCCTCGAAAACGGTTGAAACGTCCGGCTGGCAGGCAATAGAGCCATGCGTTGGTTGCTTCGCCGCCAATGCGCTGGGGCTTCCGACAACCCAGGAGCCGGGCCGCAGCATGGCCGATGAGCGTGGTAGGCGCCGTCCATACTTCGCGAAATGCACCAAGTGTGTCGCGCTTGCGCGCAGTTGGAATCGAGATGCGGGCCATAATTGTAAATCTATCACTTCGAGCCAGAATGACGGTGGAATGCCAACGCAGCGGTCCGGCAACCCGCAAGAGCATGACGCAGGCGTTCGTGCATGGTGCGGCGTTGCGCCTGTGAGCGCTCTGTTACCGCAGGGCCGCTACGGCAGCGAAATTTGCCGCTCGCGCGCCGTCAAGACGTGATGCCGACCCGGGTTGGCATTGAACCAGCTTCGCAGCCTACGAAGGCAGGGCAAAGCCGGGCCCCGATCGCATCGAGAATAAGCGCATGCGCCTGATCGACGATATCGTCAATCGAAGGCGTTCTGGCGAACATGGCCACCGCGCGCCCGAGGACCTCGTTGCGGGTCGGCAACTGCGGCAAGTGCAGGCTTGCCAGTATGTTCGCAGCACGATGCTGGGTTTCGGAAAGCTTTTCGCGCAGCGCCGAGAGGCTCGATCCGTCGAGGGCCGCTCCGATCGCGGCGGCGATACGGTCGGGATAGAAGCTCTCGGCAAGCTGCGCCGCAGCCCGATTGATCACCCGCGAGCCGAGACGATGCTCGTTACGCAGCACCGTAACGGGCGGCGTCTTCAGGTCCCAGACGAGCCCGATCCACGATAATGCCGTCAGCACATAGTAGGTCGGGTCGTATTCCCACCACTTAAACCCCTGACGAACACTGCTTTGGTAGGCGTGATGATTGTTGTGCCAGCCTTCGCCCATCGTGAAGGTTGCCAGGAACCAATTGTTGCGAGAATCGTCGCCCGTGACGTAGCGTTTCTTCCCCCATACATGGGCGAGCGAGTTGATGCAAAACGTGGCGTGATAGACCAAAACGGTGCTCCAGAAGAACCCGACGATGAGGCCCGGCCATCCGCCGATCAGCAGGCAAAGAACGGCAAGAATGATCGCAGGCACCCATTCGTGCCGGTGTAACCACATCAGCTCCGGATAGCGCGCGAAATCGGCGATCTTCACGAGGTCGGTTGCGTCGTGCTTGGCGGCGAAGATCCATCCGACATGGCTGTACAAGAAACCCTTGTGACGGGGAGAATGGACGTCTTGTGCAGTGTCGGAATGCAGATGATGATGCCGGTGCTTTGCGGCCCACCACAACACGCTGCGCTGCGCGGTACTTTGCGCCAGGGCGGCGAGCACGAATTGAGCGATGCGGCTGGTCGCGTAGGCGCGATGCGAGAAGTATCGATGATATCCGGCCCCGATGGCGAAAATTCGCAACCAGTAAAGCGCGACGCCGATCGCGACCGCCGGCCAAGTGATACCCGTCCAGATGGCCGCGATACACGTCAGGTGCACCAGCACGAAAGGTATGGCGGCTGGATACACGATGTCATCATGTTCACCCTCGGTTCTGCTCACCCCAGCGTTCGCATCGCCCATTCACGGCCCCTCATTCTCGAGCACAATAACGCTCTTACAATCCCGGAAAGGTGAATTCGCACCGCCGAGCCGAGCACCCACCCTGCAGCGCCGTTTACCGGATCGCCCAGCCAGTTCCCGGATCAACACCGGGAAGAGCGATGACAACACAGCGGAGTGCCAACTGATCGAAACAAGCTTTAACGGAAGAAGCGGCCCGATGTCTATTTGGAAGTGGGTTATTTCGGTGCACGCTTTGCCAGAATCCGCTGCAGCGTGCGGCGATGCATGTTGAGACGTCGGGCCGTTTCGGAGACATTGCGCCCGCACAATTCGTAGATGCGCTGAATATGCTCCCACCGCACCCGATCGGCCGACATTGGATTGGCGGGCGGCTCGGCCTTGTGGCCGTCGAGTGCCAGGAGCGCCGCCGCCACGTCATCCGCATCAGCGGGCTTGGACATATAGTCAACTGCGCCGAGCTTTACCGCGGTCACCGCGGTTGCGATATTGCCATATCCGGTGAGAACGATGCCGCGCGCGTCGGGCCGACGCTGCTTGAGTGCCGAAATCACGTCGAGACCACTGCCGTCCCCGAGCCGCATGTCGACGACCGCGAAGGCCGGCGCCGATTTCTCGACTTGGTTCAGGCCATCGGCGACCGATTCGGCGGTCGTCACAGCAAATCCGCGGCCCTCCATGGCCCGGGCCAGACGTTGCAGAAAGGATTTGTCGTCCTCGACGATCAGCAGCGTGCGATCGCCCGGCATCGCTGCAACGAGATTTTCTGTCATGACAATCATGCCTTCAATCAGTGAACGCGACTAGCGGCGCGGTAACCCGCCCGAACTGCATACTAGGTATGCGGTCAATGGGTTTCGGCAAGAGGAGGCGTTTCCATTTTGTGAGGTTCTTCAGCCCCGCGCGTGTCTGAGGGCTCGCCTTCTTTCTTCCCGGTGCCCTCCAATCCAAAGGTGTTGTCGTTCGGCAATTGCGAAATCAACGGACGCTCGAAATCGCCCCGTTTCCAGCGCACTCGGACGATTGCGCCGCGCTGCGGGAACTGCTTGTTTTTCAATGATATTTTAGCGCCAGATCGGGCCAGCAGTGTCTTCGCAATAAAGAAACCCAATCCGAGCCCCGGCATCTCTCGCCCACGCATGCGCCGGCCCCGCTCGCTGGTTACATACGGCTCTCCCATGCGATCGATGATTTCCGGTGGAAAGCCCGATCCGTCGTCGCTGACCACGACTATGACTTTTTCGTCGCTCCAGGTCGCAGTAACCTCGACGCGTTCGCGGGCGAAATCGATCGCATTCTCAAGGATGTTTCCGAGCCCATACAGCACCGCAGGATTGCGCGCTCCAACTGGCTCGTTGGGGTCGTCCTTGGCAATCTCGACCTCGATCGCGACGCCAGCCCCCCGATGGGGCGCCACCACTTCTTCGATCAAGGCAGAGAGTTTCATCCGCTCGAACGGCTCGCCCGGCGCAGGCAATTCGGTCAGCTTTCCGAGAATGACCCGGCAGCGCTGCGCCTGCTCCCGCAGCAGGCGGATATCCTCGGCAAAGCGGGAATTGGGCTCGATCTCGCGTTCCAACTCACGGGCCACCACCAGAATTGTGGAAAGCGGCGTGCCGAGCTCATGAGCGGCCGCCGCCGCAAGGCCGTCGAGCTGCGACAAGTAATGCTCGCGCGTCAACACCAATTCGGTTGCCGCCAGCGCGTCGGTGAGCCGGCGCGACTCCTCGATAATCTGCCAAGCATAGATGCTTATATAGCCGATCGCCAACATCAGGGAGAGCCACACGCTGATAATGTAGAGCGGAGGCAGTTCGAGCGGTTCCTCTTCGGGCCACGGCAACGGATAATAGAAACGCACCAGAATGGTGGCGCAGATGAACACGAGAGCGCCGAGAATCAGGGTCATGCGCTTGGGGAGCGCCGCAGCCGAAATGAAGACGGGACCCGCCAACAGGAATGAGAACGGATTCTGCATTCCTCCCGTGAGGTACAGCAGCCCCGCCAGCTCGACGATGTCGAGCGCCAAGAGCCGTGCGGCCTGCTGCGGTTCAAGGCGCTGGTCCCCGCGGAACAGTAGCCGCAGCGCCACATTTACCGACGCGTAGGCCGCAATGACTGCCAGGCAAGCCCAAAAAGGCACCTCAAGATCGAAGCCGTCATTAACGACGAGGACGGCCGCGGTTTGCCCGAGAACAGCAAGCCAACGCAGTCGCACCAGGGTGTCGAGACGCACGTGGCGCAACGTTTGCGGCGTTTGCTCCTCCAATACTTCAGACATGATCCGACCATAATATCAGACACAAGAGCTCGGCAATCAGGGCGGTATCAATCTCTTGACCTTGTCGCCAAGCGCCGATTACTGAACTCTCTTAAGAGACATCAGGCCTCTTTGGTTCACCGAGGCAAGCCTTATAAACCCGAGGCGCCGGTCCAGCTCAATGTGACCAGATTTTTGCGGCGAGTGACCGGCGATCCGCGACCACCGGTAATCGTATGACCGTCTCCGCCGTCGCCGTCGAACGGCTTGTGAAGATCTACCAGCGCGGCAGGGCCGTCGACGGCATCAGCTTTACGCTGCCAATCGGGTCTGTCACCGGCCTCTTGGGCGGCAACGGTGCCGGCAAAACCACCACCATTGCCATGATCATGGGGCTTCTGACACCGACGTCCGGCAACGTGCGGGTACTTGGTGCCAAAATGCCGGGCCAACGCTACCGCGTGCTGCACCGCATGAACTTCGAAAGTCCCTATGTGGAGATGCCGATGCGGCTCACGGTGCGCCAGAACCTGACGGTATTCGGCCGCCTCTATGGCGTGACCGAACTCGCAGATCGCATCGACGCACTGGCACACGAACTCGACCTCACCGACCTGCTCGACCGGCCGAACGGCAAGCTGTCTTCCGGGCAAAAAACCCGCGTATCGCTCGCCAAGGCTCTCATTAATCACCCCGAAGTGTTGCTGCTCGACGAGCCTACCGCTTCGCTCGATCCTGATACCGCCGACTGGGTGCGAGCGAGACTGCAGCGTTACCGTTCCGAGCGTGGCGCCACCCTCCTCCTCGCCTCCCACAATATGAGCGAGGTCGAGCGGCTTTGCGAGCGCGTCATCATCTTGAAGAGCGGCCGGATTGAAGATGACGGCACACCCGCCGAACTGCTGGCGCGTTATGGACGTCGGACTCTCGAGGAGGTGTTCCTCGATGTCGCGCGCGGCCGTAGCCATCTGCGCCAGGCCGCGCAGTGAGCAAGACGCCATGAACTTCGGCTTCGAGCATGCGATCTCCTGGCGCCGGATTGCCGCTATGGTCGAGCGGTATTGGTATTTGCTGCGTTCATCGTGGCCCCGGCTTCTCGAACTCGTCTACTGGCCCGCGGTGCAGATGCTGATGTGGGGGTTCCTGCAGCTCTATATTGGCCAGAATGCCGGGTATTTCGCGCGCGCAGGCGGCACCTTCATTGGCGCGGTGCTGCTGTGGGATATCCTGTTCCGAGGCCAGCTCGGCTTTTCGGTGTCGTTCCTTGAGGAAATGTGGTCACGCAACCTCGCAAATCTGATGATGAGCCCGCTTAAGCCGATCGAGTTCGTCCTTGCCCTGATGGTGATGAGCATCGTTCGTCTCTTGATCGGCATGGTGCCGGTCTCATTACTCGCTATCGGCTTCTTCGGCTTCAATCTGTACGGGATGGGCCTCGCGCTTGCGGCATTTTTTCTCAATCTGATTCTGACCAGCTGGGCGGTGGGCATTTTCGTTTCCGGGGTGGTCATGCGAAACGGCCTCGGCGCCGAGAATCTCGCTTGGACCATCATGTTCCTGCTGATGCCGCTGACCTGTGTGTATTACCCCGTTGGGGTCTTGCCGCCCTGGCTGCAGATGGTGGCATGGTCGCTACCGCCGACCTATGTGTTCGAAGGTATGCGGGCCCTGCTGATCGACCACACCTTTCGGTCCGAACTTATGATCCAGGCTTTTTTTATGAATGTAGTCCTGTTCGCGGTCGGCGTGATGGGTTTCATGTTGTTGCTGAGGTCGGCGCGCCGATACGGATCGCTGATTCAGACGGGGGAATGACGACGCAATCCTCGTCCACGCACCGACCCTTCGTCGCAGATAATTGCAACATTTATGGCCGTTTGATCATCCTTTCGGATAATAAATGCCGGAGAACCAGCGCCTTTATATTGACGCACGCCTGACGCATCACCATCTTGCTGCAATGCAGCATGCATAAGGAAGACCGGTATGGCTATCGGTGAATTCGGAGGCGCCCCCAAGCTGCCTGGCGAAGGCGGGCTTCTGCTCTCCGCACCCATGTACTGGTTTTACGAAATGAGTCAGGCGGCGCTCAATCCATCGCGAGCGCTCGCCGACGCCACCAAGCTGCTGTTCAAGAACCCGCTCAATCCGCTGTCGCTCACGACGTTCGGCAAATCGATTGCGGCGGCCTGCGAGGTATTCGAGCGCTCCACGCGTCGCTATAGCCGGCCCGAATGGGACATCACGAACACACTGGTCGGTGGTGAACGGGTGCCGGTGAACATCGAGGCGGTTTGGGAGCGCCCATTTTGCCGGTTGCTGCACTTCGCCCGTGTTTTCGAACACGCACCGTTGCGGCCGCAGCCGCGCTTGCTGATCGTAGCGCCCTTGTCAGGCCACTATGCAACCCTGTTGCGGGGCACCGTCGAGGCGTTTTTGCCCAATCACGACGTCTATGTCACGGACTGGACCGATGCCCGCATGGTGCCGGTCGTCGAAGGACGGTTCGATCTCGACGATTATATCGATTACCTGATCTCGATCCTGCATGTCCTCCGCGGCGATGTCCATGTCATCGCGGTGTGTCAGCCCTCGGTGCCGGTGTTGGCTGCAGTTGCGCTGATGGAGGCGGTCGAAGATCCTTGCGTGCCTCACTCCATGGTGCTGATGGGCGGACCAATCGACACGCGTGTCAATCCGACCCACGTCAATAAACTCGCTGAATCCCGCGGCACCGAGTGGTTCCGCCGCAACGTGATCACCAAGGTGCCGTTTCCTCAACCGGGTGTCATGCGTGATGTTTATCCGGGATTTTTGCAGCTGCACGGTTTCGTCAGCATGAATCTCGATCGTCATATCGAAGCCCACCGCAACCTGTTCCATCATCTGGTGCAAGGCGACGGTGATTCGGCCCAAAAGCATCGCGAATTTTATGACGAATATCTTGCCGTGATGGACCTTGCGGCCGAGTACTACCTGCAAACTGTCGAGACTGTCTTCGTCCGTCACGCCTTGCCCAAGGGCACCATGACGCACCGGGCGCAGCCGGTAGATCCCTCAAAGATCCGGCGCGTCGCCCTTATGACGGTGGAAGGCGAGCACGACGATATTTCGGGGGTCGGTCAGACAGCAGCGGCTCATCGGTTGCTCAGCAACATTCCCGACAACCTCAAAACCCACTGGCTGCAGCCCGGCGTCGGCCATTACGGCGTATTCAATGGCTCGCGGTTCCGCGCCGAAATCGCGCCGCGCATCGCGGATTTCGTGCTGTCTCAAAATTTGCGCCATACCGGCTACAGAGGCATGCCCGCTGAGGCCAAGCAAGCGGCCTATCAGGAGCCTACCTAGCATCAAGTCCGCTCGATCACGTCGCGTCCCTTGATTGAGGCAATCTTCAACGGAAAGTCGGCGGGTTGATTCTCACCCGCGATACGTAAGTGCGAGGATTTTGCAAGTTCGTTTGCAAAATCCTCTTAACGGTACTTAACTAATTGAATCTGTTAGAATATTTAAACCGACACAGATGCAGTGTTGACCTAGATAAAATGAATCCATATTCATCATTTGTGACTACTGCAGCTTGTGATCGGCTGCAATCTGTCCGCAAGATGATGTAGATTCTGACCTCAAAAAGAATATGCCTTGCCAACGCGACGAATATGCCACTATCGAGCCAAGAAACTCCCTCCCGGAAATTGCCATCCATGACTTTGCGTGCACTTCTTTATCGTCGTCCGACGGAACCGCAGGCCATTGAAGTCGATTGCGACGGAGCCATCCATCTGGTCCGCTTGCGGCGTCATCGCCAAGCCCGCCGCTACACACTTCGCGTCGTCGCAGTCACACGCGAAGCCGTTCTCACCATTCCGCCGCGCGGCAGCTTTCGGGAAGCCCGT
>Ga0209465_10000120_pt1 | contig 36362 bp, 27 predicted proteins | sample PanSoiPlot1MoBio_FD_188321 | JGI IMG/M metagenome (GOLD analysis project Ga0209465, IMG submission 188321) | Tropical forest soil microbial communities from Panama analyzed to predict greenhouse gas emissions - Panama Soil Plot 1 MoBio (SPAdes)... | ecosystem: Environmental > Terrestrial > Soil...
CCCTACGAGCGCCTGCTGGGAGATGCCATGGCAGGTGATGCCACCGAGTTCGCCCGCCAGGACTATGTCGAGGAAGCCTGGCGAATCGTGGATCCCATGCTCAAGGCAGACACGCCGGTATTCACTTACGTCGCCGGAACCTGGGGCCCGGACGAAGCCGCACGCATTGCACCGCCGGATGGTGGCTGGAAAAATCCTACGGGTCCCGATGAAGAAACCAACAGCATGATGCTGACGGCAGAATAATTCGGCCGCTTCGGTCAATTCTCTGGGTGTCAATAACACCAGTTCGCAGGAGGCAATGCAAATCGAAGCACAGTCCGATGCGGAGGAGTGCTGGGAGAAAACCGGAAGTGGCCTGGGAGTTAGTCGAAACCCATCTCGCAGCCGAGTACAGCTCAGGCCGAACGGCAGCGCGCTGACTCGGCAAAGTCGCGGCACTAGAAAAATAAGTGAGGCAAAGACGATGAGCGATCAAGAGCTTGAGTTGTTGTGCATAAACACGATCCGAACGTTGTCAATCGACGCGGTCCAACAGGCAAAATCGGGACATCCCGGTACGCCGATGGCCTTGGCTCCGCTGGTTTACACCATCTGGAACCGGGTAATGGACTTCGATCCGCAGGATCCTATCTGGCCTAATCGCGATAGGTTCGTTCTATCGAATGGGCATGCCTCTATGCTGCTGTGGTCAATCCTGCACCTCACCGGTGTACAGGCCGTGAATGCCGATTACGAACGGCTCGGGCAACCATCGGTAACGCTCGACGATATTCGCCGTTTTCGGCAGCTCGGCAGCAAGGCTCCGGGGCATCCCGAATATCACTGGGTCTCGGGCGTCGAGACTACGACAGGCCCCTTGGGGCAAGGGGTAGCCACCAGTGTGGGCATGGCAATTGCTCAAAAATGGCTGGCCAATCGCTACAACAAACCCGGATTCGACATCTTCGACTACAACATCTATGCCGTATGCGGCGACGGTTGCATGATGGAAGGCATATCGTCCGAGGCCGCTTCGCTTGCGGGGCACTTGGGACTCGACTGTCTCTGCTGGATCTGGGACAACAACCACATCACTATTGAGGGCAACACTAGCATTGCCTTCACGGAAGATGTCGCTGCCCGCTTCCTCGCCTATGGTTGGAATGTACTGCGGGTCGGAGACGCCAATGATGTCGACCGCATTGAACACGCGCTCCGGGTATTCCAGCAGACGACCGGCCGGCCGACCTTCATCGTGCTCGACAGCCACATCGGATATGGCTCTCCCCATAAACAGGACACATCAGCGGCGCATGGCGAACCACTCGGCGATGATGAGGTCCGGTTGACTAAGCGCGCCTACGGCTGGCCTGAGGACGCGAAGTTCCTGGTTCCTGACGGCGTTCGCGAATACTTCTCGGCGGGCATTGGCAAACGCGGAGCTGACGCCCGCGCTGAGTGGACAAAGCTCTTTGCAAACTATCGTGCCCAGTTCTCCGAGTTAGCTGCTGAAATCGACCAAATGCAGAAGCGTGAACTGCCTGAGGGATGGGACCGCAACCTCCCAGTCTTTCCTGCGGACGAGAAAGGCATGGCGGGGAGAGATGCCTCGGGCAAGGTCCTGAACGTACTCTCGCAGAACATACCATGGCTGCTCGGAGGATCCGCAGATCTTGGTCCCTCCAACAAGACCTCTCTTACTTATCAAGGTGCGGGGAATTTCCAAGCAGGCACGCCGGAGGGCAAGAACCTGCACTACGGCATCCGTGAACACTCGATGGGCGCCATTGTGAACGGGTTGTCACTTTCTAAGCTCCGTTCCTATGGCGCCACATTCTTCATCTTCAGCGACTATGTTCGGCCTGCGATTCGCCTGGCCGCGTTGATGGAACTGCCCGTGTTCTATGTTTTTACTCACGATGCCATGGGCGATGGTGAAGATGGTCCAACCCATCAACCGGTTGAGCATCTGGCATCACTGCGGGCCATTCCGGGACTCGTAACCATCAGGCCCGCAGACGCCAATGAAGTTGTCGAGGCCTACCGTTACGTCCTCCAACTACGCCATAAGCCAGCTGTACTGGTGCTGTCGCGCCAGGCGCTGCCCACAATTGACCGCATTAAGTATGCACCGGCGACCGGCGTTGCCAAGGGTGCTTACGTGCTGGCCGATGCAACGGCAGGCAAACCAGAAGTAATCCTCATCGCTTCAGGAAGCGAGGTTATTCTTGCTTTGCAAGCGCATGAACAACTACTGGCAGAAGGCATTGCGTCGCGGGTTGTGTCAATGCCGTCCTGGGATATCTTCGAGAGCCAGCCACAGGAGTACCGCGACAGCGTACTCGCACCGGAGGTAAAGGCACGGGTAGCCATCGAGCAGGCATCAACTTTCGGATGGGAACGTTACGTAGGAGGAACTGGCCACATCATCGGTATGCGGACTTTCGGGGCTTCCGCGCCGTTGAAAGAACTACAACAGAAATTCGGATTCGAACCTGGCAAGATTGTGGCGGCCGCGAAGGAGCGATTAGCGATTACAGCATGACCTGCGGTGCCGGGCTTGGGCCTTCTTCAGACAAGCGATTAGTCGCCGATGCTGAAAGCCGGTGGCCCATTGGCGGTGATGTGCTCTGTCATCAGCGACCCCGGACTCCACCGACTCCACTTCCTCCAGCACGATTGATCGCGGCCCGGTGCAGATGGCCGAGTCGAACAGACCGGCACGGAACGGCCGGGCCGATAGACGAGCGCGCACGCAAGCAACTGCCCCTGTGCAAAGCGCTCGTTCCGGACAATTCTGTTAATTGATTGATGGGCTGCGGCTGGCGTTCCAGTGACGCTGTGGCGAAGCCATCGAGGAAAATCGTGATTCGCGCGGGTTGGCTGCTGAAGTGCCTGCCAGCGCACGGTGATGCAAGACGAACAGCGCCAGCTCTAGTCGGCCATAGACGCCGGTTTTGTCGAAGATCCTACGCAGCGAATTTTTTACCGCCTGTTCCGTCGTGCCAAGTCGAATCGCGATTTCACGATTCTTAAAGCCCCGAACTACACAGGACACGATAGTGAGTTCCTGCTCGGTCATCCGCTGACGCACCCTAACGCCGATTGACTCAGGAATGATTTCCTGTTCTTTGTCCGGAGTGAGTCGAACCATCCTGCCGCCCCGCGCCATATGGCGGATGCACTCAACCACCGTCCTTTGGTCGGCTGAGCGCCATATTACCCCTTCGAAATCTGCTGGCATGTCAGGAAACGACTTTGTGCCATAGTCCTGTAACAAAAGAACTGCGGTCCGTTGACGCTTACACGATTGGCGGATTTCATCAATAGGCCCCAGAAAGGCAGACGACAATACCAAGACATGGGGACGAAAATTATCTATCCCGCGCATCAACTGATCATGTGTAGTCGGTTGACCCACGATTCGGATTTCATCCTCCGCTGCGAGGGCGGCAGCCATACCAATGCGAAAAATTCTCTCGTGATCGGCTAAAATGACATTGATCATGCCCACGCCGTTGCAATTTCACTGCCGCTCACTCCGGCCATCCTCATGATGGATAAGCTCTTTTATTGCAATTGTAGTGATATGACTGACAGTTTCTGGTGCAGAACGGTACGGCAAACTTTACATATCGCGCCGATAAACGCTGAGAAACTGCGAAAAAGTTTCCTAGTCACAGCTCTTCCATCATTTCTCCCAAACCTTCTACTCTTGGACCGAAGTCGAGCTGAATTTTGAAAGTTTTTCTCCGCAAGATTCCCAGTCGTCTGGGAATTTGTTACTTCACTAGCGACGTCAGCATCCATCAGAGGTGACGCCCATGAAAAGCAAGCAGCCCCACATCGTGGTAATCGGCGGAGGATTCGGCGGCCTCAAAGCTGCTGAATCCCTCGCTCACCTGCCCGTGCAAATTACTCTGGTGGACCGCCGCAACCACCATACTTTCCAGCCGCTGTTGTACCAGGTCGCGACCGCCGGACTGTCTCCCGCCGAGATTGCCGCGCCAATCCGCGAAATATTGGCTCGTCACAGTAACATCGAGGTTCTGCTGGGCGAGGTTTACGGCTTTGATCTTGCACGTCGGGTGGTGAAGGTCCATGGCTTCGATCTGACCTACGACTATCTGGTGGTAGCCGCCGGCGCGACACACGCTTACTTTGGGCATGACAAATGGGAGGTATGGGCGCCCGGTCTGAAGACGGTCGAAGATGCCTTGGAGATTCGCCGTCGCTTCCTTTTGACATTTGAATTGGCCGAGCGGCAAGCTGCCACTGAAGGGCGTCATCAGCCAGTCAGCTTCCTCGTAGTCGGCGGCGGACCTACCGGAGTCGAGCTGGCCGGTACCCTCGCAGAAATCGCCCGCGGAGCTCTGGCCGATGATTTTCGCAACATCGACCCCAAGACCACGCGTATCGTTCTGTTGGAGGCGGGACCATCCGTTCTCCCCTCATATCCTCCTGATTTACGGGAGAGTGCCAAACGCCAGCTCGAGCGGTTGGGAGTGGAGGTCCGCCTGAACTCGACTGTCACTGAGGTACGTGAAGGCGAGGTTCGGGTTGGCAACGAAACCGTTCCTTCGAGTCTGACATTGTGGGCTGCGGGTGTGGCCGCATCGCCCTTAGGTCAAGCTCTCGGAGCACCTACCGACCGGAATGGACGCGTTTTGATTGAAGCCGACCTCAGCATTCCCGGCCACCGAGAAGTGTTTGTTATCGGAGATCTTGCGTCGCTGATGCAATCAGAAGGCTCGCTGCCAGGTGTCGCCCCCGTCGCAATGCAGCAAGGACGCTGGGTGGCGCGACAGATTGCGGCCGACCTCACTGGAAATGCCCGCAAGCCTTTTCGCTATCTCGATAAAGGCAGCCTCGCCACGATCGGACGTGCGGCAGCCGTGGCTCAGTTTGGGAAAGTTCACATCTCGGGTTTCTTTGCCTGGCTGGCGTGGCTGTTTATCCACATCGTTTTTCTGATCGGATTCCGTAATCGGCTGATCGTGATGATTCAGTGGGCCTGGAGCTATGTCACCTACGATCGCTCGGCGCGATTGATTACGGGCAGGCCGTCTTCAGACATTGCGCAGTCCGAACCCGTTGGACAGGCCAGCGAGCGGCAAAAGGCCAGCTGAGCGCACCACTCCGGAAGACTAGGTGTCCCATCCTTTCGCCGCATTTGGGCGGGAATTAAGCAGACCGTAGCCGAACAACCCCTAGCTCTTTTTCACGATTGGGTTGTACCCCTCGCCCATCAGCCGCGCCTTCATGGCCTCGGCATCCTGCATTGTCGAAAACGGGCCCACCTGCACGTGGTAGAACTTGTCGTGCACCGCAGTATTGTTGACCACGAAGACGCTGTAATTCTTTTTGCGCAATGCGCCGGCTAAAGCCGCCGCATCTTCTTCACGACTTACGGCCGCGACTTGAACTACAAAGCCGCCGCTCGCCGTCGGCGTAACCGCTGGCGCAAGCTCTGGTGTGGGTGCTGTCTTGGCCGCCACTTCTACCGGAGCAGGCGCAGCGTCGCTCTTTGCCACCGGCGTCGCTGCCTTCTCAGATTTTGCTGGAGTTTTGCCGTCTGCGCTGGTCGCAGGCGCGTTACGGTCGCTCCGCTTTACCGCATTGAAGAACGTCAGGTCTGGCGCCGAGGAATCACTTGCGGCCTCGGACCCGGCATTATTCTCGCGCTCAGTCTTTGCCGCCACGCCGGCCGACGGCTTAGCGGCATTGGGATTTCCCATCACCGGAGCCGATACTGACGCACTCATGGGACCCCTGTCATTCAGCGCCTGCTCATGCGCTGAGGTCTTGCCCAACGAATAACCGATCGCGAAGAATACTCCGCAAATCGCGACCAGCATGAAAAACAGGCCCAGCAATTTCAGCGGTCCTATTGTGATGTCGTTCTCTTCTGTGTTCATCCCAAACCTCTCCGCCTTATGGTGTCGGGCGCGACTCCGCCGCCCATTCCGACTTCACCAACCTCTGCAAACCCGCCAACAGATCCACCGGAACCGGAAAAATGATGGTGGTATTCTTTTCAACCCCGATCTCGGTTAAAGTTTGCAAATAACGCAGCTGAATACTGGTCGGCTCGGTGGAAAGCAGGTGGGCGGCATCGGTCAGTCGCTGCGCTGCAGCATACTCACCCTCGGCGTGGATGATCTTCGATCGCTTTTCGCGCTCCGCCTCTGCCTGCTTCGCCATGGCGCGCGTCATGGTTTCCGGCAGATCAACCTGTTTTACCTCGACGTTGCTTACCTTCACGCCCCACGGATCAGTGTGCTGGTCGAGAATCGACTGCAATCGCGTGTTGATCTTTTCGCGGTGCGCCAGCAGCTCGTCCAGATCAACTTCGCCAAGCACCGAGCGCAATGTCGTCTGCGCGAATTGCGAGGTCTGGTAGAGGTAATTCGTTACCGCCACCACCGCCTTATTGGGATCAATCACACGCAGAAATATGACGGCGTTTACCTTCAGGGTCACGTTGTCGCGCGTGATGATGTCCTGTGCCGGGACCTCGAGCGCCTCCTGCCGCAATGACACGCGCACCATGCGATCAATCGGCGCGAACACCAGGATCAGCCCTGGTCCTTTTGCGCTCCCCAGCAAACGGCCGAGTCGAAAAATCACACCGCGTTCATACTCGGCCAGAATCTTGATGGAGTTCAGCAGGTACAGCACAACGATGACCACTGGGATAATCACGAACAGGTTCATCGAAAGCCTCCCCGGCCATTGTAAAGTGTAGAGCGTGTGACCCACTCGATTGTAGGCTTATCGGAGGGCGTAACCCAAAGAGGCAACAGCCAAAAGCCCCGGCAGATTCGCCGAGGCATTCTGCATCGCGATCTGTGTAGTTCAAACCTTCTCCACTTCCAACTCCAACCCCTCCACCTTGCGTACCACAACATGCTCACCCATGTGTACTGGTGCCGCCGCGTGGGCGTTCCACAGCTCGCCCTGCACAAAAACCTTTCCTTCGGGATCGATGTCGGTCCGCGCCTCGCCTACCGAGCCAATCATTCCTTGCTGGCCGGTCATGATCTTGTTCCGCCGCGCTTTCAAGGCGATGCTCATCAGGAACACGGTGATTAACCCCAACGGAACACTGACTGCCAGTGACGTCCACAGCTTGACGCGCAATTCCGGAATCGGACCATCCACCAGCAGCAATCCACCGATCGTCATGAGGGCGATACCCGCAATGCCCAGTACACCATGTGTGGCGAACTTCGCTTCTAGCGCAAACATCACGAACGCTGCCATGATGAGTGTGAAGGCCGCGTAGCGCGTAGGCAGCAGGTTGAGCGCAAACAGCGCCAGCAAGATGAACACAACACCCACTACTCCGGGCAACACGGCCCCCGGATGATTGAACTCGGCATACAACGCCAGCGCGCCGACCGCCAGCACCAGGAACGCAATATTCGGATCGAGCAGGAAATCGAGAATGCGCTGCTTCAGCGTCATCGGCAGCTCTACGACTTTCGCATCCGCCAGGTTCAACGTCACTGTCTTTCCATCGAAGCGCTTAATCGGTTTGCCTGAGATCTGTTTCAGCAGATCTTCCTGGGTGGGGGCCACGTAGTCGATCAGATGCTGATCGAGCGCCTCTTTGTCGGTCCAGGATTTCGATTCGCGCACCGCCGATTCGGCCAGAGCAACGTTTCGTCCGCGCGGCCCGACAAACGAGCGCATGAATGCCGCCGCATCGTTCTCCAGTTTCTGTTTCATGACCTCATCCATCTTTTCCCCGCCAAAAGTGACGGGGTGCGCCGCACCGGTGTTTGTCCCCGGCGCCATTGCCGCGACATCTGCTGCTTCAAGAATGAAGAACCCGGCCGAAGCTGCACGTGCCCCTGAAGGCGCAACATAAACGATGATTGGCACCGGTGCCGCCAGAATCTTGGCGATGACCGAACGCGTCGAATCCACCAGCCCGCCCGGCGTACGCAACTCGACCAAAACCGCCTCGGCGTTCGTCTGCCGAGCCTGTTCGATGGCGCGGCCGATGTATTCATCGCTGACCGGCTGTATGGTGTCGTCAACCTTGATCTTGACGACACTTGCTGCCGACGCGAGTTGGGCAAACACCAATACCAGGATGGAAAGAAGGAACAGGGTGCGAAGTCGCCGCATATGGCCTCCTTGCGGAGCTCTGCTCTATCTTACTTCGCCTGCCGCTGCAGATTCAGGTTGTTGATCTCCAGCTCGAGCTGCCGGTACGATGCCTCGTCATAGTTCCGCTTGATCCGCTCAATCGGGACACGCACCTGCGGCCCTGCCGAGACGCCCACCGTGGCGGCAAACGTCACCCCCCGATTGATCGCCTCCAACAGCGACTTCGCTTCGGCATCAGTGGGCCGGAGTTGCAGTTCCTCGCGCAACTGCCGCGCCGCTGCTTGATTATCCCCGTTTTTGAAAAGCGCCAGCGCCAGGTTGAAGTGGTAATCGGGATCGCCGGGATCGGCATTCACCACCTTGAGGAAATAATCCGTTGCCTGCGTTCGCCGGCCGCGCCGTGCATCTACCACACCCAGATTGTTCTGCACCTCGGTTAAGGGCAACTGTGCCGCCAGGGTATTAAAGGCCGCATACGCACGTTCCAGATTCCCTCGGTTGTATTCCGCCATCGCGAGAAGAAAATTTGCCTCGCCCCAAGTTGCGTCTCCGCCGGGAACTTTCACCAGCCACTGAATGGCTTGGTCGTAATCGTGGCTGTCGTAATACAGCTTACCCAACTGGAATGCTGGCTCCGCATAGCCCGGATTCAAACGCAATGCCTCTTTGAAGTACCGTACCTTCTGAGCGTGGTTCGTGCTCACCACGCCACGCACATAGCTTTCAAACGCGTCCAGCCTGATGGGTGGCGCAGCTTTTACGAACTGTTGCTCGCTGATCCGGGACGGATTCGGCATTTCCTGCAGCAGCGTCCAGGACAGCGAAGTTTGTAGGGAAACAAAATCCGCTAGGGCCCCGCTCCGTTTTATCTCCGGATGCAGCTTAAGATTTTTCACTTCCAGCAGTTGTGCGCTCGATTGAAATAAATCGCCAGTGACCTCGTAGTTGCCCAGCACGACGAAATCTGCGCCCATCTCCTCGGCCAAACGGAAGATGGTCGCCCGCGTAGGCCGCACCGCCGCAGGTACGCCTGCGTGATCGAAGGCGTATACCCGCTCGTCGCGCCGTACGACATTAACTCCCGGAGTAGCCATGCGCTCTGTAAGCACCTCCGAGCAAGCTTCGCTAATCCAATCGGCGCCCACTATCTTGGAGCGGTTCTCGAAGGGCATCACCATCACGGTCGAGGTGCCTCGGCTCGCCGGAGAAGCCGCGGACCCAACCACCGACATCAGCCACAAGATCGCGAGTTGTAAGGAGAATAAGGACCGGAGCTTTGGCAAGTCGAACCGATTATCTCAAGAATGCAATACTGGTACTGAGCTCACGACTTCTCGCACGCGAGCCGGAGCGGGCGTCAGTGTGACACCAACGCAAATAACTCCGATTTCAGCAGCGCCTGAAAGCGCTGATCGTCGGTTTTGAAATGCATTTGCAGCAGATCGTGCTGATTGTCTACCTGCATGCTTTCCAGCGCCAACTTCTCTGCCGGAGTGGCATTCATCTGCCGATACATCACGCCCGCTTTCAGCACCGTGGCCAGGCTCGCCGCGGTCATGTTGTCGGACGTCTTGACATTCAGGTCGAACGTTACTCCATTATCGAAGTCCATGGTGTAGTCCGACGCCAACAGCCGCCGCTTTATAACCTCGTAGTCTGCCAGCGATGCCGCCTGACCCAGCGCCGACCTCATCATCACCTGCGTGCCAGTCTGGTCGAGCACGCTCCAGATGGGCGCGCCATCACTGTCGGTAATCAGGCCGTTGATGGAGTGGTTGGTCGCCAGGGACTCCGCGCCCCGGTCGCGCACATCAATCGCCCCCTTCAGGGCAGCATTCTCGCCAAACACGATCGTTGACGGATCCAGGAACACCAATTGCATTCCATTGCCCATCGGGTAGATCAATGAAAGCCCATACTTCTCCGGCTTAACGCCCTTGAGCTTCATCTTCTTGAGGAACTCCTGCTGCTTAAACGGTCCTTGCGCGATGCCGATCGCGCCTAAGCCGCCCTTCGCCGGCCGATATGTCACGAATGTAATCTGCTCCACTTCGCTGCTGGGATCGATGCCGAACGTACGGAGAGCGGTCTCGAACTGCTTCAGGTTATCCGGCAACACGCGGCTCTTCAGCGCCATCGCCGTCTGTGAGCCGCGCAGCGCGCGGTAATCCACCGAGATGATCTGCTGAATGGCCGACGGAATGACCGTGCGGGCGTTACTGCTTAAAGGTGCAGCCAGCGCTGGGGCGACCGACAAAACGGCCGAGAGAAGTGCCAACAGTGACTTCTTCATTGCAAGTATTCTACCGAACTCCTGAAAGTCTTACACGCACAAACCCGCCGCGGCTGAGAGAGTTGCTGGGTCTTCACTGCTCACGGTGTCATCCTGAGCCTAGAGCAGCCAGCACAGTCGAAGGCCCCCTTCATTCCGAAGTTCTCTACCTCTCCTCTTATGTCCTCTTATGCTGAGCAACAGCTTGCCTAGGGGGCGACTGGCCCTTTAGCGCTTCTACCCTTTTTTTCACCTCGTCAATGAATCCCGCATCCCCCAACTCGGCCAGGTTGATCTCCACGTTCGCCAGCGCTCCCTCAACCGCCGCATTGGCCAGCGCAATCCCGGTGGTAACATCGGACGCCATTTTCGGATTCGTAATCCCGCGGAGTGACTCGAGAATTGCGCGCACTTCCCTGCTGCGCTCGGCCACGGTCATTGGAACCAGTGTCGCCTTTTTCGTCGCCGCATCTACCTCCGCCTGGGCCTCCGGATGCTCCTTCAGCCTCTTGAATGCTGCCATAACCTGGTAAAAGGCGGCCGCGTCTGCATCGACTGAGGCTTTCAATTCTTCTCGAATCTGCGCCAGCCGCTGGATCGCCTCGCTCAACTGCGCTTCATATGGCACATATGCCTTCTTGCCGCGAGACATGCCAGCCACCATGCCACCCAGCCCCGCAGCCATCGCCCCGGCTGCCGCCGACGCACTGCCGCCTCCCGGCGCTGCCGTCGGAGCGGATAACTGTTCCACAAACGGTTCGACGCCAGCGCGCAATCCGCCCACGGCCACCTTGCCGCCCATCACTCCAGCCAGCCGGTTCTCCAGGATCAGCGACGAGTCGAAGTTCTCGACCTGCAGGAACCACTCCGCGGCATCTTCCAGTGCCTTTTTCGGAATCAGCCCGACGATCTCGCTCGACAGCGGCATTACGCCGTACCGCGCGGCTTCCCGCTTCACATACTCGAACACGCGCGCTATCGGCGTCTGGTCCGTGTCCGTTAGGTTCATCGAAACCTGTGCCAGGCCACGGACGGCTACGCCCATACCTTTTATATAGCGCAGTCCGCCGCTGGAGAAGCGGATCGACTTGGCTACTTTCTTTGCCACTTCAACGTCAGGAGTATTGAGATAGACGTTATAGGCCACGAGGAACTTGCGCGCACCTACGATCACCGCGCCTGCAGTCGGGTGTAGCGCCGCTTCGCCGAAGTCAGGACGCCGGTCGGGATTCGTTTTGACCTCTTCGAGAACGCCTTCGAATTGCCCCCGCCGGACATTCTCCAGGTTCTGCCGCTCCGCCCGCTGGGCCGCCGCCTCGTACAAGTACACAGGAACCTTATAGCGCTTCCAGATTGCCTCACCTACTCGCCGGGCAATCGCTACACAGTCTTCCAGCGTCACACCCTCGATAGGAATGAATGGCACCACGTCAGCCGCACCCAATCTCGGATGCGCGCCTGTGTGCCGCGTGAGATCGATCAGTTCGGCCGCTTTGCCCACGCCGCGGATCGCAGCCTCGGCGACGTTGGTTGTATCGCCGACTAGGGTAATCACGCAGCGATTGTGGTCGGCGTCCATCTCCCGGTCAAGCAGATAGACACCGTCCATCTTCATGGCTTCAATAATCGCGTCTATTTTGGCTTTGTCGCGGCCTTCAGAAAAATTGGGAACACATTCAACGAGTGCGGGCATAAGGATTGAGGATAAAGAAGCAACTAGCAGTTAGCAATTCCAGGTCAACGCGACTTCCACCGGACATCGCTTGCTATTCCAAGAATATTCAAGAATGGGATTAGCGGCCTCGAACGATTGATCCCCGGAACCTCCAAGCAAGCCACACGGCGGCGGGATACGTCCCGGCGAAAAATACAAAGATGCAGTCTCGGACGCTGCCGGCATCGAAAGCCATGCCGGAGCGTAGGGCGAACGGTAACCAAGGCATCAACAGAATGATCCACAGAACATGACCAACGGCAGAAGCCAAACGCGCGAACCATCAGCTTGCTCTTTCATGGAGGGTCTATTCGTGAGTTTTAAGCTGACTATTGCTGATTGCTTCTCTTCACCGCCACGTATACCCCACCATGAACTGCACCGCGCCGTTGATTCCCGGATTGAGTGTCCCTATCGACGCATTCGACAGGTGATAGATCTTCACCGCGAAGTCCCACGAGTTTTTCGACTGGCGAAACCACTGCGCACCCAATTCAACTCCGCTCGTGAAATTCACTTGCGAGGAATTTGCCACGGGGAGGTCCTTCGAACTGAAAACCACGCCTCCCACCACTGCCGCATAGGGTGACACGGTCTTGCCGCCAGTGAAATTCCACTTGGCGATAAACGGATTGACCGCCCCCGCATACTGCGCGTTGCCGCCAATCCAAAACTCGTTGATGGGAATGATATCGATCGCCATTTCGAAACTTCCCCGTAATGCGTTCGATCCCACCTCATGGGTTAGCACCCGCCCTAGGCGGAAACCCGCCAAAAAAGTCTGCGCACTGGGCGTATTTGCGAACGACTGGCTGCCACCCACGAAAATCCCTTTGTTCCAACCCGGCGTGCGCAGGGCCTGTGCCGGTTCATCGGCAGGGGACTGCCCCAAAAGCGGCGAGGCGCTGAGCACAAGACAGAAGACGAGCAGCTGGCTCACTGTTTTCATGGAGTGTTTGACAAAAACCTGAAACTATCAGTTTCTCGCACGCCGGGCAAATTTCGTCATCTGCATTCTCTGCGGCCGCACGAATGAGGTCTAGCAATCAATATGAGATACAGCTGAGCCCGGACGGCCAACAGGTGTGCCGGACCGGGCGTCTGGGCGCAGCCTGCTTGAGCCCCAAGGGGCGTTAGGGTCATTGCTTATTCTGCTTTGCCTGCTTTTGCCGCCCGCTTCCTGCGCTGCGCTGGATGTACGAACCAAGCGATGGCGATGCTTCCGAGATATAGCACGATCATCGGAGCGGCGAAGATGCACATGTTCATGATGTCGGTGGTCGGGGTGATAACAGCGGCGATGATGAAGATCACCAGGATGGAATAGCGCAGGTTTCGCCACATCCAGCCGGCGGTCAAAATTCCCATCAACGCGAGGAAGAACACCAGAATCGGCATCTCGAACACGATGCCTAAGCCGGCAATAATTGTCAGAAACAAGTCCGTGTACTCGCCTATGGTCACCATCGGCTTGAACTGGCTGCTCCAGCCGATCAGAAAGTCCAGCGCGGCCGGAAACACCATCTTGTAGCCAAAGAACCCGCCGGCCAAGAAAAGGCCTACTGTGCTGAACATGAAGGGCAGCACGTAACGCCGCTCGTGGCGATACAACCCTGGCGAAATGAATCCCCAAACCTGGTACAGCACAAATGGCGAGGCCACAAAGACTCCCGCCAAAAACGCGACCTTCAGGTACATGTTGAAGGCGTCGGTCGGATTCAGGTAGACCAGTTTCGTGTCCAAGCCATGGTTGGCGAGGGCCTGCACGATGGGCTTCTGCATCAGCGCGAAGATTTGCTCGTGAAACCACCAGCACAAGCTAAAACCAGCCACGATGTAGAGGAAGCTGTAGATGATTCGCCGGCGAAGCTCTTCCAGATGCTCGACGAAGCTCATGCCCGTCATTTCTTCCGACGCCCGTTGCTGAGCTTTCTCGACGACTGGACTAGACATTCTGGCTGGGCGTTTCCGTAGCGAGCGGACTTCTGGATGCTAACTCCGCGTCAGTCTCCTGGGTAACAGTCGATGTAACGGACCCGGCATCGGCCGGCAGCGGCGCACGCGGGATGGATTCCGGCGGAGGCGCGCTAACCGTATCAAGCAAAGATTCTGCCGGCAGAATCTTTGGGCTGTTATCGAGAGGTGGGGCCTGTCGTGCTCGCTCTTCCAGCTCGATGTTCATCATCTCCAATTCGAGCTGGTTCCTGAATTCATTGCTGGCTTTCTTGAACTCGGCAAGAGCCTTGCCCAGCTGGCGGCCCAATTCGGGAAGCTTCCTCGGCCCAAACAGCACGAGGGCCAGCAGAAAAATGAAAATCATCTCCGGCATGCCGAGATTCATGGCTTCATGATACTGCCCACATTCGCTGGCAGCAAACTGCAGCCCGGCATTGCCAAATGCGGCTCACATAATGCGGCTCACATATTGGCGTGATTTTCGTCTCTCCTTCGACGGTGCTGTGACTGCATCAGTTTGCGTTCATAAGGCATCCAATTTAGTACTTTTCGGTAATCGTGATTGTGAAGCAAAATGTTATACTTACCTGCGCCCAGCCAGTCGAGAAGCAACGTGAACATCAGTTCCCCGCCTTTTGAAGGATCACAAAATGGCCAGTAGTCCTCGTCGCACCGCCCTGATTATCCTCACTGTCATCCTTGCCTGCGGTTGCGTGGGCATGCTCTTTGGACAGCGCCTCAACACTACTTCGACCGGAAGCGATAGCGATTTGCGCGACAGCGTTCGCAGCTTTACCCAAATCTATGAGGTAGTGCAGCAGAATTATGCCGAGCCGGTGAATCCAGACAAAGCGATTTACAACGGCGCAATTCCGGGAATGCTACGGGTGCTCGATCCGCACTCCAACTTCTTCGATCCGAAGTCGTACTCTGCTCTGCGCGAGGAGCAGCGGGGTAAGTACTACGGCGTCGGTATGCAGGTTGGACCACGGAATAACAAGGTCATTGTGATTGCGCCATTTACCGGCGCCCCCGCCTATCGCGCCGGCATTCGACCGGGCGATGTAATTATCGCGGTGGACGGCAAAGCCACGGACAATATGAGCACCAGCGATGTGGCTGAACTTCTAAAAGGACCCAAAGGCACGACGGTCAAGATTACGGTGCTCCGCGAAGGTACGGAAAAACCCATTGATTTCAGCGTCGTACGCGACGAGATTCCTCGCTACAGCGTGGACGTACACTTCATGATCCGGCCAGGAATCGGTTATATCCACGTTTCCGGATTTCAGGAGACTACGGAACATGAGGTCTCCCAAGCGCTTGAGCAGCTTCAGGCCCAGGGCGAGATGAAGGGCCTGATTCTTGACCTCCGCCAGAATCCCGGTGGGCTTCTAAGCGAAGGCGTCGGGGTAGCCGATAAGTTTCTGAAAAAAGGACAAGTTATCGTCTCGCACCATGGCCGCTCTTCACCTGAAAAGGTTTATCGTGCGGCCCACGGCAACGGAGGTAAGGAATATCCACTGGTGGTGCTGGTGAACCGGGGTACCGCCTCAGCGGCAGAAATCGTCGCCGGTGCAATTCAGGACCACGACCGAGGACTGATTGTCGGCGAGACCACTTTCGGCAAGGGCCTTGTGCAGACGGTCTATCCGCTCTCTGAAAATACAGGACTTGCGCTGACGACGGCCAAGTATTACACCCCCAGCGGCCGGCTGATCCAACGCGAATACAACGGCGTTTCGCTCTACGATTACTACTACAATAACCGCAACGATAATAGCGACGGAACACCGCCAACTCCCAGCCGCGAAGTGAAGATGACGGATAGCGGTCGGACAGTATACGGCGGCGGCGGCATCAATCCGGATATCGTCATACCTTCCTTAAAAGGCAACAAATTCCAAGACACGCTGTTACAGAAATACGCGTTCTTCAACTTCTCCAAGCATTACGTGATCAACCATAAGGTAGCGCAGAGCTTCCAGGTGGATGACGCGGTAATACAGGAGTTCCGGAAGTTCCTTGATTCGCAGCAGATACAGTTCACCGAGGCCGACCTAGCGGAGAACAACGAATGGGTTCGGTCAAACATCAAGGCGGAGCTGTTCGTGAATGAGTTTGGTCAGCAGGAGGGCCTGAAGGTCCACACTGAGACCGATCCGGTGGTCCAGAAGGCGCTGGATCTGCTACCCAAGGCGAAGGAACTGGCCGATAACGCTAAGAAAACAATTGCCCAAAAGAGCAATGCCCGCATGACTGCCCAGCAGGACACCGCGCCGGCGGCGGCCAATAATCGATAGTGTCCTTGCGAATCTAATCTAAACTCAAAGAGCCTGCGGCACGCGGGCTCTTGTTTTTGGTGGGTACCGGTCATGGTCTGCAGGGACGGTACCAGGGCCGTTCCATTTGTCTTGCCTCCTGACAGTACGACGCGATATAGTACGTAAAGTACTATTGGATTTACCGCTGGCAGTTCCAAGCAACCTTCCCACTCCTCGAAAGGAGGACACTTATGACGGCTCTTCGCATGGTCGTTCGACTGGTATTGGCCTGGGTCGCGTTACTGGCTGCGCAAGTGATCACAGGCATGGTGATCTCTACGCACAGTCCACAGATGCCACGTGTAATGGGCTGGCTGATGCTCTCTGACGCTGTGGTAGTGCTGGCGCTCGGCGCAGCGGCGCTGCGCAGCGATTGGCGAGGCTGGACACTGGCGCGTGCGATGTTTCTCATTCCGGTCGCCATAGCGACGGTAAACAACATAGAGGGGGTAATCTTTTTGCCGAACGCCCACCTCGATTGGCGGGGCATCTTCGCCCTGACGCTGGCTAGTTTCGCCGTTGCGGCTGTGCTATGGCTGGTGATTTTTCGCGGTGCTCCGGTCCCCCAGTCGGAGTTCAGCGAACTACCGCATCGCGGCCTGGCATCGAGGGTGGTGCGGTTTGTCATATGCTCGGCGACTTATGTCTTCTTGTATTTCCTCGCTGGGTCGATCATCTTCCCATACGTGCGGGACTTCTATGCCACGCAGCATGTTCCCAGCGCTGAGCAGATTGTCGCGCTGCAATTCTTTTTGCGCGGCCCTGTATTCATTCTCGTCTGCCTGGCTCTATTGCGGATGTTCCGGCTGCCGCATTTCTCGGGAGCGCTGGCAACCGGATTGACGTTTACACTGCTGAGCGGTGTGGCCCCCCTGCTGATTCCAAATCCCGTGTTCCCAGATTACGTGCGCTGGGTTCACTTCCGCGAGGTAACCAGCTCGAACTTCGTGTTCGGATGCGTCGTGGGATGGATGTGGGGACATGTGCAGCGGGTGAGGAGGTTGGCGGAAGTCCACGCCTAAAGGTCACCACTGAAATGTTTTTGCTCGCTTCTCGCCGAAGACAGCAGGTCCTTCGACACTCATTCACGATTACGCCGTAAAAAACAGATTGGTCCCATTCGGTTCGCCACTGGCAGGCGAACCGAATGGGGTCGCCGAGTTGGCGACAAAGGAATCCCACAAATCCCAAAATACGGGATATGTCGGCCGCTCAGAGACTACAGCGTCAGCGCAGGTTCACGGTCGAAGGGTCCGTTGTGGCGGGTGGAAAATTTCATCACCGACGGCTTGACCAGTTCGGCAAAATCCACGAACGACATGCGGATCAGCTCCAGGTGCGTGCCGGCGTTGAACGCTATCTCGTTATCGCGAGTCAGCGTCTCATCGACATACACGGAGATTCCGTAAAGGTTGCCAAACGGTGGCATTGCCCCGGTTTCACAATCGGGAAAATGCTGCTTGAATTCGCGCTCGCTGGCTAGTGCGGCATCCTTCACGCCGGTTGCCTTCTTTAAAGCCAGCAGATCGACCTGATACGACGCTGGGAGAACAGCCATCGCCAGTGCTCCGTCAAGTTTTACGATCACGGTTTTGGCGAGTTCCTGCCCCGGGATATGGGCAATGGCGGCAATTCCCTGTGCGGTGTAAGCCTTCGAATGCGAGATGACCACGTACTTGATGTGGTGTTCGTCGAGGAAGGCCCTGACTTTGGTGAGCGGCATGATGACCTCCTGTCGACAATCGGGCGGGCCAAGGCCCGGGCGTGTCTGTGTTGTTAGTTCTCAGTGATCAGATCTGAGTACTCAAGTTAACGCTCCAATGGAAGGGTGCTAATCCTTCTCCCACAGAGAGGGACCAGGACGGCCTTCAGGCAAGCGGTTTTAATCGCCCCTTGCCAGCATCCATCCTACGAGGAAGCCCGTAGCCAGATCAACGACGAGCGAACCCCGCCTGGGCCGGCCAGTCGGAATCGAAACGCAGGTTCAGCGCAATTCGGCGGCCATGGGAGACAGGTGCCAGGGAGTAATTGGGCAAACCCGTGAGCGGTTCTTGGTCGGCATGGTTGCGATGCCAAGGATATACCACCGGCTCGGCTTTCGCAGCTTCTTCAAGGAGTGACTCGACCGGAGGTAGGCCTCCTTGCGATTGATGTCGGTCCTCGGGGCAAGTGTAATGCCGGCGGATAGAGGCGCAAGTCCGGGCATCACAGCGGCGGTGTGACACGGGAAGTGCTGCTTGGGTGGTCCGTAAAGAATAGTTGCGCGCCTACAAAAGGCCTAACAATCGAGGGCTGTCGAGCATCTAATTTTGCAGAGAAGGATGATAGGCATGCGCAAGATTCTTTTGGTTCCGTTGATTCTGGCCTTTGGATTTTCTGTCCAGGCGCAACAGTTGATCTCGAGCAATGGTCCGGTTGTGGCAGACTACAAGCTGCAACTCAGCCCCTCTGATCCGATTGAAGCAAAGATTGCCAAGGAAGTGCGGCACGAGCTGTTGATGCTGCCGTGGTACTCGCTTTTCGACGACCTCGAATTTGGTGTGCAGGGGCGCACCGTAACGCTGAGCGGGTTCGTGACGGGCGAGCACGCCGTGACGAAGTCGGATGCGGAAAACGCTGTTCAACGCATTGAAGGCGTGGAGAAGGTGATCAACAACATTCAGGTGCTGCCGCCGTCTCCGCTGGATACGCAGGTGCGTGCACAAGCCTTTCACGCGCTCACGCGTACGGGCTCGCTTTCACGATATTTCTGGGCAGCCGCACCGAGCATTCACATCATTGTGAAGAACCAGCGCATCACGTTGGCCGGTTTCGTGAACACTGAAGGCGACAAAAACCTAGCAACCCTGGCGGTAAACGGAATTCCGGGAGTGTTCGGGGTGACCAACGAGCTGAGGGTGATTAGGTAGCAACTAACAATTCGCTGCCAGCTGTCAGGAGCACGATAGACTTCAAATCCCAATGCCATCCTGATCGCCGAAAGCGGGCGAACAGGATGGGCATCCCAACTAAGTGCCGCCCGAGCAGCAGGTTTAATGCACTGGCGGAAGGTTTACTCTGTCGGCTACCACCGCGAAATGCCGCTTGCAAAGGCCCTTTCGAATTTCTAAACTGAAAACTGCTCTTGTGGTCTTCCTCCGTTCTTGTGTCCGGTATGAATCCGGCAACCCCCCTGCCTCCTCAAACTGTTTGTGCGCCTATGTCTGCTGTGTCCGTTTGCGCTGCACTGGCGGTGCTATGGAATGGGGTTCTGTCCAGATACCCACAAAATATTGAGTTTTATAAGTTGACGCTGCATCGGAAACGAAAGTACATTTGCACTGGCCCTCTCGGCGGATCTGCGAGGGAGGGCTTTGTGCTGCGCGAGAAGGCTGGGTGAGACTTAGGGCGTTCCTGCGGAAGAGGAGTGTACGTTGCTCAAACTAAAGAAGTTACAAATTCTTGGATTCAAGTCTTTCTGTGACCGGACGGAGTTGAAGTTCCACGGTGAAGGCGTGGCGGCCATCGTCGGCCCGAACGGCTGCGGCAAGTCCAATCTGTCGGATGCCATCTCCTGGGTACTGGGCGAGCAGTCGGCGCGCACGCTGCGGGGCGTCCACATGCAGGACGTGATCTTTGCCGGCACCCGCGAACGCAAGCCACTGGGCATGGCGGAAGTGACGCTGACGCTGGTCGACCCGGAGGTGTACGGCGAAACGGGCGAGCCAGAGATCGACATTCAGGATGACATGCCAGAGACGGATTGGGACGAGTCCCACTTGCGCTCGGCGGCGGCGAGGGAAGCGGAAAAATACATCGAGGAGATTCGACCCGGGCAAGATGAAGGGGAGGCAACCGAGGCCGCGGTGCAAGGTTCGAGTGGCCCACAGGCGGAAAGCGGAGCGCCGGAGAGCATAAAGCCGCCGCACGTTGTGCTGAAAATCCGGCGGAGGAAATTCCAACGCACTTTCAAGGCGGGTGAGATTGCGATTACACGGCGGTTGTTCCGCTCCGGCGAAAGCGAGTACCTGCTGAACGGAAAGCTGTGCCGGTTGCGGGATATCCAGGACATCTTCATGGGTACCGGCTTGGGTCCGGAGTCGTACGCGATTATCGAGCAGGGGCGCATTGGGCAGATCCTGAGCAGCAAGCCAACCGACCGGCGCGCCATCATCGAGGAGGCGGCCGGCATTACCAAGTTCAAGACACGCAAACGGCTCGCGGAGGCTCGCCTGGAGGAGGCGAAGCTGAACCTGGCGCGCATCAACGACATCTTCGACGAAGTAACGCGGCAGATGAACTCGCTGAAGCGGCAGGCCAGTAAGGCCGAGCGCTATGCCAGGCTGCGCGACGAGATGCGGGCCCGGCTTCGCGTGGTGATGGCCAGCAAGTTTGCGCAGATCGATGCGGAGACGGCAGCACTGGAAAAACAGCTGGGCGAGTTGAACCAGGAGATGCAGCACAAGGGGGAGTCGGTCAAGGCGATGGAGGCCGAGCACGCCGAGCGCACGCAGCGCGGATATGGCATCGAGCGCGAAGCGAATGAGAACCGGGAGACGCTGAGTCACCTCATTATGGAGATCGACCGCGCGGGCGCGCGGCGGCACACCAACGAAGAGCGTTGTGCGGAGTTGAGTGCGCGCTCGGCGGGTGCGCAAGCAGAGTTGGAGAGCGCTGAAGGCCAGTTGGCACGGCATCAGCAGGAACTCGCGGAAAACCGGGGCGTTCTGGATTCGGCGAACGCCGAGGTTGCGCGGGCGCAGCAGGAGTTGCAGCAGCGGCAGCAGGAAGCAACCCTGGCGTCGGACGTGCTGATGGAGGTGGAGCGACAACAGGAACAGCGGCGCGCGGGAATCCTGCAAGCCGTGGGCACGGCTTCGGAGGTGCGCAATCGCATTACACAAGCCGAAGAACGCATTGCGGCGCTGGACCGCGAATCGCTGCGCCTGGAACAAGAGACAAAGACAGCGCACCAGCAATTAGAGAGCTTTGGCGGGCAGCGAGGCCAGCTCGGCTTGGAGTTCGAGTCGGCTTCACAGCGGGTGGAAGCGCTGGCCACACAGATCGACGAAAACCGCCGCCTGCTAAGCCAGAAGCGCGCAGAGGAAGCGAGTGCGAAACAGCATCTCGACACGCTACGCGCGGAATACGCCGGTTTGATCGGCAAAAAAAGCACGCTGGAAGCAGTCATCACCGAGCACGGATACTCGACAGAATCGGTGCGGCGGCTCTTCAAGTCGGGCGCAATGAGCGGTGGGCGGGCGCCGGCGGGCGTGCTGGCTGATTTCCTGGAAGTGGACGACCGCTATGAGCACGTGGTGGATGACTTCCTGCGCGACGAACTGAATTATGTGGTAGTCAAGTCGTGGGACGCCGCCGACGAAGGCTTGCGCCTGTTGCGCAGCGACGTCGACGGGCGCGCGACGTTCCTGGTTCATCCGGAGGATGCGCAGGCGAAGTTTTCATTCGCCGCGGAAGAGGTCGGCTATCACGGCGGGCAGCGCGAAGGCGTCGTGCCGCTGAAGCACTGCATCCGCGTGCTAGACGGCTTCGGCAAATCGCTCGAAGTGATCTTGGCGAAGCTGGGCAACGGTTACATCGTGCCCGATGCCGAGGTCGGGCGCGACCTGGCTCTGCACAACCCGGATGCGTTCTTCCTGTCGCAGTCGGGCGAGTGTTTCCACAATGTGACCGTGACCGGCGGCAAGCAGCGGAGTGAGGGTCCGCTGGCGTTGAAGCGTGAGCTGCGCGAGGTGTTGCGTCAGCTCGCGGACGTGGAACAGATGATGGCTGCCGAGCAGACCCAGGTCGCGACCTTGGGACGCGAGATCGGCGAGCTCACTTCCCTGCTCCAGAGGCTGGAAGACGACAAGCGCGACGCGGAGCGGCAGGCGATGACATCAGGCCATACGCTGCAGCAGCTCGACGGCGAAATGGCACGCGTCCGCGAGCGGCTGGGCACCTATGAGCGCGAAATGTCGCGACTGGTTGCGGAATGTGGCGGGTGCGAGGTGGCGATTGCCGTGCACCGCACCGAGTTGCAGGCGCACGAGGAGCGGAAGGCGAAGCTCGAAGCCGAGATGGAGGCCGCGCAAACCAGCCTGCAGGAGTTGCGGCAGAGTCGCGACGCGGCAGCACAGTTGGCCAGTGACGCTCGAGCCGCGCTGGCGACACTGGAAGAACGGCGGCGCGGCGCTCTGGCTACAGTGGAACGGCTGGAGGCGGCCGGCGCCGAGGTCGCATCTCGAGTCGAGCGGCTGAAGGGCCAAATTGAGGCTGCTGTTGCCGAGGCGGAAGAGCGTCAGAAGGAAAATGAGCGGCTGGCGGCGCAAGAAGTCCAGTGGACAGCCGAGCGTGATGCTGCGCAGCAGCGTGATCTCGAGTTGCAGGAAGAGCTGCAAGCAGTTCGCGCACGGCTCGCAGAGCTCGACGAAACGCTAAAGACGGCGCGTCACGAGCTCGATGCAGCGCGCGACCGGCGGGGAGAGGTGACCGCGTTGCACGCCCGTCTGCAGTCCGATGCGCAGCACATGGCCGAGACGTGCATCCAGGAGCTGAGCCAACCACGCGAAGAACTGGTAGCCGACGAGACTTTACCGCGTCTTGCGGCCGAAGAACTTGGCAACGAAGAGGCGCTGTACAAAGACATGCGGACGCGCCTGGAGAACATGGGTCCAGTGAACATGATGGCGCTGGAGGAGTACCAGGAGACGGCACAACGACACGAGTTCCTGGAGACGCAACGGCAGGATTTGCTGCAATCGATCGAGAACACCCTCAACACAATTAAAGAGATCGATACCATCTCGCGCCAGAAATTCGACGAGGCGTTCGCACGCATCAACGAGAACTTCTCGCAGACGTTCACCAAGCTCTTCGGGGGCGGGCAGGCGTTCATGCGGCTCACCGATCAGGAGAATGCGGCGGAGAGCGGCATCGATGTGGTGGCTTCGCCTCCAGGCAAGAAGCTGCAAAACGTTCTGCTGCTGTCAGGCGGCGAGAAAGCATTGACCGCGCTGTCGCTGCTGATGGGCATCTTCCAGTATCAGCCGAGTCCGTTCTGTATTCTCGACGAGGTGGATGCGCCGCTCGATGAAGCCAACATCGGGCGCTTCACCGCCCTGGTGCAGGAAATGAGCGGACAGACGCAGTTCATCATCATCACCCATAGCAAAAAGACAATGGGCATCGCTCCGTCGCTCTATGGCGTGACCATGCAGGAGCCGGGGGTTTCGAAACTGGTGTCAGTGCGCTTTCAGGAAGAGCAGGCGCGGATGACAGCCTGACGGCGGTTGTTCAGTGGTCGCGGGTCAGTTGTCAGCTATCAGCGGCCAGAAAAGAACCTAGGTTAGCGCTCAGAAGCAGGGGCGCAAACCCTTCAACAGCCTCAGCGCATGCTCTGAGGGGAGCCGACAACCCCTTCTCCTACCCTTTCGCCAAATAGTGGCCGAAAGGGGGCACCCAGCAGGGCGGTATCCTCACCTCACGGCCTTGCCTCATAAACGATGTTGAACGGCGTCTCGGTGGCACGGCGGAAGCGCGTGAATCCGGCGGCGCTGACCACATCCCGAATACGCGACTCACCGGCCTGCGCACCCAGACACAGCCCTACCTCCTGCGATCGGGAACACGGCGTACACAGCAGCGTCGAGAAAGAGTAATAGACACAGCCTACAGGATTGAGATTGTCCTTAAGCTTGTCGTTGGCGAAAGGCTCCACGATCATCCACGTGCCGTCGTTGCCCAAGGACTCACGAACATGCATAGCAGCGCCGACCAAGTCACCCATATCGTGAAGGCAATCGAAGACAGCGACAAAGTCATACCCTTCGCCGGGGTATTCTTTCGCCTTTGCGACATCAAAGTGCACACGATCTGAGACGCCCTGCTTTTCCGCCGCTTCGCGGGCTGCCTCAATCGACTTATCGTGGTAATCGAAACCAAAGAACTCTGACTTGGGAAAGGCTTTGGCCATCAGAAGGGTCGATGCGCCCTTGCCGCAACCTACGTCGGCCATGCGCCCACCGGCCTCGAGCTTCTCCTTCACGTCATGAAGTGCCGGAATCCATGTGCTCACCAGGTTGGCAGCATATCCCGGACGGAAAAACTTCTCGCACCCGTGAAACACCCCTTCCGCGTGCTCATGCCAACCCATCCCTGCCCCACTGCGAGACGAGTCCGCGATGCGTGGAACAGCCGCTAATGACCCCAGTGCGAGCTCGAAAGCTCCGGGCAGGTACGCGGGGCTGTCTTCCTGAGCGAGCGTGAAGGCTTGCTCTCCGGTCAAGCTGAATTTGCTGGTAGCTTCCTCGTAGGTAATATAGCCGCCAGCAGCTTGCGAAGACAGCCATTCCCGCAGGTAACGCTCGTCGGTATTCGTTTTGGCGGCTAGTTCAGCCGACGTCATAGGGCCGTTGATCAGCGCCTTATATAGTCCAAGCTTCTCTCCAATGACGACCATGCCGGCATGTACCGCTGCGCCAAGGTCGCCCACGAAACGCCCAATAAAGGCATTCAGCTTGTCCATGTCAATTGCGGGAGCCTGGTTTGTTGTGCTCATGAGGGCCTCCTAAGAGTGAGATGGCGGAACGCGAGGGAGAAGGATTTCGACCAGGGGCAGATTTTGTGCCAGAAGGTGGATCAAGTCAAGCTGGCATGGGTCAGAAGGGTCAGGATTGTGGGTCACAGAAAAAGAGCGGCGCCCGCAGCGCCGCCCTGCCAGGACAAACTTGGCTACTTTCCTGCCTCGGGTACCGCAGCACCGAAGGTGATGGCGGTCTGCTTGCCGCCGAAATCGATTTCGCTAATGCTGTGGCTGTCGCTATTCATCACGACCTGATTCGAGGTGGATTTCTTGTCCAGCGTCTTCACCTGAGCGGTGGTGCTTGCAACTTCCTTGCCGCCGCGCACGAATGTCACTTGAGCGTTCGATCCCTCCACGTCGTATTTCACCACGTATTCACCGGGAGGCAGGTTCGTGCCGTTCACAGTCGCTCCCGCATGGAGCGTGATGTTCTCGGATTTGGGCTTGGCAAATGCGCTGAGCGAAAGGGTCAGAGCAAGCGCCAGTAGGGCAAAACGGACAGTAATTCTGGTCATGAATAATCTCTCCCATCGAAGTCGGTTCCGGCAGGCTGCGTCGCGCAAAATGCTGTCGCTGCTAGCCTGCTGTCCTTGCATACGGATATTGACGTAGTGAGTTCGCTGGCGGAAGCATTGAGCAATTGCGGCAACGAAGTGCGACTTAACTGCTCAGGCGGGCTACTGGGACCGGAGAATCATGCGCTCGTCACCGCCAACTAGGATAGTTCCAAAACTCCTATGGGACGAGCGCACCGGAATCGGAGACGAACTGCGATGGCGCGTGGTTAGTCCCGCAGTGGCATCTTGGTGAAAGGCCGTTCGAGCCGAAGTACTACCCTTAGGACCAGCCCATTCGCTTGCGCAGACCAGTGATATGCGCAGTGTGGTGCGCCGAGTGCCAGGCATACAGCGCCAACATGCGATTCAGGTCGAGCACGCCGATTTCCGGATGACGCAGCGTACGTGCGAAGTCGGAGGAATCCATAGCGCGCAGAAGTGTGACCCAGCGCGTGTGGATCGCCCCTAGCATCTGCAGGGATACTTCGACCGGGGTCTGTGCGGTATCTGCCAGCTTGGCCCACATGTCTTCCTTGTAGGGCTTGATTGTGGGTTCGTACTCTGTCAGCGCCAGCTTAAATCGCACGTAGGCATTGGCATGGCTGTCGGGTACATGGTGCGCGAGCTGGCGAACGGTCCATCCACCGGGACGATACGGTGTGTCCAGCTGGGCGGGCGAAAGCCCCTTCAACGCAGTCGCAAAATTGTCTGGCAGTTCTGAGAGAACGTTGATGTAGTGGGTGCGACGCTTGGCCATCTGCTCTTGGTTCTCAGGTGGAACCCACTCGAATTTGCCCAGCGGATAGCGAAGATCTTCGGTCATAGGGCGTCTCTCCAATTGCCACAGAATTGCAGAACAGTTTAAAGCAACTTAGCGGGACCAGTTGTCACGCACGCAGAGTCTGCTGCGTTGCCATGTCCGGCTAATCGACCGAGCGCACTTCGTCCGACGGCAGCAGCTCAATGGTGCAGGGTCCGGGCATAAGCTGCGGGGCCGCGACTGCTGCCGGCTGCTTATCTGACTTTTTGCCCGACGACTTGCTCTTCGCCGTGGGCGGCGGCAGGTTCCCGCAGTTCACAGTTCCCCGACGCAGAGCACGAACCGACGACGGATCGGGAAACACGATACCAAGATTGTCACCTTTGACCTGATTGGCGAGCGACTTGATGTCTGCCGTGCCGCTCACGAACTTCACCTGCTCGTTCTTCGCAGGAGATACCAGTACGAAGAAGTCGCCGCTTCCCTTGCCGATTGCGCTAAGCTTGTGGGTGCGCTGCGCTTTGAGCTCGGAGCGCGCGCCTTCGATACGCGCGTCGAGATCGCCCGTAACTCCAAGGGCAGCCAGGCGCGAGCGCGCTTCTACGCTGGGCGACTCCGCAGCCAGCGCGAAGATGTAGTAGCGAATAGCCTCGTCCTTATTACCGCGCTTTTCCGCAATCTCGCCGAGATGCAGAGCGACCTCGCCAGACGGACGGGAGTTCCATGCAGCGCGGATGTAGCGCTCAGCGACGTCGAGGTTGCCCCGCTTGTACTCCACCCAGCCTTTGGTGTCCCAAACGGCATACAGCAGATTGGCGATAAATAGGTCTTGTAGGCGCAGGTTATCCAGGTTCACGTCGCTAAGTTGCGTTTCCAGCGAGTTGATGGCCGCGTCGGAGTACTGGCTGGCGCGCTCGAGTTGTACATCCTGCTCGGAGAGGGCGTAGGCGATGTTGTTCCACACCACCGCCGTGGGCGATTGAGCAATGGCGCGATCGAAAGCAGTCATGCCTTTGTCGGTTTGGCCGGTAGCGAGGTAAGCCTGGCCGAGCGAGATCTGGATGAGCGCATTCTTCTCCTGCAAGGAGGCGGCTTTCTCCAGCTCGGGAACGGCATCGTTCCAGCGCTTCAGCTTGCCGTAGAGCGCGCCGAGGCTGGAGTGGGCATATGCATCGAGCGGGCTGATTTCAATGGCTTTCTGATAGTGCGCAATGGCGTCATCGTAACGCTGCATGCCTTCGTAGGCCTGCCCTAGGCTGACGTAGGCATACTCGTCGTAGGAGTTGACCTCGATTTGTTTCTTGAATGCATCGGCGGCTTTTTGATACTGGTTCTCTGCCAGATAGGCGCGGCCAAGGTTACTCCACAATCCTTTATGTTTCGGATCGGCCTGCGCCACACGCTCGAACAACTCAATGGCGAGCGTGAAGTTGCTGTTCTTCGCTGCCTGCACCGCGGAGTCGTACAGATCGTCCGGCGACTGGTCGGTTCCGAGAGCAACAGTGCCCGGCGATTTGTTATCAAGGACGATGGTTTGCGCCTGATCCGCCTCGACCGTGCGGCGGAAGGAAGCATAGTCGTCGCGCCGTTCATAAGGGATTTCTAGAAGGGCAATCTGCATCTTGCGGATTGCGATTAGCTGGCCGGCCTCGAACTTGTAGCTGGAGTGGTACTCGGCGTAATCGCGCTTGACGTCCGCGCCAAGCGGAAGTCGTACGCCGTACTTGGCGGGAAGAGTGAGGCGAACGTCGAAGGTGCCTTCCATCGGCCCGCCGAGCTTAATCGGTTTCGCCTTCTCGCTTTCGTCGTCAGGCGCAGGTGGAAGCTGGAATCCAAGAATCGGAAGCGGCAGCTTGGGCTCGGGAGCGGACCAGTCAAAGTAATTGCTGACAGTAACGTCGAAGTCGATTTCGAAAGGATTGTCGGTGTTGGCCGGATCGCCAATCTTCAAGTTGCTGATCTCGCCGCCCTTCATGCTAGTGTTGCCCAGCATTATTTCGAACATGTTCTTCCATTTGCTGTTGGACACCTGCCGTAGCGTGAAACGAAGACCAAGCTCGGCATCGCCTCGAGCGATATCGTGGAAGTGCGCGGTGAGCTTGCCCGTTTCGTTGATGCTACCCACGATCTGGTTGCGATCGTAGTTTTCGAACGGCAGATTCGCGGGGGTACGGACGAGAGCGGAAACGCCGTCCGGTGCAACGGCAAGCGCCTGTTTACCGCGCAAAGGAAACGCTAGCATGCGGAAGGGCGCGACGCCGTTGGTGCTGTCCAGCCAAATCTCCTGGCCGTCGACGTTGACTCGGGTAATGACATGGTCGAACTGTGACGGCGAAGGGATATCGGGATCCAGTTTGTGCTGCGAGCCGATTAAGACAGAGGTCGAGTCGAAGCCTAGTGCTGCCAGTAAGGCCGCGAGTAGCGTGTTTTTGTCCTTGCAGTCGCCGTAACCGTTGGCGAGAACTTCGGAGGCAGCGTGCGGCTGGTAACGGCCTAGCCCGAACGATAGACTCACGTAGCGATAGTCGCGCGAAACGTAATCATACAGTGCCTTCACCTTGTCCATGTTGCTGGTCTTGCCCTGCACGAGTTGGGCAGCTTTTGCCTTGATCGCGTCGGTCGGTTCGCGTCGGTCTTTCTCGAGATTGGCGTACCAGTCGCCGAGCTGCTGCCAACTCTCGAATGTTGTAAGCTCCACCGAGGGCGGTCCGTCTTCGTCGCGCTGGCGTCCCGCGCCCCGCTTCTTTCGCTCGACTTCCTCTTCGTCCTCGAGATGCGAGTGCGTCCAGCGGTAAATGCGGCGCTCGCCTTCGTCTGTGATCTTGGGGTCGGCACCGGGCTCGTTCTTGAGCTTGATTTGGCGTGACTTTGGAATGTCGATTTCCAGTTGCTCGTCGAGCACGATGCCGCGGTCGCGAAAGTCGTAGCTCGTCCAGAACTGGCCAGGCGTGAGCGGGTTGACGATGTTGCGAATGTAGCGGTACTCGAGCACATCGCCGGGTCGCAGCGCCGGAACGCTAATGTGCTTCTCGTGGTAATCCGTGTACATCAGTGCGTTGGGATAGGTGATGTCCTGAATGCCGGATTCCTGCGCGGTCACTACCGTGCCGTCCGGCTTGATGACGCGCACGTAAGCAATCTCCAGCTTGTCGCTGAGAGCACTGTAGCCGACCTTGAGCTGGCCGAGCGCCTGCACCCCGGCGTCGCTGTTGACCTTGATGCGCGCGTCTAACTGTTCGCGCCCGGTGCCGTCGTTCTCAAAGCGGAACGACTCGTAGTAGTGCTGGGTGACGAAGGCCTGATCGGAATAATCCACCGGAGACTTCTTGGTTTGGGCAACCGAACCGGTCAGAAGGCAGAACAAGATAAGACAAGCAAGCAGTAAGGGCCGGAGTCTGTGCATAGCGGGTAAAGACTTATGGTACGCGGGAGTTCACCTCTGGGAAAGCACGGAACAAACAAGCGCTCTTTGACAGCGGGCGGCGCCATTGCGGTGCGCGTCATCGCTTAGGATGACGAGCTTAGCGCGGCGAATTCATCCGGAGGCCAAGGGCCGCTCAGACGCAGCCGCACACCTTCCGATGGCCCTGCACTTCTCAGCGCAGCAATGAATTGGGCGCGCGCGTCGCGTCGCAGTAGGGCGTACCAGATGTAATTGCGGCGCTCGCGCCGCCTGCGCCAGTCGAGCACGATACCAGACGTGACCGACCTGAGCTTCGAGTTTATGGCCTCGACGCGCGCCTCGCTTTCCTTACGCCGCTTGAGATACTCCTTGCCGCTAATCGGAGTGGCGAGGTCTCTGCTCTCGTTGTCAGACCAAGGGGCCGTAATTTCGTACTGCACGTTTCCAGCGAGGCGGGTGAGAGCTTCTTGCCAATGGCTGAGCTCTTCTGCAAGCAATTTCTCCAGCGCTTCAAGATTCACCACGACTGCCGGATAAGGAAAGGACAACGCAGTTGCATTGGTGATGATTTCGCGTAGCACCTGTCGATACTTTTGCTCTGCTGCTCGACGGCTATGCCCTTCGAGGAGAGCCTCCGGCGTGGCAACCTCGCTCCAATAGACGCGAAACTCCTGAAATTCATGGGAAACAACCGGCTGGTCGGCAACGCCGAGGAGATTGAAGACCGTTTCTGCCGACCCGAGAGTTAGGCAATAGAGGAGGCTGGCCAAAGGTCAGCCTAACACGCCCGCCATACGCTTTTCGCGCTTCGCCATTCGCCTTCCGCGCTTTGCTAAAAACCCGCTCAAGTCTCACTTGAATGGGGTTTTACAAAGGCTGATAGCTGACAGCTGTTCACTGACAACTGAGAACTGTTTTTACCGCCTGGGCCCTCTGCGATCGCCGCGCCCGCCGTGGCCATGTCGACGACCGCGATCACGGTCGCCTTCGCGCCGTGGACGATTGTCGGCCCGGTTGTAATTCGGCTCGTCGGCGGCTTCGTGTCCGCCTTCGAAGGTAACGCCCGCCTCGACCGGTTCCAGCTGAGCATCGCCGCCCATTTTGGCGCGCTGCTCTTTGAGAATCGCCTTGCGCGACAGTTTGATGCGATTGCCTTCAACGGCCAGCACCTTCACCAGGATCTGGTCGCCTTCCTTCAGCTCGTCGCGTACATCGTTGACGCGATGCTCCGCGATTTCGCTGATGTGCAACAGGCCATCGGTGCCTGGCAGAATCTCGACGAACGCTCCGAAATCCGCCAGGCGCGTTACCTTGCCGAGGTAGGTCTTCCCTACTTCGGCGGTGGCGGTGATGTCGTTGATCATCTTCAGAGCCTTACCTGCCGCTTCCTGATCGCTCGAAGACACATTCACGCGGCCACTGTCGTCCACATCGATTTTGACGCCGGTGGCCTCGATGATGCCGCGAATGACCTTGCCGCCCGGTCCGATGAGGTCGCGAATCTTGTCCACCGGAATCTGCACGGTATAGAAGCGCGGGGCGAATTCGCTGATGGTCGTGCGCGGCTCCGGCATCATCTCATTCATCTTGTCGAGGATAAACAGCCGCCCGCGGCGTGCCTGCTCCAGCGCTTCACGCATGATCTGCGGCGTGATGCCCATGACCTTGATGTCCATCTGCAGAGCAGTAATGCCATCGCGCGTGCCGGCAACCTTGAAGTCCATGTCGCCGTAATGGTCTTCGGCCCCGGCGATGTCGGTCAGAATGGCGTACTGCTCGCCTTCCTTCACCAGACCCATCGCCACTCCGGCCACCGAGGCCTTCAAGGGAACGCCCGCATCCATCATGCTTAGCGAGCCGCCGCAGACCGTCGCCATCGAAGATGAGCCGTTTGATTCCAGAATGTCGGAGACCACACGCATCGCGTACGGCCAGTCGGCCTCGCTCGGAAGAACTGCCGACAGCGCACGCTCGGCAAGCGCGCCGTGGCCGATCTCGCGCCGCCCAGCTCCGCGTAGAAATGCCACTTCTCCAACGGAAAACGGTGGAAAGTTATAGTGAAGCATGAAGCGCTTCTTGGCTTCGCCTTCGAACGCTTCCAGCCGCTGCATGTCATCGGCAGTGCCGAGTGTGGTAGTAACCAATGCTTGAGTTTCGCCGCGGGTGAAGATCGAAGACCCGTGCGTCCGAGGCAGCACGCTGACTTCAATCCAGATATCGCGAATCTGATCGAAAGCACGTCCGTCGGGACGGCGCCGATCGTTGATCACCTGCTCGCGGAAGAGGCGCTCGCGCAGGATGTCGAAGTAGTGACCGGCCTTCTTGCGGCCCTCCTCGTCTTCTTCCGGGATCGCGCTCTTCACTTCATCCTTGAGCGTCTTGATCCTGGCGTAGCTTTCGGCCTTCGGATACTTCTGGGTGTCGACCGCGTCAGCCAACTGCGCGCCAATCTTCTTGCGCAACTGGGCGATGTAAGCCTCGTCAATCACCACCGGCTCTACCGTGCGCTTCGGCTTGCCTGCCTTCTGCGCCAGCTCGTTAATTGCAGCGCAGATCTTCTTAATCTCTTCGTGGCCAAATTCAATGGCTCGCACAACCGTGTCTTCCGACACCGCTTTCGAGCCTGACTCGATCATCACGATGCCGTCCAATGTGCCCACGACCATCAGGTTCAGCGTGCCTTCCCGCTGCTCTTCGTAGGTCGGGTTAATGACAAACTCGCCGTTCACCTGGCCGACGCGCACCGCGCCAACCGGTCCGTGGAACGGAATATCGGAGACGCTCAAGGCGACCGAGGCGCCGTTGATGCCGGCAACATCAGGATCATTGGTCGTGTCGGCCGACAACACCATGGCGATGACCTGGGTCTCGCAGCGGAAGCCCTCGGGAAACAGCGGGCGAATCGGACGATCAATCTGCCGGCTGGTGAGAATCTCGCGCTCGCTGGGACGCCCTTCGCGCTTAATGAATCCCCCGGGAATCCTGCCGGCGGCATAGGTGTACTCGCGGTAATCGACCGTGAGCGGGAAAAAATCGACACCCTCTCGGGGCTCCGCGTTGGCGCAGGCGGTGGCCAAAACGACGTTGTCTCCAATTCGGACTATGCTGGAACCGTGGGCCTGTTTAGCCAACTTGCCGGTCTCAAAGTGAATCGATTTTCCGCCGTGGAGTTGAACGGTAACTTCGTGTTTCATCTATCTTCCTTCCGTGGAGAACGCAACCGATGGGATCCGGTCGGGCCGCGATGCTTCGGGTTCTTAGGCATGCGACAATCCGATGTTCCTGAAAGCCGGGGCCGCAGCGGGATCGGAGAAATGGAATTCATGTCAGCCGTCAAAGGCTAATACCGAGAGGATGCTCGCGAGTCGAACTGAAAAACCGTCGTCCCCTGCCAGCGCACCAGGACGCAGGCAGCGTAACCATGACGCATAAAACGCTGGCAGAGCTGTGTTTCAGGGCAGCAACCGCCTACTTGCGGATGCCGAGTTTCTGAATGACCTCTTTGTAGCGCTCGGTATCGTGCTTTCTGAGGTAGTCAAGCAAGCCGCGACGCTTGCTGACCATCATGAGAAGGCCGCGCCGGGAGGCATGGTCCTTCTTATGCGTCTTGAAATGCTCCGTCAGCTCACCAATACGCTCACTCAGGATGGCGATCTGGACCTCGGGGGAACCGGTGTCGGTGTCATGAGTGCGGTACTGGTTGATCAGGGCGGTTTTTTTCTCTCGTGCTAACACTGCTTCGGGTGCGCTCCTACTCTGTTTAGTCGTATGTTGATACATCTTCGAGAATAACATGCATTTGCCTGGATCAGCAAAAGCGGAATCCGGTGCCAGAGCTTCTAGGCGCTTGGATTTGTCGTGTCATTCAGCTTTTGCAATTGCGAAGGGCGAGCCGCGCAGCGGCGGGGGCGTAGTTAGCCCCGGACGTAAAAGCCCGGGGGCAAACTGGAGAGCCCAGACCGGAGCCCCGTGGCGGCAGCTTTTGATAAAGAACCGATACGGCGGACTACGATTTAGCTGGTCGCTTTTCTATCCGTTCCTCAAGATCGCTGCTTCGTTTCAAGTCAACGCCGGCTATCGTGCCGTCTGACGCTTTGCAGATTGGCAGCAGAACACTTCTTGGCCGCGCACGCCGGGAGGGAGAGTTTTCCGTTTTCAGCGGCCTCCTTAGAACCCTGATGCTTGCGCGCCCGTTCCATATCTTTTGCCATTTATCTCACTGAAACGCCACTTACACTAAAGGCCAGTCGTTTCGTCACATTCGCTGACACTCGCCGAGCCGCCCAATCACCTGCGCCATACGCGTTTGCGGCTGCTCAATTATTGCTTGGGCGTACGCGTCGCCTTTGCCATACGGACCTTTAGGTTCCGCTGCTCAGCGTTGATCTTTGTTACAGGTTGTGACAAGTTGTGAAAACTCCTGTGCGAAGGCTTCCACAATCCCCACTCGTCCGTCCATTCTGATACTGTACGGGAGGTGCTTTCGGGTGGCGACCGCGGTGGTGGAAACGACAGTCCGCAGGACCTTCAAGGCGTTTGAATACCGCGATTTCCGCCTCATGTGGGTGGGCGCCTGTACTTCCAGCATCGGCACCTGGATGCAAATCGTTGCCCAGGGTTGGCTCATTTACAGGCTCAGCCATTCGGCGTTCCTCCTAGCCCTCGACCAGTTTCTCGGCGGCATTCCTATTTTTCTCCTTTCCCTGCTGGGCGGCGTCGTCGCCGACCGCGTTGAGCGCCGGCGCATACTTCTCGCATCGCAGTACATACAGTTGGCCAGCGCGGGTACGCTCACCTTGCTTGTCGTCGGCGGGTTGAACCATGTCTGGCCGATTCTTTGCCTCTCGCTCTTATCGGGATTCGCCCAGGCATTCGGAGGCCCCGCCTACTCGGCGCTAATCCCGACCCTCGTCGACCGCGAGGACATGCCGAATGCGATCGCGTTGAACTCCATTCAGTTCAATCTCGCCGTGGCGGTTGGTCCGGCGCTAGGCGGCATAACGCTAGCACGCCTGGGCGAAGCCTGGTGCTTCGGGCTCAACACCATTTCCTTTCTCGCGCCGATCGCGGCGCTAACCGCGATTACCTCGCGTTTCCTGCCGCCAAAAACCAACGACTCGATGCTCAGCAGTTTCAAGCAGGGCATTCAGTTCGTGAGGCGGCAGGGCTCGATGGAAGCGCTCATCGTGCTGGCATTTTGCATGACGGCGCTGAGCATGCCCTTGCGCACCTTCTTCCCTGTGTTTGTGAAGGACATCTTTCGCCGCGGCCCGGAAATCTTCGGATGGCTTTCCAGCTTCATGGGCATCGGCTCGATTTGCGGCTCTCTGGTCGTCGCCAGCCTGGGCAACTTCCGCCACAAAGGACGCATAGCGGTCCTCATGATGATCTGCCTGGGCGGAGCCATTACCGCCTTCGCCGTCTCACGCTCGCTCTTGCTCAGTTACGCCGTGGTGCTGCTGGTCGGCTTCGCCATGATGACCGTGTTCGCGACCGTGACCTCGCTGGTACAACTCATCACCACCGACGACATGCGTGGACGCGTGATGAGTGTCTATAACGCAGCCTTCCGAGGCGGCATGCCCCTAGGCAATCTGGCCTCAGGCTGGCTAGTACCGCCTTTTACCGCTTCGCAAGTGGTGGCTGTTAACGGACTGTTGTTGGTCTTACTTGCTTCTTCTTTCTTTGTCACCCGATCGCGAGTGACCGCGCTATAGAAACCCCAATTCGCTCCTCGCCGGGTGCCGGGTGCCCCGTTCAGGCGAGGCTTGAGCGGGTCTTTTCTCTGTATCTAATGAGATGTTCTGGCTTTCTTGTCGAGTTTCTTCGCGATGATCTCCGACAGAATTGATTTCGCCCTCTCCAATTCCTTCTTGCGCGAAGCCGGCAGATTGCGCCCCGCGCGGTTGATGTAGAAGTTCAACATCCTCATGCCTGATGCGGGTCCCTTCGGCGACGTCTTCTTCGAGGCTAGGTTCTTCGCAATCGTCGCCGCGTCTTTGGTGAACAATCCCTCGGGGGGAAACGTCGCTTCCGTGTGCACACTGGCGGACCAGCGGCGGACAGGCTTGCCTCTCAAAGAGGCGGTTGTACGGGTCTTTCGTGAACTCTGCTTCTTCCGCCTTAAGCTGGTTTTCGTGTTTCTCGTCTTGGTCGGCATCGGTCCTTTTGACTATGATGCGCCCTTGACCTCAGCGGGTACCGGTCCTTTGCGCTTTTGTGGCAAGGGTGGGATAAAAACGTGTGAGCAAACCTCCAATCGAGCTTTTCGAAAACAGGGAAAACTCTGATTACTTTCCTAAGGAAAGCTTTTACTCTTTCCTGCCTTCCGCGCCGCAACTTCTGCCTTTTCTGGATTCACGACCTTGCGTAGGTCGGTAAAGGAGCCTAGCGTGTCGCTCGTTCCAATATACGAACGATAGATCTGGCCCGTGGCGCGGGTCATGCCGATCTCGCAGGTGCGGCTGCTGGAGTAACAAGCGTCAACGTGCTTCGCTTTCACCTCAGCGCCTTCCAGGCGAGTTGCCGAGGCAGTGAGTTCCGGCAGCAAGAAGCCGCGATCGCCGGCAAAGGCACAGCATCCGGCGTCGAGTGGGATGAAGACCTTCTCGCTGCAGGCTTTGGCGATGGCCTCCAGCTTAGGAGCCAGGCCGAGCTTGGTGACTGAGCAGACGGGATGCAACGCGACAGATTCGGGCCGCGCGTTGATG
>Ga0209465_10000121_pt1 | contig 36297 bp, 28 predicted proteins | sample PanSoiPlot1MoBio_FD_188321 | JGI IMG/M metagenome (GOLD analysis project Ga0209465, IMG submission 188321) | Tropical forest soil microbial communities from Panama analyzed to predict greenhouse gas emissions - Panama Soil Plot 1 MoBio (SPAdes)... | ecosystem: Environmental > Terrestrial > Soil...
CAATCACGAAAAACTGAAAGCCGCTCCGGTTCGCCTGCCGGATGGCGGGCAAGCCGACAGCAATGTGCCATGCACCATGCCCGACGGATGTCACCGCTGGGTTCGGATTTGATATCCGCTCAGCCAATGCGCGTGCCAGGATACGGATCAGCACTTGGTCTCCGGGCCCAATTGTCACCCCCGATGCCTTGTACCTCAATAGAGGCTCATAGTTAATCGATCTTGAACGAAGCACCCAGAAACTGCTGTAGCCGCGCCATAAGCGCAATGTAGAGGTTATATATTACCTCTTTCATATGGGCGGTGTGGGTTGTGTGCACTACAGTTGCGGCTTGCCATGCCTAAATATGCCGCTTAGAAAGGAATCACTGAAGGTTCGAAGGTTCCGGTTCTGTCGCATCTGGGCATGCCGCCCATTGTCATTGACGACCCTGCCCATCAATCCATCCGCAGCGGAACGGGAGCATAGTCGGCTACGTCGGCGGCTGATTTGAAGGAGGACAGGACTGCGATCCTCGGCCGTGCGGCCCGTCACGGAATCTTCAGCTGAATACCCGAAGGCGACGCCGTCCCGCGTTGCCGCTCCGCTTTTAAGGGTCGAATGCGCCATGCCGGCGATCATTGGCAACGAAGGTTTCTTGTATGGCCGAAAGGCCCAAGGAGGCGTTCGCTTGTCCGGTCGAGCGTGGCCTTCGGCGATCTCCCCCCAAGAGGCGCGCCGCACGTTGCGTTGTACCCCGCCATCTCGACCGAAGTTCATGGACGGGGCGAGCGCTATCCCGCGCGCCGCCAAGAGACACATCAATGGCCAACAAGATGCTTATCGATGCGACCCATCCGGAAGAAACCCGGGTGGTTGTGCTGCGCGGCAACCGTGTTGAGGAATTCGACTTCGAATCGGCAAGCCGTCGTCAACTGAGAGGCAATATCTATCTTGCCAAGGTAACGAGAGTAGAGCCGTCGCTGCAGGCCGCCTTCGTGGATTACGGCGGCAACCGCCATGGCTTCCTGGCGTTCAGCGAAATCCATCCGGATTACTACCAGATACCGGTCGCGGATCGGCAGGCTTTGATCGACGAGGAAGAGCGCGCCCACCGCGATGCGGAAGCCGAAGCTGATCGCCGCGCCGGCATGCGGCGCCAGCCTCCCCACCGCCGCGCCGCCGAACACCCCGTCGAGACCGTTGCAAGCGAACCAATAGATGGCGACGTCGAGGATGGCGCGGAAGCGCCATCGGAAGCCTCGGCCCTTTCGCTCGACCATGCCGACACGGTCGACACCCGCGATTCCCATGCGAGCGAGCTGCGCCAGGAAACCGAGCTTGCAGAACTTTCCGATTCAACGGGTGAAGAACACGCCGGAACGCGCGCCGAAGCAGCGGCGCACGCGGAAGCTGCGGTGGCTGCTGAGCAAATCCGCCCGGAGGCCGAAGCCAGCGGATTGGACGATGACGATCATGTGGCCCCATCCGTGCATGAGGACTCACCGGTTCATGACGATGAAGCCGCTGAGCACGAAGGCCACGGCGACGCTGGCGATACAGCCGGCACCGGCCTTGAGGTCGCCGAAGCCCGGCACGATGACGAGGAAGGCAACGGTCAAAGCGACGTCGGCGAGGGGGAAGAGGAGGAAATCGTTGAATCGGTCGGCGGTGATGACGCCATGGAAGAAGTACCCGACCGCGCGCCGCGTCCCCGCCGCCAGTACAAGATCCAGGAAGTGATCAAGCGCCGGCAGATCATGCTGGTGCAGGTCGTCAAGGAGGAGCGCGGCACCAAGGGCGCTGCGCTGACGACGTATCTGTCGCTCGCGGGCCGCTACTCGGTGCTGATGCCTAACACCGCTCGCGGCGGCGGCATCAGCCGCAAGATCACCAACGTGTTGGACCGTCGGCGGCTCAAGGAAATCGCGCAGGAGCTGGAAGTGCCGGAGGGCATGGGCGTCATCCTGCGCACAGCCGGCGCCGCGCGCACCAAGACGGAGATCAAGCGCGACTTCGAATATCTACTTCGCGCCTGGGAAACAGTGCGCGACCTCACATTAAAGTCAACCGCGCCAACTCTCGTCTATGAGGAAGGCTCGCTGGTCAAGCGATCGATCCGCGACCTCTACAACAAGGACATCGATGAGGTCCTGGTCGCGGGCGACGAAGCCTATCGCGACGCTCGCAACTTCATGCGCATGCTGATGCCGAGCCATGCCAAGAATGTGAAGCCTTACCACGACAGCCAACCGATCCTGGCAAAGTATGGGATCGAGAGCCAGCTCGACGCGATGTTCTCTCCAGTCGTGCAATTGCGTTCCGGCGGTTACATCGTGCTCAACCAGGCCGAAGCGCTGGTGGCGATCGATGTCAATTCGGGGCGCGCGACCCGCGAGCACCATATCGAGGACACGGCGCTTAAGACCAACCTCGAAGCCGCCGAGGAGATTGCCCGGCAGCTGCGTCTGCGCGACCTTGCCGGTCTGATCGTCATCGATTTCATCGATATGGACGAAAAGCGCAATAACCGCGCGGTCGAGCGGCGGCTCAAGGACTGTCTCAAGAACGACCGCGCCCGCATCCAGGTCGGCCGCATCTCCCACTTCGGCCTGATGGAAATGTCGCGCCAGCGTATCCGGGCGAGCGTGCTTGAAAGCTCGACCGACAAATGCCCGCATTGCGGGGGCACCGGCCATGTCCGCTCGGTGTCGTCGGTGGCGCTGCAGATGCTGCGCGCCATCGAGGAGACGCTTCAGCGCGGCGCCACCCACAACATCGTCGGGCGCACCCGCTCAGAGATTGCGCTCTATGTGCTCAATCACAAGCGCGCCCACCTCTACGACCTGGAACATCGCTTCCAGATCTCCGTGACGATTGCGGCCGACGCTACGATCAGCGGCCAGCTGCCGTTCGTCATCGAGAAAGGCGAGCAGGTCCATACCCTCGATCAGGCCCGGGCGCTCGCCGCACAGGCGACCAGTGTCCCGGCTGCAGTTGACGCCGACGAGATCGAGGAACCGGTCGAGGAGATTGAATCCGAAGAGGACGAGGACAGCGAGATCGTTGACGCAGACGCTGCCGAGTCCGGTGAGCCTGCCGAGGCCTCCGAGGAGCGCGCCGAGAACGGCGACGCGGGCGGGCGACGGCGACGGCGGCGGCGACGGCGCGGTCGTCGCGCCGAGACACGCGAGGAGGGCCCCGAAGGTGAAGCCGCCCCGGCCGAGGTACATGCATTCCCGCTCGATCAACCACCGTCATTCCCGCTCGATCAACCACCGTCCCACGTGACGGCTGCCGAGGACGAGAACATTCCGGCGGATCGGCTGTCCGGCAATGATGCAGACGTGGATATCGGTGACGAGGATACCGACACCGAAGCGGCCCCACGCGCCGACCTCGGCAACGGAGAAGGCCGGCGGCGCCGCCGGCGCGGCCGGCGTGGCGGTCGGCGCAATCGCCGCGAGGAAGATGACGCCCGGGTCAGCCCGCCGGGGAGTGACGTTTCGCCGGTCGAGGAGGAACTCGCCGATGCGGTTGCTGATTTTGGCGGACCTCCAGCCGAACAGGCGCAGCAGCCACGGCCGCCGGAACCGGAGGAGCATGGCGCCCCCGATGATTCCGGCCACCGCCACGAAGCACCGAACCCGGAGCCCGTCCCCGCAACGGCGGCCGCACCGGCCGCACCGCCGAAACCTGAGATGCCGCGACGGCGTTCGACTGTGCGCGAGCCGGTGCCGTTCCTGGTTGGCAACGGCGCCCCAGCGCCTCAACCCGCACCGGAGGTGGCGGCTCCGGTTGACGTGGTTGAGCAGCCTCCTGAGCCGGCGCAGCCGCCTGCCGCAAGCTCCGAACCCGCCTCGCCGCGGCGCGCCGGATGGTGGGCAAAGCGCATGCTTGGAGACAAACGCTGACGCAACGCCGCGGCGGCATCAATTGAATTTTGCGCATGACCTTTTTTGTGCGCGGATTGAGGTGCAGTGGGATGGTGCGCATGCAATCACTGCTTCGAAGTCTGTTGCGCAATTGAGGGCCGCGCCCCACCTTTGCTCAATCGGCAGAGCAATCGGTAGCCCGCAATGACAGCGCAAGGCTTCACTCTGTTCGACACCGCCATCGGCTGTTGCGCCATCGCATGGAGCGAGCGCGGCGTCGTTGGCGTGCAGCTGCCCGCACGCGACGCGGCGGCAACGCGCACGGTCCTCGTCCGGCGTTATCCGGGCGTCTGCGAGGCCGCTCCGCCGGAACACGTCGCGCGGGCGATCGATGGCGTTGTGGCGCTGATCGCCGGCGAGCCACGTGATCTCGCCGACGTAGTGCTCGACCTCGACGGCGTGCCTGAATTCAATCGCCGCGTTTACGAGGTGGCCCGCACGATCGGACCCGGCGCGACCCTCACCTACGGGGCCATTGCAGCCCAGCTCGGCGAACCGGACGCACGCGGCGTCGGCGAGGCGATGGGCCAAAATCCTTGTCCCATCATCGTGCCATGCCATCGCGTAGTCGCGGCCGGCGGCAAGCCCGGCGGCTTCTCGGCACCGGGTGGCGCCGCCACCAAGCGTCTGTTGCTCGCGATCGAGAGCCCACGGACGGAAGCCGAGCCGACGCTGTTCGATCGCCACGGCGGGCTAGATTTTTCGATGAAGCGCCGCGCGAGGACGGACAGGCGCGGGCGATAGCGGAATCCCCCGCCGCGACTCGATTCGCCCACTCACGGCCGATCCGTCCGCATCGCCCCAGGGCATCGCGCAGCCCACACCGTCAGCGCCCGACCGCGGCCACCGGGGCCAGCAGCACCAAATAGCCGGCTCATTCGCTGGAGAGAATGACGTTGCGCAGAATGGGGTAGATCTGGTTCGTCCAGCGCTGACCGCTGAACACGCCGTAGTGCCCGGCGCCGGCCTGCATATGGTGGCGCCGGAGATAGGGCCGCAATCCGCCGCACAGCACGTGCGCCGCCATGGTCTGGCCGACCGCGCAGATGTCGTCCCGCTCGCCCTCGACGGTGAGCAGCATGGTGCGGCGGATGGCGCGCGGCTCCACCGGTTCGCCGTGCCATTTCAGCTTGCCGAGCGGCAGGGCGTTTTCCTGGAACACCAGCCGAACGGTCTCAAGGTAGAACTCCGCCGTCAGGTCCAGGACCGCAAAATATTCATCATAGAAGGTTTTGATCACTTCGGCCTTAGCGATCTCGCCGTCGCGGAGATTTTCGTAAAGGTCCTTGTGGGCCTTGAGGTGCCGATCGATGTTCATGGTCATGAACGCGGCAAGCTGCACAAAGCCGGGATAGACCCGGCGGAACGCGCCCGGAAACCGCATCGGCACGGTCGCAATCAGGTTCTGCTCGAACCATGAAATCGGCTTTGAATTGGCAAGGTCATTGACCTTGGTGGGGTTGACGCGCGTATCGATCGGTCCCGCCATCAGGGTCATGCTGCGCGGTTGCGCCGGATGTTGCGATTGCGCCATCACGGTGGTGGCGACGAGCGCGGCGACACACGGCTGGCACACTGCCACGACATGGGCGCCGGGTCCGATGATCTCGAGAAAGTCGATGAGGTGTTGAATATAGTCGTTGAAACCGAACTGGCCGTTCGAGAGCGCGACATCGCGCACGTTGTGCCAATCGGTGATATAGACGTCGTTGTCTGCCAACATGGTCTCCACAGTGCCGCGCAGCAGCGTCGCGAAATGTCCCGACAGCGGAGCGACCAGCAGCACGCGCGGCTGCGCCACGTCGACGTCCTTCTTGAAATGCAGAAGCGTGCCGAACGGCGTCGCCTGAACGGCCTCCTCGCGGACCGCGACCTCGCGGTTTCCGACCATGACGGTGTCGATTTCGAATGGCGGGCGGTCATGAGTGAGCCCGGCACGCGCAATCAGCTCATAGGCGGCGGTGAGATTGCGGACGATGCCGAGATTTTCGCTGAAGGGAGGACCTATTACGGTGGCAGCAAGGGACGCCAAAGTTCTCACCGGGACCATGAAGTCGGCATGTGACTGATAGGCCAGATAGAACATCTTCACCCCTTGGATGCGCGGTCGCGCCGCCACCCAGCTCGGAAATGAAAGGCTAAATTAATTTGTGTTGCAGTGCGACAAGAATTTGCGCATCGTCGAGAAACGACCGGCGTGGCCTGCATGACTGCCGCTTATGGCCACGAAAGAGGCCCTATTTTCTTGTACGGAATTCTCCATAACATATTGAACAACATTGCATATTTCTTCAGCTTGTGAGTCGGGCTGGACAACTCAAGCGTACGGGATGGCGACGATGGAAAAGCCCAAGCTGATGATAGCGAGCAAGAACTATGGCTCATGGTCGCTGCGCGGCTGGTTGCTATGCAAAATGGCCGGGCTGGATTTCGAGGAGCAGGTCGTCCCTGCCGACGACCCGTCCACACGTGCCGAACTCCTGCTGCTGTCGCCCTCTTTCCTGGTGCCGTCGCTGACCAACGGTTCCGTCAAGGTATGGGATACGCTGGCGATCGCCGAATACCTCAACGAGCTGTTCCCGGAGGCCGGTCTGCTGCCCCAGGACTGCGCCGCACGCGCGCTCTGCCGTGCGGTCTCAGGCGAAATGCATTCGGGCTTCATGAATCTCCGCTCGGCCTTGCCGATGAATATCAAGGGGCATTACCCGGGGTTCAAGGTCTTTGCCGGCGCCCAGGCCGATATCGAGCGCATCGTGACGATCTGGCGCGAATGCCTCAGGACCTCCAGCGGGCCGTATCTGTTCGGTGCAAAGCCGTGCCTTGCGGATGCGATGTACGCACCGGTTTGCACGCGTTTTCTTACCTACTGCGTGAAGCTCGACCCGCTGTGCGCCGCTTATTGCCAATCCATCATGGCGATGCCCCATATGGGCGAATGGGTTGAGGGAGCGAAAAACGAGCCGGACGAGGTCACAGAGCTCGATGTGGAGTTTTGAAGGGGTCTCCACGCCTGCTTCGTGTACTCACGCAACACCGGGAGCCGTTTGACGGCTGTGTGCCTTCTGGCGAACCATGTCTACCCGCTCCGGCGTCATTTGCGTCCATCCTTTGAGGTGATATTTCGTGACTGCGGCTCGCAAACTCGCGAACAGTGCGGGTCTGTTGATGACACCGCGAGCGGCGCGTCCTGCTGTGCCAGGCGCGCCATCTCGCGGAGAAGTTCCCAGTCCCGCGCTACGGCAATCTCCGCCATTCGTACGTGCAGGAGAGCGTCCAGCGCCTCCACGTAGAGCGCGCGTGCCGTTCGCATCACTTCTTCCGTTCGGTTCCAAACAGCTCGACCAGATGTCGATGTCTGCGACTGCCGATCAGGCTGACCTAAAACAATGGCGGGCGTACTGCCGATCACGCATATCGTGGTTGGAACCGTGAGCCTTCGGCCGAGTTCATCGAATATCCGCACCAGGCGCTCACGATCGATCGTCATCTCACCCTGCCGTGTCGAAACCTCTTCGCGTTTTCCAGCGCTTTCACCCCCGCTTCAGCCATGCCCCCAGCCGTTCCACCGCTTCACCGACATCCGCCGTGGCGCCCGCATAGCAGAGGCGGATGAAGCGGTGCCCCTGCACCGGATCGAAATCGACGCCGGGCGTTACGGCGACACCTGCTTCCTCCAGCATGCGGCGGGCGAAATCGAGGCTGTCGTTACAAAAGCGCGACACGTCGGCGTAAAGATAGAAGGCGCCGTCCACCGGCAGGAATTGGTCGAATCCTGCGCGCGGCAGGCCCTCCACGAGCAGACGTCGGTTGACCTCGTAGCCGTGCTTGACCGTCTCCATCTCGTCGCGGCCATCAAATGCAGCTTCAGCCGCCACTTGCGAAAGCATCGGCACGGAGATTGCGAGGTTCTGCTGCAACCGCTCGATCGGACGAATCAGCGTTTCCGGCACCACCATCCAGCCGACGCGCCACCCGGTCATGCAGAAATATTTTGAGAAGGAGTTGATGACGACCGCGCCAGCAGAAATGTTGAGTGCCGTCTGTGCCGGGAACGCATAATCGAGGCCGTGATAGATTTCGTCCGAGATGAAGGCGATCCCCTCGCTTTCCGCCGCCCGTATCAGCGCGGTGAGCGCGTCAGCCGTCATCATGGTGCCGGTCGGATTGGCGGGGCTCGCCACCAGCACGCCCTTGAGGGGCCGTTCGCGATGGGCCGCCAGCAACGCCGACGGTGCCATCGCGAATCGCGTGTCTGCTGTCACCTCGATTGGCACGGCTTCGCAGCCAAGCGCCGCCAGCACATTGCGATAGGGCGGGTAGCTCGGCCTCGCGATCGCGATCCGGTCACCGGGCTCGAACAGCGCCAGGAACGCCAGCATGAATCCGGCCGACGAGCCGGTCGTGACCACGATGCGTTCAGGGTCGATCTCGCCACCGTGCCATTCGTCGTAATGGCGCGCAATGCGTCGCCGCAGTGACGGAACGCCGAGCGACTGCGTGTAGCCGATTTGCCCGGAGGCGAGCGCCTTCCGCGCGGCGGCGATTGCGGACGCAGGTGCGGGCGCTGCCGGCTGACCGATCTCCATGTGGACGATATGCCGACCGGCGGCTTCAAGACGCGCTGCCGCCGCGACCACGTCCATGGCCATGAATGCCGGCACGTTGCTGCGTGCCGAGGCGGGCGGCCCCCGATGTGCATTTTCGGCGCGTTTGGCGCTATCGAGCATAATGGCGACAGGCGACATCGGATGTTTCCGGATTCTGCAACTTCATCTGGTGGGGAACCGCGGGAAGACCCTGGTTCGGCAAGGGCAGTCGCCCCGCTCTCGCCGCATTTGCCGGATTGGTACCGCCATGTTCGGCGCCCTCTGTTGAACCACGCACGTTGAACCACGCCCAAGCGCGTCCCTAACTTGGCAAGACCGCAACGAGCAAGGCCGATTTTTCGATGATGGCAAATACTTTTCGCCATACGGTCCCCACCCCACCCTCCTCCGTAAGCGGCGGCCGGGAAGGAAGGGGGAGCCGGGCGCGGCGCAGTATTGCGGTGGTGACCGCAATTGCGGTCGCAGCCGGGAACCTGCCGACTTTGCCCGCACATGCGCAGGAAAAGGATGCCACGCAGGCGCTGCCCCTGATTCGGGATGCGGAGATCGAGCAACTGCTGCGCGATTATACCCACCCGATCCTGCGCGCCGCCGGCCTCGGCCAGCGCAATATCCGGGTCGTCATTATCAACGACCGCAGCTTCAACGCCTTCGTGATCGACGCCAAGCGCATTTTCGTCAATGCGGGCGCGCTGATGGACGCTGAAACTCCGAACCAGATCGTCGGCGTGCTCGCCCACGAGACCGGCCATATCGCGGGCGGTCATCTCAGCAAATTGCGGGGCGAACTTGCGAATGCGCAGACGGCCGCCATTCTGGCGATGCTGCTTGGGCTCGGAGCCGTCGCCGCATCGGCAACCAGCCGCGGCAGTGTCGGCGGCAACCCGATGGCCGCGATTTTAGGCCCGCAAACCGCCATCATGCGCTCGTTGCTTGCCTATCAGCGTCAGCAGGAGGAGCAGGCTGATCGCGCCGGCGTCAACTTCCTGACCCAGTCCGGCCAGTCCGCGAAGGGCATGTATGACACCTTCAAGCGGTTTGCGGACCAGCAGTTGTTCGCGTCGCGCTACATCGATCCCTATGTGCAGTCGCACCCGATGGCGGCGGAGCGCATCGCAGCGCTGGCCGAGGTGGCGCGGGCTAATCCATTTTGGGACAAGAAGGATTCGCCGGAGCTGCAGCAGCACCACGACGTCGTTCGCGCCAAGCTGTTCGGCTATCTTGAACCGCCTGACACGCTGCTGCGGCGCTATCCCCCGAGCAACACCAGCGTCGCCGCGCGTTACGCGCGCGCAATATCCAGCTATCGTCATTCTGATCTGCGCACCGCCCTTGGACAGATCGATTCATTGATCCAGGCCCAGCCCAACAATCCTTACTTCCTCGAACTCAAGGGCCAGGCTCTGGTCGATTCCGGTCGTGCGGACGATGCCATTGCGCCGTTGCGCCACGCCATCTCGCTCGCACCAGACCCGACCCTCATTCATGTGCTGCTTGGTCAGGCTCTGATCGCTGCCAATAAACCGGCTTTGATCGATGAGGCGATATCGAATCTACGCAAGGCGCTCGCGAGCGATCCTGAGATAGCGGATGCCTATGAGCAACTGGCAATGGCCTACGGTCGCAAAGGCGACCTTGCGGACGCGGACCTCGCCTCCGCCCAGGCGGCTTTCAATCGCGGAAATTTGCCTACAGCCCGGCAACTTGCGAGTCGCGCCAAAGGACGTTTTCCCATAGGATCGCCGGGTTGGGTCAAGGCGGACGACATCGCGAGCTACAAGCCGCCGCAGCGCCGCCAGATACCGTGACATACCGCGCCGCCTGACTCCATGATAAAAGGAAGGGCAACGAGGAACCGAGCATGACCTGCATGATGAAGACACTGATCGGAGTAAGCGCGGCCGCGCTGGTGATGCTGGCGCTGCCTGTCACGGCGCAGGAATTCTCAGCCCCGCAGAAGAGCGAGATCGAGCGCATCATCAAGGACTATATTGTGAGCCACCCGGAGGTGCTCCAGGAGGCGATCGCGGAGCTCGACAAGCGTCAGGCCGCCGCCGATCTCGAAAAGGCTAAGACTGCCGTCGCCGATAATGCCGAGACGTTGTTCAACTCAAACCGCCATGTCGTGCTCGGTAATCCCAAAGGCGACGTCACGCTGGTTGAATTTTTCGACTACAATTGCGGCTTCTGCAAGCGCGCCCTTCCCGACATGCTGGAACTCTTGAAGGACGACCCCAGGCTAAAAATCATTCTCAAGGAATTTCCTGTGCTCGGCCCCGGATCGGTCGAAGCCGCCAAGGTCGCGGTCGCGGTGCGCATGCAGGACAAGACCGGCAAGAAATACCTCGATTTCCATCAGAAGCTCCTGGGCGGTCGCGGTCAGGCCGACAAGGCTCACGCGCTTGCAGTCGCCAAGGAAGTCGGCATGGACATGAAGCGGATCGATGCCGACATGGCGAGCGAAGAGGTCAAGGTTTCGCTCGATGAGAGCCTCAAGCTTGCCGAGACACTGGGGCTGAATGGCACGCCCAGCTACATCATCGGCACCGACGTCGTGGTCGGAGCGGTCGGCCTCGACGCTCTGCGCACGAAAGTGAGCACCGCGCGCTGCGGCAAGGCGGTGTGTTAAGCGTGCCAGTCGCACAGCCGGGCCCCCGGTAACCGTGCCGTAACGGGCCCCGATAGCCACCGCAGCGCGGTTTGTCGTGGCGCCCTCTGAGCACAATCGGATTTTTCGGGTGGAGTTCAGGCGCACCACACGCGCAAGAAAGAAATTTGAACGCCGCGCAAATTGGCGTAGAAGCGCTCCGGGGATGGCACATCGTGGAATCGACACCGATCGCGCTCGTGGCGATGGGTGTCCTTGCGGCGATAAAGGCCAGGCGGAGTAGAGCCGGTGTCGGGCGAGGACAAGAAGAAATCCAATGCCGTCGTGGATGAGGATGTGGTGCGATCGCTCGCACGCCTTCTCGATGAAACCCGGCTGACCGAGATCGAAATCGAGCAGCGCGGATGGAGAGTTCGGGTTGCCCGTCAGGCTGCGGTCGCCTACGCGCCCCCTCCCACCGAAACAGCGCGCACGATTTCGGTCGCGATCCCGGCCGGTGCGCTCGATCCCGCACAGCACCCCGGCGTCGTCGCGTCCCCAATGGTGGGCACGGCCTACCGTGCGCCTGAGCCCGGCGCCAAGCCCTTCTGCGATGTCGGTTCCATAGTCAAAGCTGGCGATACGCTCCTAATCGTCGAGGCGATGAAAACGCTCAACCAGATTCCTGCGCCCAAAGCCGGCACCATCGTCCAGATCCTGTTCGAGGACGCGCAGCCGGTAGAATTCGGCGAGCCGCTGATGATCATAGAATGATGACGGATGTCAGATGACAGATGACAGACAAGTAAGTCCGCAGATCGGCGCGGTCTGTCATCTGTCATCCGTCATCTGCCATCTGTGCAGCCATGTTTGAGAAGATCCTGATCGCCAATCGGGGCGAGATCGCGTTGCGCATATTGCGTGCCTGCAAGGATCTCGGCATTCCGACCGTCGCGGTCCACTCGACGGCGGACGCCGATGCGATGCATGTCCGGCTCGCCGACGAAAGCGTCTGCATCGGACCACCGCCCTCCCGCGACAGCTATCTCAACGTTCCGGCTCTGGTCACCGCATGCGAGATCACCGGTGCCGACGCCGTGCATCCGGGTTACGGTTTCCTCGCCGAAAATGCGCGTTTCGCCGAAATCCTGATCGAGCACGGCGTCCAGTTCATCGGCCCCAAGCCCGAGCATATCCGGCTGATGGGCGACAAGATCGAGGCCAAGCGCTCTGCGCAACGTCTCGGCATTCCGGTGGTGCCGGGATCGGCGGGCGCTGTCGCTTCCGATGCCGAAGCACTTGCGGTCGCCCGCAACATCGGCTTCCCGGTGCTGGTGAAGGCCGCGGCGGGCGGCGGCGGACGCGGCATGAAGGTGGCACGCAGCGCCGCTGATCTTACGGTGTCGCTTGCGACCGCCCGCACGGAAGCCAAGGCCGCATTCGGCGACGACATGGTTTATCTCGAAAAATATCTCGAAACGCCGCGCCACATCGAAATTCAGGTGCTCGGCGACGGCCAGGGCCGCGCCATTCATCTCGGCGAGCGCGACTGCTCGCTGCAGCGCCGTCACCAGAAGGTGCTGGAAGAAAGCCCGTCCCCGGCCCTCAACGCCGAAGAGCGCGACGCCATCGGAGAGACCGTCGCGAAGGCGATGCGGGACTTGAATTACATCGGTGCCGGCACTGTCGAATTCCTGTATGAGGACGGCCAATTCTATTTCATCGAGATGAACACACGCATCCAGGTCGAGCACCCGGTGACGGAGATGATCACCGACATTGATCTTGTCCTGGAGCAGATCCGTATTGCGAGCGGCGATGAGTTGGCCATTGCGCAGCACGATGTAAAATTCCACGGCCATGCCATCGAGTGCCGCATCAACGCGGAAAATCCAGTGGCGTTTCGTCCTTCGCCGGGCAAAATCGTGCATTATCATCCGCCGGGCGGCATGGGCGTGCGGATCGATTCGGCTGCCTACCAGGGCTACGTGATCCCGCCGCACTACGATTCACTGCTCGGTAAGCTCGTCGTCCACGGCAAGACGCGCGCCGAATGCCTCATGCGCCTGCGCCGCTCCCTCGACGAATTCGTGATCGACGGTATCGAAACCACCCTGCCTCTCTTCCGCGCGCTGGTGCGCGATGCCGATTTTGTCGACGGCAGCTACCACATCCATTGGTTGGAGCAGTTTCTGGCTAAGGGTGTGGTCGGCACGTAGACCGCCAGCATCGTGATCTTAGCGGATCGCTATCGTATTCCACGGCTCGCACCTGACGGTGGCGCCCGGAATAATTAGGCAATTTTGCGACGGGGCAACGTGTTATGGACGAGTTTCAGCAGCGCGTATGGACGGGGCAACGTGTATGGACGAGTTTCAGCAGCGCGTATGGATGAGTTTCAACCGAATCGTTTTGCCAGATTTTACTCTCGCTACTTGCGCAGATGAATATCAGGTGAACCGCCTGCGACAAGTTGTTTCCCCTGAAGGATAGGGGATTCCGGAACAACGGCACGACGCCATCATTTCCCAATCGTCGACGTTTTCGACAGTGCGAAAACGCCTGGGTGGCGACGCAAAGGCCACGTGGCGGCGCGTGCAAGTCGGGCTGTGTACGGCGCAGAGGACGCAGATGCACAGACCGAAATTTTCAGGTGGCCCGGCCGGCACTACGGGCGAGAAACCGGCGGGCACACTCGTGTCGGCACGCGAGGATGCGTACCGCCCGGCCTGACGTGATGCTTTTCCAACAGAGGAGACGAGATGATGAGAGCGAACACATTATTCACCGTTGCAACCATCGCTGCCCTTATGGGCGGCACGAGTTTGGCGATTGGCCAAGGAGTGGGCGGCGGCGGTGACACGGGAAGGAGGGGCGGAGGCGCTTCCGTGCAAGGTGGTGGTTCCGTGCAAGGGGGCGGTATGCGGAGAGGCGGCGCCGGCGGTTCCGTGCAAGGTGGTGCCATGCAAAGAGGAGGTGGCAGCACCACCGTGGGCCAGGGTTCCAGCGAGCGTGGCGCAGTGGAGTCGAGAGGTTCCAACGCGCGCGGCGCGCAAGGACCGATGCGCCGCGGCGAGACGTCCGGCGAGCGTGGTTCGAATGCGCGGGGCGCTCAAGGCCCGGAACGCGGTCAAGCCGAGGAGCGCGGCCATCTAGGGGCCAATGAGCGTGGCCGGGTAGAGGAGCGCGGCCGGGTAGGCGCCAACGAGCGTGGCCGGATCGACGAGCGTGGTCAGCTTCAGGAGCGTGGCCGGGCAGAGACAACCGGACGTGCCAGCAGCAGCACAAGAAGCGAATTTGACACCAGCAACTTGAGCTCGGAGCAACGCACGCGCATCCACGATGTGGTGGTGTCCCGGCGAGACATCCCGCGGGTTTCCAATCTCGACGTGGACGTTCGTGTTAACTCGGTGATCCCGAGAAGCGTGCGGTTGGCCGCAGTTCCTTCAGAAGTGGTGCGCATCTTCCCGCGGTTCCGTCGGGATCGGGTGTTCATCTTCAACGACGAGATCGTGATCGTTGACCCGGTCACGTTCAGGATCATTGCGGTGCTACCGGCATAATGAGAAGCCGTGCAGCTCCGCATCGATGCAATCGCTGCAATGGGAAGCCGATCGGCTTACCCATTGCGGCGTAAATTTTGCTTCCAAAGAGTAGACACTATTTCTCATTGTTGTACTTCTTATCCACGAAAATCTCGGACGCCTGCAGCAGAGCCAAAAGCGGATTGTGGGCACAATACTGCTTCAGCTGGTTTTCCTTGTTAGCTATTTGGGAAAGGCTGATAATTGCCGGCTCATCTTCATATGTAAAATATTCTTCATATGTAAAATATTCGCTCAGCCAAAAGCATTATTTTAGTTGGGGTATGTTGATTACTTTTTACAAAATCACTTTAGCAGCGACGCGCAGCTTCACCTCGCCCCTGGCATCTCTGCAATCGCCTGCCCGTCCTTACGGGGGTCCGATGCGCCGTAGTTCACGCCCGCCTGGTAGTGCCGCATCACGGCCTGGCCGCCGCCGACACCTTCCGAAAAGTCGCCCAGCGCCTGCACCTGATGGCCGAGCTTGGCAAGGCCTTCGAAAACCGCGTCCGGGATGCGTCCTTCAGCGTAAAGATCGCACCCCGCAAAACTCGCCTTGGAGAACCGCGGGGCCTCCATGGCGGCCTGGATGTTCATGCCGTGGTCAACCACGTTCGACACGAACTGGGCGTGCGCCTGCGCCTGGTTGAAGCCACCCATGATGCCGAAGGCAATGCGGACATCGCCCTTGGCCATCAAGGCCGGAATGATCGTGTGCAGCGGTCGCTTGCGCCCGGCCAACACGTTGGGGTGCTTGGGGTCGAGCGTGAACAGCGCGCCCCGATTGTGCAGCACAAAGCCGGCGCCCTCAACCGCGATGCCCGAGCCCCACAGCGAGAAATTGCTCTGAATGAGCGACACCATGTTGCCGTCGCGATCGACTGTCGACAGATAGGTCGTGTCTGAGCCCGCATAGGGCGGCGTGCCTGGCCCGACACTGCAGTTCGCCTTGGCGGGGTCGATCAGGATGGCACGGCTGCGGCCATAGGTGGCTGAGATCATCCCCTTTGTCGGCACCTCGGCAAAGCGCGGATCGCCCACGTAAGTGATCATGTCCGCATAGGCGAGCTTCTTCGCCTCGATCATCGCATGCAGTGTGGCGACGGAATTGTGTCCCCACTCACTGAGCGGAAATCCGTTCATGATGTTGAGCATCATCAGCGCCGCGATCCCCTGTTCGTTGGGGGGCATTTCGTAGACGGTCCAGCCACGATAATCGGTCGAAATCGGATCGACCCATTCGACCGCAAATTCAGACAGATCGTCCGCCGCCATGGTGCCGCCCAGTTTGCCAGAGGTATCGAGCATGCGCTTGGCGAGCGTTCCCTTGTAGAAGGCGTCCCGCCCGCCTTTGGCGATTTCCTCGAGTGCGCCGGCGAGGTCGGGATTGCGGAATATTTCACCGACTGCAGGGGCGCGGCCGTTCGGCAGATAGACTCTGGCGGCTTCGCGATTGCGACTCACATAACTGGCGGTACCTTGCCAGTCGTCGCCGAAAATCTCGGTGACCGGAAAGCCAGCCTTGGCGTAGCCGATGGTAGGTGCCAGCACGTCGACAAAGGTCTTCTTTCCGAACCGAGCGAGCAACGCATCCCAGCCCGCGACCGCGCCGGGAACCGTGACCGAATGGATGCCGCTCGACGGCATCCATTGCAGGCTCTTACTGTGCAGAAATTCGGGCGTCAGCCCTTTGGGCGCCCAACCGGAAGCGTTGAGGCCATAGACCTTGTTGCTCTTGGCCTCATATACGATGGCGAACAGATCGCCGCCCATGCCGTCCATCATCGGGGCGACGAGACCCATGGCGGCGTTCGCCGCAACCGCGGCGTCGATGGCGTTGCCGCCCCGCTCCAGAACGGCAGTTCCGGCACGTGCCGCGATCGGCTGCTCCGCAGCCACGATCCCGTACTGGGAGATCACCATGGAGCGCGCCTGTGAGCGGTCCTCGGCGGCAACCGGCGTGATCAGCAGCAAGGATATCGACGCGGCAAGGCCCGCCGCGATCAGTGGGATGGTTCGCCACTGGCGCATGAGACGTTTCCCCGGCTCGGCGGCGTTTTTTCGGATAGCCGCACTGGTGGGATGTTATCCGATGGCTGGCGGTTGTGCCATATCCCCGTGGAACGCATGCCCGACATCGACACCCGATGTTGGCGCAACAATCAGGGCCGGGACTCGCAGCACTTGGACGACATCGTCATCATCGGCGGCCCCAACGGCGCCGGGAAAACCACGACCGCGCAATTGTTGGTGCCGCAAGACCTCGAAATTCGCGAATTCGTAAATGCTGACGAGATTGCTCGCGGGTTATCCCCGTTCAATCCCGAGCGCGCGGCGCTTGTTGCGGGACGGCTAATGCTCGAAAGGATACGAGAGCTCATCAAAAACCGGCAGAGTTTTGCCTTTGAGACTACCTGTTCGGGTCGGACACACATCCCGATCTTACGAAGGTGCAAGGCGGACGGTTGGCGGGTGACGCTCGTGTATTTGTGGCTGCCGTCACCGGAGGCCGCGCTTGACCGCGTGGCGCGGCGCGTGCGGGAGGGCGGACACGGCATTCCCGATGATGTGGTGGTCCGGCGCTATTGGGCCGGTCTCTCCAATTTGCGGCACTGGCAGACGTGGCGGTCATTTACGATAATTCGGATGGACACCGCGCGCTGATCGCCCAACGACTGCCAAAAGATTCTCTCGTCGTGCACGACGCCGACCGATGGGCCATGATCGAAAGGGCCAAACCGTGACAGAAAAGACGCCCAGAGAAATTCTGGATGCGATCGACAAAGCACTGGAGGAAACAGCAGCCCGTCTTGCCGCTGCGAAGCCGACGCAGGCTCGGCAGCGACCGCAATCCGACAAATCGGCGAGTCGCGGTCGACCGAAGACGCCGAGAGAAATTCTAGATGCGGTCGACAAAGCGCTGGAGGAAACGGCGCGCCGATTTGCCGATCGCGGGCCTTGATAGCGAACAACGGCTTCGCAATTTTCCGGCACGCATTTTTTGCTCTGTTACACGCGATGCAGCGCAAAGGCTCTTGTCGTCGCGCCGCAAACATCGCAATTTAACCGGCGCCATGGCCAGCCGCGACTCCGCCCATGTCGAGATCACGCCCGAGGTGCTTCTCAAAGCCTATGCGTGCGGTATTTTCCCGATGGCGGAGAGCGCCGACGATCCGGCGCTCTATTGGATCGAGCCCGAGTTGCGCGGTATCATTCCGCTTGAGACATTCCATGTTCCCACGCGTCTCGCCCGCACCATTCGGGCTGAGCCGTTCGACGTCGTTTGCAACCGCGATTTCGAGGGCATTATCGAGGGCTGCGCCGAGCCGGGACCGGGCCGCTCGCGCACCTGGATCAACGGGCGCATCCGCACGCTTTATCGCAAGCTCTATGACATCGGCCATTGTCACACGGTCGAGGTCTATGACGGCAATGCGCTGGTGGGCGGCCTGTATGGGGTGAGCCTTGGCCGCACGTTCTTCGGCGAAAGCATGTTTCACCGCGCTCGCGATGCATCGAAGATCGCGCTGGTGCATCTCGTGGCGCGCCTGCGTACCGGCGGATTCAAGCTGCTCGACACCCAGTTCGTCACCCAGCATCTTAAGACCTTTGGGGCGACCGAAGTGCAGCGCCGGCGATATCACAAGTTGCTCGCAGACGCGCTGGCCGGCGAAGCGGATTTTGCGGTATTTCCGTTCGGCACGTCGTTGCCGGGCGATGTCGCCCTCGCCCATGCCACCCGGCTGGTCAAATGATTGGGACAAGTAGCAGCAAGTAGGGTGGGCATTGCGCCGGCACGCTGATGCCGCTTGTTTTCCTGCTGCGCGCCGGCGCAATGCCACGCCGTGGGATGTCTCGCTTTACCGGGTGGGCAAAATCGCTGCCTGATCCGCCAAAAGCAGCTGCGCCGCAGCAGGCGATTTGGCCATCCTGCTTCTACATCAGCGATCTCGATCAACGGCCATCATCAGCGGCCAAGGCCCGGCGCCGGCAAGGTCTGGCGTGGCTGTTGGCGCTGTTGCGGGGCCTGGCGCTGCGAACTCCCTTGTCGCGGCGGCGGCGGCGCGGCAGCCGATGTCGCCGGCTGTGCGTCCACAACGGCCTGGGCGCCGCCTTTGCAGTCGACCAGCCAGACGTCGTAGATCGGATGCTCTACCGCGTGCAGGCCGGGGCTGGCCGCGAACATCCAGCCGGTAAAGATGCGTCGCACCTCGCCCTGCAAGGTGACTTCATTGACCTCGACAAAACCGTCGGTCAGCGGAGTCTCGGTGGGTGGCCGCGAGTAGCAGGCGCGCGACGTTACCTGCAGAGCGCCGAACTGCACCGTCTCGCCGATCGCAGCATCGAAGGCGGTGATGCGGCCGCTGATTTTGTCCAGGCCGGAGAACACCGCGGTCGGATTGGTGATGCGCTGCGGCGGCGGAGGGGTGATCACATCTTCGCGCGGCGACGGCGCTGCGACGGCCGACGTGTTAGGGGGCGGCAGTCCGGTCAACGGCTGGCGCTGGCCAGGCACAGGCGGCGGCGCATTGCCGGGCCGTGGCAACGCGGCGGGTTGGGCGCTGCCAGGCGGTGGCAGATCCTCGCTTTGAATGCCCGCACGGGCCGGCGACGGTGTCGCCACCTGAGGATTGGCCGGTGGTTGCGCCTGCGGCAACACCTGTGGCTGTGACTGAGGCGGAGGTTGCGGCTGGGGGCGACCCGGGACGCTGGCTGGGGGCCGCGGCGGTTCGAACTGCGCCATGGTCGGGCCGGCACATAACAGCGCGACGCCAAGCGCGATCGCAGGTCGGGTGGACGGCTTCATGATCCCCATCCCCGTCACCGTTCCGGCGCCCATGGCTTGTAATCGCCGGTCGCCTTGGGCCGCCGATTCTGGGCGAGCGTCGAGCCGGTCGGGCGGTAGGCGGCGGGCGTGCCAGTGAGATTGGGGCGGTGGGGCTTCCACCACGGCTGCGGCTTGACCTTCTCGATGGTTGGCGGCGTATCGACCGTGTGATGGATCCAACCGTGCCAAGCCGGACCGATGGTCGACGCCTCTGCCAACCCTTTGTAGATCACCCAGCGCCGCTCGAAGCCGAGCGCCGGATCGATTCGGCCCCCCTTGGTGCGATAGTAGCGATTGCCGTACTCGTCTTCGCCGACAAGCTCACCATGACGCGCGCTCCACACCAAGGTGTTGAGTGTCGCACCATTCCACCACGTAAAGAATCGGAGCACGAATTCCTTCAGAGTCATGGATCGAATTCGCCCGCTTTTTGTGGCGTAAGAGAGGAGGCCGCCCGCCGAGCGTTGATGCCACTGGCGTGGGCTCAAGTCCATAGGGCAAGCAGTTGGCCCGTTCGCCGCGAAACAATCGTTTCATTTTCTGCTGCCTGACGCAGCAAACTTTCTTGTTCCCGTGGCGATAACCCGGGGGCCGATATGGTCCCTCAGATATGTTGTCTATGACGCGGAACGCGCAACCTGGAACCCGCAACCGAATCCGTCGGCTTGCGAATCGGGGCGTGTGTCGCGAGTCAGCCGACGGGCCGAACGGGTTTCGCTCACGTGGAAGCGGGTCACACGTTGACCGTACGACTCTCAGGGCTGGTCAGTATCGCGCAACTGCCATGCGCAAACGTTCCCTTCGCGGGATTGACTGTGAGATTCCTGCGATTCGCAGAACTACCATTTTACCCACCCCTGATCAGGTATGCGGGGCGGAAACGTCCTGAACAATTCATGTCGATCATGCTGGTTTTGCCCCTTACAAATCTCGCCTTATTTTCCGATACTTGCGACGTCGCTCCTGAGTCTCCCCAGGTTTATTCCCGGCTTTCACACCATATTTAGGGGTTGATTCAGATTCTCGCACTAATACTTGACGGACGCGTTGGAGTTTCTTAGCGTTCGGAGGTGCGGCGGGGCGCAACAAACCGTGTCCCGGCCGGCCGTTCCCGCAAGGCTTGCGGCCCTTCCCCGCCATTGCCAGATGGCGTGGACGTAGGCCGCGTGTGGACCAAGCCTTAGCGAATACCGGACCGGGATGCGGCCGATGTGTGCAGAGTTAGAGCGGTCGGCCCCGTTCGGGAAACCGGCCCGGGAGTGTCAGAGGCGTCAAACTTGAGACAACGGGGCAGAGATTAAGCGCGCAACGGGACAGGCGCGCGCTTAAGGGTCGGTGCGCCTCTCTCCTCCCTACCTTCCCCGCATGCGGGAAAGGGGTAGGGAAGGGCAGAAGCCACCGCAGGCAGAACAAGGGGCGGAAGATGCGAATCGAGCGGCGCTATACCAAGGACGGCCAGTCACCTTATGCGGACATCGCGTTCCGTCTGACGACGAGCGAAATCCGCAATCCGGATGGCTCAGTGGTTTTTCATGCCGACGATGTAGAAGTGCCGGCCGCGTGGTCGCAGGTCGCTGCCGACGTGCTGGCGCAGAAGTATTTCCGCAAGGCCGGCGTGCCGTCGCGCTTGAAGAAGGTCGAGGAGCCGACGGTCCCGTCGTGGCTGTGGCGGTCGGTGGCCGACGAGGCGGCCCTCAAGGAACTGCCCGAACAGGAGCGCTCCACCGGCGAGCATTCATCCAAGCAGGTGTTCGACCGGCTGGCCGGCACCTGGACCTATTGGGGCTGGAAGGGCGGCTACTTCGATTCTGAAGCCGACGCCCGCGCCTTTTTCGACGAGCACCGCTACATGCTGGCGATGCAGATGGCGGCGCCGAACTCGCCGCAATGGTTCAACACCGGCCTGCACTGGGCCTATGGCATCGATGGGCCGAGCCAAGGCCATTTCTATGTGGATTTCGCCACCGGCAAGCTGGTCAAATCAAAGACCGCCTACGAGCATCCGCAACCGCACGCCTGCTTCATCCAGTCGATCGCCGACGACCTCGTCAACGAGGGCGGCATCATGGATCTGTGGGTGCGCGAGGCGCGCCTGTTCAAATACGGCTCGGGCACCGGCTCGAACTTCTCGCGCCTGCGCGGCGAGGGCGAGCGGCTGTCGGGCGGAGGCAAATCCTCCGGCCTGATGAGTTTTCTCAAGATCGGCGACCGCGCCGCCGGCGCCATCAAGTCGGGCGGCACCACGCGCCGCGCCGCCAAGATGGTGATCGTCGACACCGACCACCCGGATATCGAGCAGTTCATCAACTGGAAGGTGCTGGAGGAGCAGAAGGTGGCGGCGCTCGTCGCCGGCTCCAGGATCAACCAGCGGCACCTCAAGGCGATCCTCAAGGCCTGCGTCAATTGCGAAGGCTCCGACGATGACTGTTTCGACCCCGACAAGAACCCGGCCCTGCGCCGCGAGATCAGGGCGGCGCGCAAAAGCTGCGTGCCCGATCCCATGATCAAGCGGGTGATCCAGTTCGCCAAGCAGGGCTACAAGGACATCGATTTCCCGATCTACGATACCGACTGGGATTCGGAAGCCTATCTCACGGTGTCGGGCCAGAACTCCAACAACAGCGTGCGGGTCACCGACGAATTCCTCAAGGCGGTGGAAGCGGACGGCGACTGGGATCTCACCTGGCGCACCAAGCCCGGCAAGCTCGCCAGGACCGTGAAGGCGCGCGAGCTGTGGGAGAAGATTGGCTATGCGGCATGGGCGTCGGCCGATCCCGGCCTGCAGTATCACTCGACCATCAACGACTGGCACACCTGCCCGGCATCGGGTCCGATCAGGGCATCGAACCCGTGCTCGGAGTACATGTTCCTCGATGACACGGCGTGCAATCTCGCCTCGCTGAACCTGTTGGCGTTCCGGAATTCTTCACCCTCTCCGCGCTCGGCTTCTTCTCCTTCTCCCCGCTTGCGGGGAGAAGGCCGGGATGAGGGGCTCTTTTCCACGGCTCAGACTCGTGGAGAGGCCCCCACCCTACCCTCCCCCGCAAGCGGGGGAGGGAAAGAAGCCTTCGACATCGAGGGCTACGAGCACGCGGTGCGGCTGTGGACTATCGTGCTGGAAATCTCGGTGCTGATGGCGCAATTTCCGTCGCGGGAAATCGCCCAGCTCTCCTACGAGTTCCGCACCCTCGGCCTCGGCTATGCGAATGTCGGCGGCCTCTTGATGTCGTCCGGCATTCCGTATGATTCGGACGCCGGCCGTGCCATTTGCGGCGCGCTCTCCGCCATCATGACGGGCGTTGCCTACGCCACATCGGCCGAGATGGCGGCGCTGCTGGGCGCCTTCCCGGGCTACAAGAAAAATCGCGAGCCGATGCTGCGGGTGATCCGCAACCATCGCCGCGCCGCCCATGGGGAGACGACCGGTTACGAGAAGCTGGCGACACCGCCGGTGCGGCTCGACCATGCGGCCTGTCTCGCGGCGGGCGGCAACTTTCCGGCGCTGGTCGACCATGCCAAGCGAGCCTGGGACCGCGCACTGACGCTCGGCACCGAGCGCGGCTTCCGCAACGCGCAATCCACCGTGATCGCCCCCACCGGCACCATCGGGCTGGTGATGGACTGCGACACCACCGGCATCGAGCCCGATTTCGCCCTGGTGAAATTCAAGAAGCTCGCCGGCGGCGGCTACTTCAAGATCATCAACCGCGCCGTGCCGGAGGCGCTGCGCGTGCTCGGCTACTCGACCGCCGACATTGCCGAGATCGAAGTCTACGCAGTCGGCCACGGCACCTTGTCGAACGCCCCGGCCATCAATCACACCACCCTGAAGGCCAAAGGATTCACGCCGGAGATCATCGCCAAGCTCGAAAAGGCGCTGCCGACCGCCTTCGATATCAAGTTTGCCTTCAACAGGTGGACGTTGGGCGAAGACTTCTGCAGGACCGAGCTCGGCTTCACGGCGGAAGACCTCGCTAGGCCGAACTTCGACATGCTGACCGCTCTCGGTTTTACGCGGCGCGAGATCGAGGCCGCCAACCTCCATGTATGCGGCGCCATGACGGTCGAGGGCGCGCCGCACCTCAAGCCTGAGCACTACGCGGTGTTCGACTGCGCCAATCCGTGCGGCCGGCTGGGCCGGCGGTTCCTCTCGGTCGAGAGCCACATCCGCATGATGGCGGCAGCGCAGCCGTTCGTCTCGGGCGCGATCTCCAAGACCATCAACATGCCGAACGAGGCGACCGTCGAGGACTGCAAGGACGCCTACCTGCTGTCCTGGAAACTCGCCCTCAAGGCCAATGCGCTCTACCGCGATGGCTCCAAGCTGTCGCAGCCGCTGCAGAGCCAGCTCATCGCCGACGAGGAGCAGGAGGACGAAGCGGACGGCGTTTCGGCCTTCATCGAGCGGCCGATGGCGGCGCGCACCACCGCGCTCGCCGAACGCGTGGTCGAAAAGGTGGTGGAGCGCATCACGGTGATCCGCGAGCGCGAGCGCATGCCGGACCGCCGCAAGGGCTACACCCAGAAGGCCGTGGTCGGCGGCCACAAGGTCTATCTGCGCACCGGCGAATATGACGACGGCCGGCTCGGCGAAATCTTCATCGACATGCACAAGGAAGGCGCGGCGCTGCGCTCGATCATCAACAATTTCGCCATCGCCATATCGCTCGGCCTGCAATACGGCGTGCCGCTCGATGAATATGTGGATGCCTTCACGTTCACCCGCTTCGAGCCGTCCGGCCCGGTGCAGGGCAACGACACCATCAAGTTCGCGACCTCGATCCTCGACTATGTGTTCCGCGAACTCGCGGTCTCCTATCTGTCGCGCTTCGACCTTGCCCATGTGGAGCCGTCTGAGACGAGCTTCGACGCGCTGGGCAAAGGCGTGGTGGAAGGCCGGCCGCCCGAGCAGCCCGCCTCGCGCTACGTCTCGCGGGGGCTGACCCGCTCGCGCACCGACAAGCTGGTGGTGATGCCGGGCGGCGAGCGGGGCGGCGCTTCTTCTCCCTCCCCCGCCCTTGCGGGGGAGGGTCGGGGTGGGGGCGGCAAAGAGCGCGGCGTTTCTTCACCCTCCCCTGCAGGGGGAGGGTCGGCGAGCGAAGCGAGCCGGGGTGGGGCTGGCACGGAGCGCGCCGCTTCTTCTCCCTCCCCCCTTGTGGGGGAGGGTCGGGGTGGGGGGGCGGGGGGCAAAATAACCTCCCTCGCCTCAGCCGCGGCCCGCGCCCACGGCCACATCGAAGGCAGCGCCGCGCTCAAACCCGAGCGCGCCCCCTCCCCCGCCGAAGCGCTGGAAAACCTGCCCTGGTCGCCCTCGCGCGCCGAAGCCCGCGCCGAGGCGAAGGCGCTCGCCGCCGAAAAACGCGCGGAGGCAAAGGCGCAGGGCTACGAAGGCGAAGCCTGCGGTGAGTGCGGAAACTTCACGCTGATCCGCAACGGCACCTGCCTCAAGTGCAACACGTGCGGAGCGACGACGGGGTGTTCGTGATTGTTTCTAGTCTAGTTGGTACATGATCCAACCAAGTGGGCCAAGCGCTCCGTTCCAGTCGCGCCAAATCGCCAACTCACAATGTCGCAGGGATGTTGGCAGTGAAGGAATTTCACTGCGTCATATAGGGCAACCAAGTATAAGGAGATATCATGACAGTCCGAACTCGTTTCCGTTGCCTCAATTGTGGTGAACGCTTCGAGATTGAAGAATTGACCCCGGACGAAGTTCGTGAGGCTCGGCACCGAGGCCGACCGATCTCGAATGCTTGCTGTCCCAGTTGTCGCCGGAACGCCCTCGAGCGGTATTAGGGCCGAGGCCCGTTCTTGCGAGAGTTTGGAGAGATCAGTGGCGACCGTGTTATTCTCATATTCTCACAGGGATGAGAATCTCCGCGACAGACTTGAGACCCATCTTTCAGTTCTGAAACGTCAAGGTGTGATTGAGGCTTGGCATGACCGTCGTATCGTCGCCGGGGACGAGTTTGGCGGTCGGATTGGGGCGGAACTTGAGCGTGCCGATATCATCCTACTCTTAGTTTCGCCGGACTTTCTTGCCTCAGACTACTGCTTCGATGTCGAGATGACGCGAGCAATGGAACGCCACAAGTCCGGAACGGCTCGCGTAATTCCGGTAATATTGCGACCATGTGATTGGCATTCAACGCCTTTTGGAAAGCTCCTTGCCGCGCCGAAGGATGGCAAACCCATCGTTTCGTGGCCGGATTTAGATGAAGCGTTCCTCGATGTGGTGCGGGAAATTCGTGCGGCGCTGCCGAGGGGTAAAGCGCATTCTCCGGTGCAGCGCACTTACCCCGACATGTCGGCAGTTAACGAACGCCCTCGCTCAAGCAATCTGCGCGTAAAGAAGAGTTTTACAGATGCGGATCGCGATCGCTTTATCGAAGATGCTTTCTCGTTCATGGCCAAATTCTTCGAAGGCTCACTTGAAGAACTCAGCAGACGACACGACGATATCGATGCAAAATTTCGACGAATTGACGCAAACCGGTTCACAGGTGTGATTTACAAGAATGGAAAATCCGTTTCCCGCTGCAAGATCACGCTCGGTGGCATGTTCGGAAGGAGCATCTCCTATTCATATGACGACAATGCAAATGATGGAACTTACAATGAAAATCTAAGAGTCGAGGTGGACGATCAATCGCTGTACCTTAAGGCGCTTGGCATGGCTACTCATGGAAGAGACCAAGAGCGACATCTCAGCTTCGAGGGCGCGGCAGAATATTACTGGTCGCTTCTTATTGAGCCTCTTCAGCGATAATTCGGCGACCTTAAGCGTGTCCCGATCAAAACGCGCAGAGCGGAATAACGAAGCGTATTCCGCCAAGTGGCTGGGAAGCGGCGGAACACGCTTCACTGTTGCGCCCTACGGCCCTGCAGTCCTGGTTCATTGTTCTTCTGCCATCGGACACTATTCCAATCGATGAGGTAGCAGGGCTACGCATAGGCTTGAAAATATGGTTCTATTTCACTCGGCCCCGATGTTGCTTTCGCCCGGTAGCATTATTCGTCCTGGAAATTATGGTCGAATCATTAGGCAGGTCGGAGAAAAGCATTGCTTCTGGCAACGCGAAGCGGTTCTTGAAAGAGTGCGAGCTGAGCGTTTTGCCGACAAGCCATCTCGTCTGGCTTCGTGTTTCGCATGCTCAAGCATTGATGCCGCACGTTGCTATAGAGACAAGCAGTGTCCGACCTGTGTCATCTACACCGTAGAAAAAGCTGACGCTAAGGCATCCGAACATCGTGCGGACTTCAATGTTGTCCAGCCGCTTCCTCGACGCTCAGAAAATATGGAACAGATCGCCGAACTTTACTGGCGCTCTGCACTTTGGTGCACCGTTGCGGAATGGCCTGGAGTCCGGTGTGAAGAAGTAGTGACGTGTTCACCTCTACGAATTATCGATCAGATTGATTAGCTGCTTCCGGCGCGAGCCGCCGCACTTTCATGTAATGGGTGCAACGATCATGAAGCGGTCTCGTCACCTTCTCCCCAGCCCTTGCCAGCCGGCTTGGTGAGATCAGTCCCCGGCATCACACGAATGAGCCCCTTGAGCGCGCCGAGCAACGGATGGCGCCGCGTGGTCGCTGCGTGGGTTGGCGGAGAAGCGGCCTTGCGGTCATTGCGCCTGCGAATCCCACGGGCTCCGAACCGACGCACCTTCCGTCCAAAATTAGCTTTGAGCTTGGCCATGCCTTCAATCATACAATGATGACGAGAAATCAAAAGCCCACAGGCAAGCCCATGAGCATGAAGCAGACTCTCGACGTCATCAATCGCATGGAAGCCGACGGAATCATCGGCCGGTACGCGATCGCCGGCGCGGTGGCAGCCTACAATTATGTCGAGCCGGCGCTGACTGACGATCTCGATATTCTGATCGCATTCGAAGCGGGCCAAGCCCAACAGCAATCCTCGCTCGTCACGCTTGGCCCACTCCTGACCTATTTGAAGGCCAACGGCTATTCCGAGTTCCAACGAGAGGCCATTCTGATCGAAGGCTGGGCTGTCCAGTTCATCCCTGTGTCAAGCGACCTCGATGCGGAGGCCCTGGCGAAGGCCGAGCCAGTCAATCTTGAAATCAACCCCGCGGAAGGCAGCGTCAAAACCCGTGTGCTGCGCCCGGAATACATCGTGGCAACCGCATTGCGCGTGAACAGGGCGAAGGACCGTTACCGCATTATCCAGTTTCTGGACGACGAGGCCGTTAACATCGAGAGTCTCTGCGATGTGCTGGAACGACATGGCCTCAGCGATACTTGGCGCGCCTTTTGTAGCAGAACTGGCATCGCGAACCCCTGCGAGGTAAAATCGAGCCGATGAAACGCCCGGAAAGCAAGTACCCCGATATCTCCGACATCCTAAAGGCTAAGGCGGAGCGGCGGCGGGACATCGCCGGGCGCTCGTTCGGAGAGAAGATCGCCATGATGGAAGCGCTGCGCGAGCGCGTTGCGCCGTTCAAGCGGCTGCGAGAGCAGAGACGCGCCGCGAAGCGTATGCCTCCCTCGGGAGACGCTTCCTGACGCTTCCTGTCCGCACGCGCTTTTCTGCATCATTGTTGATCGTTGACCCGAGCTGGAGATAAGACGCCGCATAAATACAGCTGCGTCTGTGGAGACCATTATGCACGTCGAAAAATGGGGCAACAGTCTTGCGATTCGTCTTCCCGCCTCCATTGTCGAGGCGCTGGAATTGAAGGAGGGCGACGCTATCGAAATCCGCATCGTCGGTCGCCGCGAACTGGGAGTATCCCGCGAGCTTGGCAAGCCCGCTCGCAAGAGACCGAAGCTCCACAAGCCCCATCGCGAGGAACTTTTGTAGAGGCACCGCGTATTCCGAGGAAGATTACCAGCGGATTTCACGTTCCATCGGGACGATGCGAATGCCCGGTAGGACGCGCGTTGAATGAATGATGAGATCGGCAACCGATCCCGGTCAGGCGAACCGCAGCACGATGGCGGCGAGCAGACGATGTCGCCACGAGCGATCTTCGTTGTCCTGGCGACGATCGCGATCGCGTGCGTGGGCGGCTATTTCCTGTTGATGAAACTGATCGATGTGTCGCGGCAGGAGGACTGCCTGCTGGCCGGCCGCAGGAATTGCGCGCCGATCGAGGTGCCGTCGAATCGGTAGCGCGTGTGTCGATGAAACGGGATCGTCCGGCTGCTCCCTCTCCCCGCTTGCGAGGTCGGGGTAAGGGGGGGCTTGCCGCGAGTCTGAGCCTGTGCCTCCTCACCCGCCCGGCGACCGCCTGCGCAAGCCAAAACCACGTGGCTGTCGACTTGTGGACAAAACGCTGCGCGTTGCCCACAGGATCCGCACCCGCAACAACAACAGCAGCAACACAGCTGAACAAAACGAGAAATGTGTTACCCGTCTCCCCGGTCAGAAGTGTTACCTATGTTGCCGGTTGCTCAAAGGGGGCGTCGGCTGCTCCGCTCTCGCAAGCCCGGCGAGATCATGGATCACAGCGCCCGTCCGCCAACCCCAGGCGTTGCATTCCAAGCCCTTGCGAGGAAATGAACATCAGCGCTATTGATTTCGCCACACTCATGATAGCGACCGTGCTGCCCTACGTGGCCGCATGGCGAGGGGGAGGCGCAATTGACGAAGAAGATCAGGGGCGTGTCGTTCGAGGAGAATCTCAACAACACAATGGGGCTTGAATTTTACAACCTGTCCCATCGCTTCGGCTATCAGTCGCCCAACTGGCCGTATTTCGAGGACGTCAAGATCGAGCGCATCCATTACATGGCGAAGTCGGGCGTGCTGTCCCAACGCATCACCACCTCGATGCACAACACCACCCACATCGACGCACCGGCGCACGTGGTCCAGGGTACGCCGTTCATCGACGAGGTGCCGCTGCCGCACTTCTTCGGCTCCGGCATCGTCGTGTCGATCCCGAAGAAGAAATGGGAGCCGATCACCTACGAGGATCTCGAGAAGGCCGCCGGCCAGCACGTGCGGCCGCGCGATGTCGTCATTGTCAACACGGGCTGGCACAAGCTTTACGAGGACAGCGAGGATTATTTCTGCCGCGCGCCGGGCTTCGTGCCGTCCGCCGGCAAATGGTTCGTAGAGAAGAACGTCAAGGTGATCGGCCACGACACCCAGGCGAACGATCACCCGCTCGCGACCGCGATCGGGCCGCAACGCAACGGTCCGCTGCATCCGCACCTCGCTGCGGAATACAAGGAATGGTCGGGCGGGCGCGACTGGAAGGATGATTTCCCGGAATGGGAGCCGGTGCATCGCATCCTGTTCAAGAACGGCATTCTCGGCATTGAAAACGTGGGCGGCGATATCGACAAGGTGACGGGCCGGCGCTGCACCTTCGCGTTATTTCCATGGAACTGGGAGCGCGGCGACGGCTGCATCATCAGGCTGGTTGCAATATGCGATCCCAAGGGTGCCTATCGGATCGAAAAAGGGGAGAGGTTCTAGATGGAGGTCAAACGCTTTGCCGAGGCGAAAGCCTATGAGGCGCCCAACCACCGCAATTATGCGTCGCTGCGCCTGTTCGGGCTTGATGCCGGCGGGCCCAAGCAGTTCGTGGTCGGGTTGTCGCATTTCCTGCCCGGCGGTGGCGCCGGCCCCGACGCTTCGCCGACTGAGAAGGTCTATGTCGTCCTGTCGGGCGAATTGACCGTGATCGCCGGCGGCAAGCAGGCCGTGCTCAAGGCGAACGACAGCTGCTTCATCGGCCCCAACGAAGAGCGCGAGATCATCAACCGCGGCAACGACGTCGTGACGATGCTGGTGGCGATGTCCGCGCCGCCAAAGTGATATCTCCGATCTTGTAGCCCGCATGGAGCGAAGCGTAATGCGGGAATGGGCTATCAGCACATTGCAAAGTCGGTCCCGCATTGCGCTTCGCTCCATGCGGGCTACGGTTGCGGCGGTGGCGAGGAAAACCCCATGTCCGACGATTTTCTGAAAAATCCGTCGATTCTTTTCGACATCAAGGGCAAGACCGCGATCGTGACCGGCGCGTCTGGGGCCTTCGGGGCGCTCGCGGCCAAGGTGCTGGCCGGCGCCGGCGCCAATGTGGTGCTGGCGGCGAGCAAGGCGGAGGAACTCAAGAAGGTTGCCGCCGAATGCGAGGCGCTGGGCGGCAGGACTGAGATCGTCGCCAGGCGTCCGAGTTCGGAGGCCAATTGCGACGCGATCGTCGCCGCCGCGGTGGCTAAATTCGACCGGCTCGACATCCTGGTGGTCGCCTCCGGGCTCAACAAGGTGTCGAAGATCGTCGACCAGAAGCCGGAAGACTTCCTCGATGTCATGGACGCCAACGTCACCCAATCATGGCTGATGGCACGTGCGGCCGCCCGGCAGATGCTTGCCCAAGGAAAAGACAACCCAGGTTCTGGCGGAAAGATCATCCTCACATCTTCGGCGCGCGGATTGCTGGGCCACCCGGCCGGCTACACGGCCTATTGCGCGTCGAAGTCTGCTGTCGACGGCATCACCAAGGCGCTGGGCTGCGAGCTGGGCGAGACCGGCATCACGGTGAATGCGCTGGGGCCGACCGTCTTCCGCTCGCCGCTGACGGCGTGGATGTACGAAGACACCGAGCGCGCCCGCGAGGTCCGCAAGGGTTTCCTCGCCCGCGTGCCCAAAGGGCGGCTCGGCGAACCGTCGGACCTTGCCGGCCCCCTGCTGTTTCTCGCGTCGCCCGCGTCGGATTTCTACACCGGGCACATCCTCTATGCCGACGGCGGCTATACGGCGGGGTAGCCCATGGATAAGGCCCGTATCGCGGTGATTGGCGCCGGGCTGATGGGCCATGGCATCGCCCAGGTATTCGCGCTCGCTGGCCATGACGTCACACTGACGGATACCGATGCGGTGACGCTGGCGAGCGCCCGCGACCGCATCGCCGCCAATCTCCAGGATCTCGGCGATGACGTGACAGCGATCGAGCGGGTCCGGGTCTGCGCCGGGCTTGGCGAGGCCGTGGCCCGGGCAGAATTCATCGTCGAGGCTGTGCGCGAGGACCTCAGCGTCAAGCAGCAGCTGTTCGCCGACATCGAGCGCGCCGCCCGGCCCGACGCAGTTTTCGCCAGCAATACGTCCGTGATTCCCATCACAGCCATCATGGGCGGGCTCGAAAACCGCGCGCGCGCGCTCGGCACCCATTGGTGGAATCCGCCCTATCTGGTGCCGCTCGTCGAAGTGATCGGAACCGAATGGACGGCGCCGGCCGCGATCGACTTCACCCTGCAGCTCCATGCCGATATCGGCAAGACACCGGTGCACGTGAAGAAGGACGTGCCTGGCTTCGTTGGCAATCGCCTGCAGCATGCGCTATGGCGCGAGGCGATCTCGCTGGTCGAGAACGATATCTGCGACGCCGAAACCGTCGACACCGTGATCAAGGCCGCATTCGGCCGCCGGCTGGCCGTGCTCGGCCCGTTAGAAAACGCCGATCTCGTCGGCACCGATTTGACCCTGGCGATCCACCGGACCGTGCTGCCGGCCATCAACGCGCGGCCGGGGCCGTCGCCTTATCTGGAAAAGCTCGTCGACGAGGGCAAGCTAGGTATGAAATCCGGCCAAGGCTTTCGTACCTGGACGCCTGAGCAGCAGGCCGAGCTGCGCGCCCGCGTGCTCCGACATCTCAAGGCCGCGCGGGAGGGCGGATCATTGGACCCGTAGCCCGGAATGAGCGCAGCGAAATCCGGGATCGGCAGCGCCAAACCGAAATGCCGGCCCCGGATTTCGCTGCGCTCAATCCGGGCTACGATGATGGCGCAACAACGGAGGGATAAAATGTCTGCACGTGATGGAATGCATTTCAATGACCCCGTGTCCACCATCTCGCGCCGCAGCGTTGTGAAGGCCGGCATCGGCGCGCTTGCGGTGCCGGCGGTGCTGCGCGTCATTCCGGCGAATGCACAGAGCCGCGTCATCAAGATCGGCCATGTCAGCCCGCGCACCGGCCCGCTCGCCGGGTTCGGCGAGGCGGACGGTTTCATACTCGATCAGCTGCGCGCGCTGCTTGGCACGGGACTGCCGAGCGGCGGCAGGACCTATCCGGTCCAGATCATCAGCAAGGACAGCCAATCGAGCGGCAACCGCGCCGCTGAAGTCGCGTCCGAACTGATCCTCGGCGACAAGGTCGATCTCATCGTCGCCTCCGCAACGCCCGACACCACCAATCCGGTGGCGGACCAGGCCGAGGTCAACGAGGTGCCGTGCATCACCACCAATTGCCCATGGCAACCCTATTTCTTCGGCCGCAACGGCGATCCCAAGAAGGGCTTCACCTGGACCTATCATTTCTTCTGGGGCCTGGAGGATGTGATCGGCGCGTTCCTGGCGCTGTGGGACCAGGCGCCCACCAACAAGGTGGTCGGCGGCCTGTTTCCCAACGATGCCGACGGCAACGCCTGGGGCGATGCCAGGCTTGGGCTGCCGCCCGCGCTCGCGGCCGCTGGATACAAGCTCACCGATCCGGGTCGTTATCAGCTCATGAACAACGACTTCACGTCCCAGATCTCCGCCTTCAAGGCGGTGGGTGCCGAGATCGTCACCGGCAACATGATCCCGCCGGATTTCGCCACGTTCTGGTCCCAGGCGGCCCAGCAAGGCTTCCGACCCAAGATCGTCACCATCGGCAAGGCACTGCTGTTCCCATCGGTGATCGAATCGCTCGGGGCACGCGGCAACGGCCTTACCAGCGAAGTGTGGTGGACGCCGCACCATCCTTTCAAGTCTGGGCTTACCGGGCAGAGCGCACAGCAACTCACGGACGCCTACTCCAATGCCACCAAGCGACCCTGGACGCAGCCGATCGGCTTCCAGCACGCGCTGTTCGAGGTTGCGATCGACGTCCTTAAGCGCAGCAAGGGGTTGGAGCCGAAGGCGATCCTGGATGCGATCGTAGCAACGGACTACGGCTCCATTGTCGGTCCGGTGAAGTGGACCGGCGCGCCGGTGAAGAACGTCACCAAGACCCCGCTGGTCGCGGGCCAGTGGCAGCGCACCGGCGACAAGTTCGAACTCGTCATCACCACCAACAAGACCGCGCCGGAAATTCCCGTTGGCGGCAAGTTGAACTTGCTGGGGTAGATTGCTTCGCTGCTTTTTCACCTCTCCCCGCTTGCGGGGAGAGGTCGGATCGCGCTTGCGCGATCCGGGTGAGGGGGCCTCTCCACGAGTCTGAGCTTGTGGAAAGGCCCCCTCACCCCGACCCTCTCCCCGCAAGCGAGGAGAGGGAGAAGCGTACGCGCCAGGCGATGACTCCAATTCACCAAATGCGCTTTGCAGCGTTCACGCGGCCTTCGCCACACCTCCAGCACGGAGCGCGTGGACAGAGAAGTAATTCTGCGCGTCGACAAATGTGGCGGCGCTTGTCCATCCGGCACCGCGGGCATGAGTGCGGAACGATTCGACGGTGTATTTGTAGCTGTTCTCGGTATGAATGGATTCGCCGCGGCGGAAGTCGAACGACTTGCCGCAGGCGCGAACCTTTTGCCGCATCAAGCTGACGAGGTGCATCTCGATGCGACGTTGTTCCTGGTTGTAACAGGCGCGATGGCGAAAACCCGCGAGGTCGAACTCTCCGCCCAGTTCGCGATTGATGCGCATGAGCAGATTGAGATTGAAGGCCGCGGTGACGCCGGCTTTGTCGTTATAGGCGGCGGCAAGCACGCTCGGCGCTTTGATCAGATCAACCCCGACGATGAACAGCGCACCGGGCCCAAGCATCGCGGCAACGTGGTGCAACAGCGTATTGGCCTCATGAGGTTCGAAATTCCCGATGGTAGAGCCGGGGAAAAATCCGACACGCGGACGATCGCCGAGCGCTGCAGGAAGCACGAACGGCTTGGTGAAATCGGCCTCGAGCGGCAGCACCTGCAGGCTCGGCATTTCCTGCCGCAGCCGCGCTGTCTCAGCGGCAAGGAACGCGCCCGATATGTCGACCGGCACATAGGCGGACACATGTGGGGCCGCACGAAACAGAATGCGCGTCTTCGCCGACGAGGCGGCGCCGAGTTCTATTACGGCGCCGTCAGCGGGAATCAATTTCGCAATCTCGCCCGCTTGCGCTTCGAGGATGCCAGTCTCAGTGCGGGTCAGATAGTATTCCGGCAATGTGGTGATGCGCTGAAACAGCTCCGAGCCAACCTGATCATAGAAGTATTTCGGCGGCAACCGCTTGGGCTCGGCCGACAGGCCGGCTACGACGTCGCCGCAGAACGCGCGCCCGGCGTCAGTGATGTCAAGCGCGCGGGGCTTCCTGACGACGATGCTCATGCGCGTTCTCCGATCGAGGGTTGACGAAAAGGTGGGCTTCAAGTCGGGAAATCAGCAAGCCGCATGCCGGTAAACTGCCAGCGTGCGGCCGGGTAAAAGAAATTGCGATAGCTTACGCGGGCGTGACCTGTCGGTGTCGCAACCGATGAACCACGCAGCACCATCTGATTGACCATGAATTTCCCATTATATTCCCCGAGCGCACCCGCGACCGGCCGGTAGGCTGGATATGGACCATAGTGGCTGCGCGTCCATTGCCACACCACACCGAACGCATCCTCCAACTCGCCGGCGCGCGCCGCGACCTCCCATTCGAATTCGCTCGGCAGATGTTTGCCCGCCCAGCACGCGAATGCATCTGCTTCGTAATAACTTATGTGGCTGACGGGAAGTTCCTGATCGATCGGCGACAGGCCGCCCAGCGTGAACGCGCACCAATTTCCGTCGATTTCACGCCAATTTCCGGGTGCAGACCAGGATTCGGCCACGACTGTGGCCCAACCATCGGACAACCACAACTCCGGACGCGCATAGCCTTCGTCGAGCATAAACGCGAGCCACTCGCCATTGGTGATGAGATCGCGGGCGAGCCGCGCCGGCCCCACCAGAGCGCGATGCGCCGGAGTTTCATTGTCGAAGCAAAACTCCTGGGTCTGGTGTCCGACTTTATGAATGCCTTCGGGCAATTCGCACCAGCCATTGCGGCGCGCAGTACGTTCGGGCCAGCGCCAATCCGGATCATAGACCGCCGTTGTAGGATTATCGGAAAAAGCGTGTAGTATGTCGGTTAGCATCAGCTCCTGATGCTGCTGCTCGTGATGCAGGCCGATCTCCAACAGCGGCAGCACTCGGTCGAGAATCCCGGGCGCCGCATCGGTGAGCAGAGTTGCAATCGCCGTGTCGACATGGGCGCGATAGCGCGCCACTTCGGCAATGTCGGGACGTGTCACCAGCCCGCGCTTCGGTCGCGCGTGACGCGGACCGGCGGCGACATAATAGGAATTGAACAGGAACGCAAAGCGCGGATCGTAGACGCGATAGGACGGCGCGTGCGGCATCAGCACAAATTGCTCGAAGAACCAGGTCGTGTGCGCGCGATGCCATTTGATCGGACTGGCGTCTGGCATCGATTGGACGACCTGGTCTTCGGGCGACAAACTCGCTGCTCGTCGCTCTGTTTCGCAGCGAACATTGCGGTAAGTTTCCAGCCACGCGCCGCGGGCATCATCGCCATGTTGCGTTGGCCAGAATCCGGCGCATTGACGCAATGGCGCCTGACGACGAAGTTTGCTGTCCGTTCCTGGCTGCATCGTCAGGCCGTCACCCGATTTCCAGGCTCCGCGAATCTAGGCAGTGATGAACCGAACTGACGAGATAGGTACCTGCCTGCGGCTTTGCAACACCTTCAGCGCATAATCCGGAACCCTGGTAGGATCAGGCTGACGGAAGGCTTACAGGACCAACAATCGCATGCCCAACATCACCACCGACGACGGCGTGAAGCT
>Ga0209465_10000123_pt1 | contig 36052 bp, 52 predicted proteins | sample PanSoiPlot1MoBio_FD_188321 | JGI IMG/M metagenome (GOLD analysis project Ga0209465, IMG submission 188321) | Tropical forest soil microbial communities from Panama analyzed to predict greenhouse gas emissions - Panama Soil Plot 1 MoBio (SPAdes)... | ecosystem: Environmental > Terrestrial > Soil...
GTCCCCGGCGGCGATGAACGTCGCCAACTACGTCGGCGGCTACCTCCCCTCCACCGACCTGGCGCAGGAGGCGGCGAACCGGATGGCGCAGGCCGCGATCGCTGGGTATGCGGCCCCGGCCACGGTGGCCTACCAGACCCTCCAGCAACTGGGCGCGACCGACCAGGAGATCCGCGACCTCCAGGCGAAGGGCCTGGACATCGAGAACACGCGCCCGGCCGCGATCCAGCAGGCGCTGCTCCAGCTGCGCCAGCTTCAGCAGGGCGACGTGCAGAGCCAGATCGCGGCCAAGCAGCTGGCCGACCAGGAGAAGGCGCAGGCCCAGGCCTGGCAGCAGACGCTCTGGCAGCGCAAGCAGACGGTCGCCGCGGCGAAGGCTGCAACCGCACTGGCGAACGCGAAGAACAAGCGAGAGGCGGCTGCCTTCGCGCTCCAGGTGCAGGACTACTACCGCAAGGCGGGGATGACGAACGCGCAGATCCTGAAGACGCTCGGCGATTCGACCGGGACGATCTGGAAGTTCGGCCCCAAGGGGCAGCCGGTGGACACGGGCGCCCTGACTCCGGCAGGAGCCAAGCAGCAAGAGATCGATCGCCACAACAAGGCGATGGAGCGCAACGCCCGGGTGGCGAACAGGATCCGCCAGCAGAACGCGAACACGCAGCAGAACAAGGCGGCTGCGGCGGCGGACAAGACGAAGGGGACGGGGGGCCTGACCGCCAACCAGGTGACGATCCGCGAGAACACCTGGATGGGGACGATGTCGGCACTCGTGGACAAGGCGGTGGGGGCGCAGAAGTCCACCAACAAGATCACCGGAGCGGTCACGGTCAGGCCGCCGCACGTGCCGCCGAAGAAGGCGGATCTGGTCAGGAAGATCTACAACGCGGTCGGCCCGCAGCTGCTGAACAAGATCCCGCGCTGGACGGAGCCGTACCTGAAGAGCCTGATCTACGCCTACATCAGCACCCTCCCGAACGCCTGGTGGGATCCGAAGTCGTACACGCCCGTCAAGAAGAAGTAGCCCGTGCACGGCGACCGCGGCGGCACGACCAAGAAGCGGAAGGTCCCGCCGACCCCTAAGCCGACTGCGGCGCAGCAGGACGCCGCGATCTTCTCGGCCAAGATGACGCAGGTCAAGCCGTGGCAGGTCAGGCCACCGGCCCCCCCACCAAGGCCTCGGCGCCAAGTTGTCTCCCCGCAGCCGAAGCCCTCCTTCCGATCGGCGATCTCCCCTCCCCTGACCTCCTGGGGTGCTCGCTCACCAGCCACGATCCCCTTCCGGACGGGGACGATCCTCCCCACCACTCCCGACATCCCCTACCCGACCACCGCCCAGCGACAGCGCACGCGCACGCAGCAGCGCCGGGACGATCTCTACAAGGCGTCGCAGAAGTCGGTGATCAGTCAGCAGGCGCAGCAGAAGCTCGCCTCCAACATGTCGAACCAGGAGAAGGATCTCTACCAGCGGCTGCACCCGACCACGCTGGGACCACACCAGCGGATCATCCACGGGCGCCTGGTGCAGATGAGCGTCGCCACGCCGCCGCTCAAGTCGCTGGCGGAGACGGGCAGGGTGGGGGCGGGGATCAACCGGCTGATCTCCGGCATCCCCTCCTCGATCGGTGCGCTCGGGACGGCGGTCGGAGAGGACGTCTACGACCAGTACCGCAACGCCTATGACCTCGCGCACGGCAACCAGATCCCGGCCGACCGGCGGACATGGCATCTGCACACCGCCGACGTGCTGAAGGACATCGGCGTCGGGACGGCGCAGGGCCTGATGACCGACGTCGGGATCAACTCCCGCAAGGGCTGGGAGGCGCTCCTGCGCGGGGACATGACCACCTTCACGCACGAACAGCGGAAGGCGAAGCAGCGGGCGCAGCAAGCGCTGATCCAGGATCCGGTCGGCTGGACGGTCAACGTCGGCGCGGCGGTCGCGGCGCCGCTCCGGCTCGGTTCGATCTCCGCTTTGAGCAAGGACATCATGGAGGCGAACCCGGGGATGGGGATCGTCCGCGCGACGAGGTTGGCCCGGCACGAGAGCTACCGCCCCGGCTACCTCGCCGCACACGGGATCGAGGGCGGGATGGATCCGCGCACGCTGACCGCCGATGTGGAGGGCGGCGGGACGATCACAACGCCTGCTGCGAATCCGCTCGCCACGACGCCGCTCGGCAGAGCGGCGCAGAGGGTCTACGACGCGCACACGGCCAGGATCGACCCGAACACGCGGATCATCGGTCGCTGGTCGGAGCAGAACCGCGCGGTCAGGGCGATCGAGAAGCAGCAGACGGCGTCGGTGGAACGGGCGCAGCTGGCGGTGAACCAGATCGCGCAGGAGGTCGGCAAGTATGTACGTGGCACGCGCCGCGAGCGGCTCGCCGCGGTGATCGGACGCCGGACGGAAGCAGATCTGGGCAAGCAGAAGGCTCGCGCCGCAGGCCTTGTCTACGCACTCCAGGGGCCTGCCGGGGAGACGGCTCGCGCGACGCTGCGCGCGACGCGCGAGGACCTCCAGCAGATCCTGGACGAGGGCGGGAGGGAGATTCCGACCAAGGCCCGGATCAGGGTCGAGCGGCAGATGGGCGTGCTCGATCAGGAGCTTCAGAAGATGGGGCTGGGGATTGACGAGACGGCCCCGGGCTGGACGGAGATGCGGAACATGCTGCACGGCGCCGGGGCGTCCGCGGTGCAGGTCGAGAACCAGATGCAGCTGATGAAGCAGGCCGCCCGGGTCTGGGCGAAGGGGAAGCTGGGGCGCGACCCTTCCGATTTCCTGATGGCCCCGGACGGCGCGAACGTCGGCGCCTTCCTCAACTCGCTGCCGAAGGACGGGGTGGCGAACGTTCTCTTCCAGCAGCGAGCGGGGTGGAACACGAACCTCGTCCGGGCCTCGGCGAAACCGCCGGTTCAGCCGGGCGACATCCTCTACGACACCGACGGGGAGCCGTTGGTGGTGCTGGCGAAGAACGAGAACGGCGACGTCCAGGTGCAGCACTGGGAGCAGATGACCTCCAACCAGCCGGTCGTCCCCCAGGTCGTCCAGGACGCCACGGGGAGGGTGCAGGCGATCCCCCCCTACGGGAGGACGCGCACGATCCCGGCCGAGCAGGTCGGCCTGCTCCAGCATCAGTCGCTCCAGCCGGGGCAGCGGATCGCTCTCTCAGGCTCCGACTCCAACGCGCTCGGCGAGGTGGTGGCGGTCAACCCGGAGGCGCAGGTCGTGGACGTGAAGCTGGACAACGGCGGCACCACCTACTGGAACATCAATCAGATCGCGCAGCCTGCGGCCGACGCGCCCTTCTACCACCCTGCTGCGCAGGCGCTGGTGGAGAAGATGCCGAACCAGGCCACGCCCGACCAGATCATCGGGATCTTGAAGAACGCCCCCGGCGTGAAGAAGGACGCGCTGGAGATGTCCGGCCTGAACGACTGGCTGGAGGTGATGCAGTCGATCGAGACCGAGGGTGGTAAGCCGATCAAGCTCAGCAAGCAGGAGGTGCTGGACTGGATCGACAACCGCTCTCCCTTCAACATCAACGAGCTTCACCTCACCCGTGCGCGCTCACACGGGGCCGGTGGGGCGCGCTGGGGCTACGGCGGCTTCACCACCCGTCCCGACAGCCCCGATTACCACGAGATGGTGATCGTGCTGGGAGGCAAGAAGACCTTCCAGTACGGCACGCACTGGTCGGGGATCGACAACCCGATCGTCCACATCCGCTACATCATCGACCGGGAGACGAACACCCTCTACATCAACGAGATCCAGTCCGACTGGAACGCGCATGTGCGCGACCACGTCAAGTCGGGCGGGAAGCTCTTGCCGAAGGGCGTCACCACGGCCGAATGGGAGGGGAGGATCAGGGACGCCTACGCGAACGCGACGCAGGCGCGCAAGTACGCGCTCGACCGCTCGATGAAGCTGCTCGGGGCCGAAGACCAGAGCCTCGACTACGGCACTTTCGGCTATCAGGACGGCCCCGCCTCCACGCTGAAGCAGAAGCTGAACCTGGACGCGCGCGAGGCGGCGACGCGGATCGCCGACGCGAAGGTGGAAGAGCAGAGGCCGATGTCCTACTCCGACGAGCAGACTCTGCGACGGCAGGAGTACCAGCGCCAACTCGACCTGCTGCACGAGACGCCCGAGTGGAAGCAGCTGGAGAAGATCGTCCTGATCGAGGCGAAAGGACTGAATCGCGCCAACCGCTGGGTCAACGAGGCGCAGACGATGGAGCGCGCGGTCGCCTCCAATCCCTATCCGGGCACCCAGTGGATCCAGTTGGCGTTGAAGCGCGCGGTCGCACAGGCGGTGCATGAGGGCCTGGACAAGGTGGCCTGGGACGCGGGGATCGTGCACGCGGTGCGCTACCAGCACTACGACCCGCGTCCTTATGGCGAGGACTCCTACGACTCCTACGACTACGGCGACGACGTCATCGAGCCGGACTCCGACTCGTACACGCAGGCCTACAACGAGGTGGTGAGGAACTTCCAGCCGCCGCAGTGGCCGCAGGGGATCGGGCTGGAGACTCGCAGCCCGATCGACTCGGGGCTGATGGACAAGGCCTACAAGCTGGACGACGTGACGGGTGACTACGGGGAGCCGACGTTCGGGGAGGCTTTCGTCGCCGACCACGGGCCGCTGGAAGGCCAGTTGGTGGTGGTGACGGAGGTTAACCCCGCCGCGAACGAGGTGATCTTGCGCCCCTCCGGCGTCACCCAGATCCACTTCCAGGGCACGAGTGACGGCTACGACTCCTACTACGGGAGCATCGAGCGGACGATCACCCACCAGACGCATCCGATGGAGTCGCCGCAGCGACGCTACGACTCCTTTGACGGCAGGATCGACAAACCGGCCGACTCCGCCCTGGCGGAAACCGGGATCTCGGACCGGAACGACTTCCACTGGGACCTGAACAACGAGGCCGACCGCGCGATCAACTGGGAGTTGGACCAGGAGGCCTTCGACGAGGCTTACAACGAGTATCAGTCGCAACTGGAGGAACGCCAGCGCCAGAACGAGGAGATTCACCCGGACGAGATCAACCATGTGGACGCGAGCCACGAGACGGGCCTGGTCGGCCTCTACGACGAGATCGTCCCCAAGGAGGCGAAGGCCCTCTTCAAGAAGCACGGGGTCGAGGTCAGCGAGGGCACCAGGCGCGGCCAGTTCACGATCGAGGGCAGCGACTGGCGTTCGCAGGAGGGCGGGATCAAGGTGCACGAGTTCACGATCACGCCCCAGTTGAAGAAGGCTGCCCAGGAGGGGCAGGCGCTCTTCCAGCAGGCGGGCGGGGTGCCGGTCGGCGCGACCTGGACGATGGAGGACGGGCGCCGGGCGGTGGCGCTGCTCCAGAACGCGGACGTCTCGACCTTCCTGCACGAGATGATCGGGCACGGGGTGAACGAGCTTTCGCAGCGCTTCCCGCAGGAGTGGGCGGGAGTGGAGACGGCGATGAAGAAGCCGCTCGACCAGTGGACGACGGTCGAGCACGAGAAGTTCGCCAAGTGGGTGGAGCGCTACTTCCGCGAGGGGAAGGCTCCGACTCCGGAGACCGTGCCGCTGCTGGCGCAGCTGAAGACCTGGATGCGGCAGATCTACCAGTCGATCACCGAAATCTCCAAGCGGCCGATCCCGCAGGAGGCCCGCGATCTGCTCGACCGCTACTTGGGCAAGGAGGGAGAGGGGAGCGTCTTCAGCGCCGGGGAGCAGGCGATCCTCAAGGAGCACGGGGCGTTGCACGAGCGGCGGCAGCAGCTGATCAAGGCCGAGCAGGACAGGCTGGCCGCGCAGCCGGACGCCGCTCTGCTCGACCAGGCGCAGACGCTGATGGCGGACGGGACTCCGGCGGAGCAGAAGGCCGCCTACCAGGAGATCGCCAAGCGCCGCAGGGGCGCCGAGGGGGAGGGCCTGCCCTCCGAGAACCAGCGCCTGCTCCAGCGCCAGGTGAGGATGCTGGACGACGCGATCCGCGAGGCGTCCGATCCGAAGTCGGGCTTCGACAGCGCGCTGGCGGCGTTAGTGACGCTCTCCGAGCACGCCGACCAGCTGTTCAGGGACACGATCCTGGACATGGCTCCGGAGGACGCGAAGGCGGGGATCGAGGCGGCGCTGGAGAAGCGGCGGAACATCCTGGTCAACCGCTGGCGCGAGCAGGGCCTGCTCCCCTACGGCACGGGTGACGCGCTCGGCTACTTCCCGCACGCTTCGCTGTTCGAATCGCTCGGCGACCAGCTGAAAGGCCCGGTACGCCAGCCCGCAGGCTCGCGGAAGGTGGTCGGAGCGACCCAGGTGTCGAAGATCGCCGCCCGCAAGGGCGAGAACCTGCTTCGCCGCTACCAGTCGGGGCGCCTGAACCTCGACCCGAAGGTGCTCCTGAACACCGTCAACGCCCGTCTGCGCCTGCTCCAGACGCGCGAGGCGAGAGACGGCCTCTGGGCGGTCGGTAAGCCGGTGGCCTCGGAGAAGGACGTTCCGCAGGGCTGGTGGGTGATCAACCGGGAAGGCAAGCACGTCCCGGAGCGGCTGCGCCGCGCGCAGGAACTGTCACCGCAGCAGATGGACGAGATGGTGGCGGCGGGGGAGGACTTCGACTCCAACGTGGAGACGCGGCAGGGGATGGACAACTTCCTCACCGACTACGCCTCCTCTTTCGCCCGTCCGGCCGACCAGGTGCCGGAGGAGTGGTGGAAGGCCGGGGAGCTACGGGCAGTACCGCCGGAGATCGTGGACGGCCTGTTGCCGAAGCCGTTCCAGGGCAAGCCCGGCGGCGCTTTCGGCTCGGCGGTCGGGATCGCTAACTCGGGCGCCAGGGCGGCGACGATCCTCGGTTACCCCGCCGGGTACGTCCTCTCCAACGTCCCCGCCAACCTGCTCCTCCAGGGCCTCACCCATCCCTCGGCCCTGGTCAGGGACAACTTCCGCGCGCTGGCACTCAGGAAGCGCGACCCGAACCTCTACCACCAGCTGGCCCAGGTGGCGGGGGACATCATGGCCCAGGCGGGAATCCCGGACTTCTACCCGCGCCCGCAGGGAGGCATGGAGGGAGCGGAGCGGAGGATCGCCGGGACGACCAGGAGGGTCGCGCAGGCTTACGGCGAGGTTGCGGACACGCCTTTCCGCGTCGGCACGCTGATGGGCTACGCGCGCCGCTACGGGATCAAGAGCGACGAGGATCTGGCGAAGCTGGTCAAGGGCGAGGGGAACATGGGCGCGCTCCGCGACACGCTCGGGCAGAAGACGCGCGACGACCTGCTCGACTTCAACACCCTCTCCCAGCGCGAGAAGGAGACGGTGGCGCGCTTCTTCTTCCTCTGGCCGCTGGTCAGGGCGATGGTCAAGTGGCCGATCACCTTCGCGCGCGACCATCCGATCGCCCTGGCGGCGATCCAGCAGGCGGGCCAGCCCGATTTCGAGAAGAAGTACGGCTACGCGAGGCTCGGCACGACCGGGCATCGAGCGCTCCGCCACCTCTCGCTGGTGCCGACGGGAGGCGGGAAGGCGATCGACACCTCCTCGGAGAACCCGATGGGCGGACTCCAGACGGTGATGTCGCTGCTGAACGCGGCGCCGTCGCTTTCCCGCGGCGACCTGGGGATGCTGAGGGACGCGATCGCGGGGATGACGATCCCACAGGTCAACGAGCTTCTCCAGGGGCAGCCGACGATGCAGGGGCTGATCGAGGCGACGATCCCGGGCGCGAAGTACCTGACCTCCTCGCTCGGCAAGTCGCGCGGGTCGAAGATCTGGAAGCGGGAGGACTGGTGGAACTACATGCTCTCGCGCAACGTCCGCTTCGATCCGGAGCACGTGGATGCGGCGATGGTCCGCGCCCAGGCGGACAAGGAGCAGCGGCAGATCATGGGCACGACCGCGGCCCAGGAGAAGGCTGACGCGATCTACAAGGCGCTGCCGAAGATCCTGGCGGGGGCGGGAGTGACGAACCCGGACGACATCAAGGCCGTCTACAACGGCTTCGAAGCCTACGACTACGTCTCCTCGCGGATCCGCACGATGTCGAATCCCGAGCGGGTGAAGCTGGTCAACGACGCGATCCGCCAGTACTACCCGCAGTACGCGGGCGATTTGACTCCGGCCGACCAGATGACGCCGCAGCAGCAGCAGGACTACATCAACCGTGTGCGCGGCGTTCTCTACGACGTCCATCGCCGCGTGATCGTCTCCGGCCACGACCAGGGCCTGATTCCCTAGTGGCCGACCTCGCCAGCCAGCTGCGCAACTACCTGTCGAAGGCCGGTAGCCCGCTGGCCGCGCACGTCCCCGACCTGATCCGCGCCGGACGCCGCTACTCGGTCGATCCGCGCCTGATCGTGGCGATCGCCAACGCGGAGACGAGTCTGGGCAAGGCGGGCGCAGGCCCGGCGGTTCACAACGCCTGGGGGATCGGTCCCGGTCGGGCCTACTCCTCCTGGGCGCAGGGGATCAACGAGATGGCGAAGCTGCTCCGCACCGGCTACCTGAACGAGGGCCGCAACTCCTTCACCAGCCTGTATCCGAAGTACGTCTGGGGGAAGACGACGCGCAGCGGCGACCCGAACGCCGACTGGGTGAAGAACGCGAGCCAGACGTACTCCGACCTGGGCGGGAACCCGGGGAACGTCACCAAGGGCTGGAAGAACGCAGCCGCACCGACGAGCACCCGCGTCCCCTTCGCAGCGCCCGCGACCTCACCGCTGGGGACGATCAGGGCACGCCCCTCCTTCGACCCCCTTTCCCCCGACCTTCCTCTCACGGCCATCGGCAAGGTGGCGGCGGGAGGCTCGGCGGTGGACTCCTTCCGCTCGATGATGAAGGCGATCGACTTCGCGCAGTCGCTCGCAGGCCCGCTGGCGACGCAGAAGCAGACCCAGGTGGACGCGCGCGGGCACCCGGTGACGACGAGCGAGAAGGCGGCCGAGCCGAGCGGCAGCTGGGACGGGACCTACGGCCCGGCGACGAGCCTGGCGAAGATCGCCGAGCGCTACGGGCTGACGGCGACCTCGCAGAAGCGGGACACGAAGCTCTCCTCCTCCGGCCTGATCTCCGATCACTGGGTCGGGTCGAAGAACGCCTACGCCTACGACATGTCCGGCTCGACCGCGCAGATGGACGAGGCGGCAAAGGCGATCGCAGAGCGGCTGGGGATCGCCTACAACGGCAAGGGGCCGTTGGTGCTGTCGAAGTCGGCGAACGGCCTCCGCTACCAGATCCTGTACCGGACGACGATCGGCGGCAACCACTTCAACCACATTCACATCGGCGTGAAACATTTGTAGAAGGAGGCTTCGATGGTCGAGCAAGTCGGAGGGCACTTCGATGCTGGCTACACGATCAGGCACAACGTGGACGACGACCCGAACGTCTACGGGCAGGCACCGGACATCCAGACCGCCTGCGTCCTGGCGGCGGCGCTGTATGCGCGCACGGGCTACGACTTGCGGATAGCCGACGAGGCACAGGGAGCCTCGACCGTGGCCTGGGTCGGCCGTCAGACCGACTCGCCCGTTTAGGGAAGCGCGGGGCGGCCCTGCACGGACGGCCGCCCCGCCTCTTTCTCCCTTACGGGAGCAGCTTCACCGACTCGTCCTGGACCTGCTCGGCCGTCGCTACTGCGGCGTCGAGTTGTCTGGCGAGCCAGCGGCACTTCCTGCCGATTGTCGTGCTTCGGCCGTAGGCCTTCGACAGGAAGTCGAAGTGCGAGGCGGCCGCTCTCACGTGATCGGTGCGCTTCTCGTTGCCGTCGTGCAGCGTGACCAGCGCTTCTCCCGACACGCCCACGCTGGTGTGCAGGAGCACGTAGCCGTGGATCGCGCCGGAGCGCCCGTTGCCGGGCGGCACGAATCCGTAGCCGTACATGTCGAGGAACTCGCTCGTGTACGCGAGCCTCAGTGCGAGTGACACCATCTGCGCGTCCACTTTGAGCGCGTTGGCGATGTCCCATCGCGTCAGGTACAGCACGCCGCCGTTCGCCTGCGCCGCCTTCGCCATCGACTGCACGATGGACACGAGGCTCGGCCGGTGCAGTGCGTTGAACCTGGTCATCTACTTCACCTCCTCCTCCGCGAGAAGACGCGCGAGCGCGTCGTCCAGCGACCCCTCCAACACCTCCCCCAGCGCGAGGTTGATGTTCGTCTGGAAGGACACGAGTAGCTCGCGGGCGTACTCGCGCCACTCTTCGTCCTGGACGAGAGCGAAGAGATCCTGGTAGCCCTGGCAGATCGAGCGAATCTGGGCGCGACCGCGGCCGAGCGAGGCGACGAACGCGCTTACGGCCTGGTCGGGATTCTCCTTCAGCCGCGCCGCGTCCTTCGCCGCCACCTTGCGCTTGACGTCTTTGAACTTCGGCTTCGGCCGGTCGGCGTACACCGTTCGCTTCACGGTCTCGTCCGCGACGGCCTTCTCGATCCGCTCGACGGCCGCGTCTGGGAGGCCCTGAACCGCCTCGATGATCTGAGTCGCCGTGACTCTGTCCGGACGGATGCCTCGCTTCGTCCTGACGGTGCCGAGCAATACGAGAGCTTTCTCGGCATCCGACTTGCACGCCTTCTTCGCTTCGATCACGCGCTCAAAGGGGTGCTTCCTGAACTCCGGCGCCAGGCGCCGGTTTTCGGGATCGTCCAGCCAGCGGCCGACGCCGAAGAACTGCTCGATCCGCGTCGGCCTGTAGCTCGGGTAGCCATTGTCGGCCAGGTACTTCGCCGCACGCTCGTGTTCGCCATGCCGAGCGGTTCCCCGTTGGGTCACGGCGATCTCGTCCAGCAGTGCGTCGATAATCGGCCACCGACTCCGCTCGGCTGACTCCACGGCTGCGAGTGTTCTCGGGTACTCCTTCATGCTCTAGCCTCCTTCTGCCGGGGCGCTGTTTCCGAACGGCGGCGGCGGTGCCCCGGCGTTACACCGCGCTCTGCACTATGACAGACGTTCGGCAGCCTCCGCAACGTCTCGCTGGAAGGCCTCTCGACCCTGCGCGAGCCAGGCGAGCGTAATCGAGAGCACGTGGTAGCGCTTCAGGCGCGAAGACTCGTCTTCGAAGCCGAGGATCCCGGCGATGTCGTCCACCCACTCGTCCAGGATCTCCGCCCCGACCTCCGCGTCGTCGGGGACGGTGACCGTCCAGGTCTTCGACCGGCGCCGTGGCAGCGGCTCTCGCTTACGCTTCGGCTTGCCACACGTCGGGCAGGTCTCTGTGTTCACGGCCGAGTGCGGAGCCTCCCGGCGTGCGGCGCCTGGGGGTTGGGAGGAGAGAAGGCCGACTCGTACCCAGGTCTCCTCGTCCACCCTCTTCTCCCACCAGAAGAGGCCGGAGGAAAGGACGATCCGCGCCCGGTAGCCGCCGATCTCTCCCGTGACCTGGTTGTGGTGGACGAGGCAGAGGCCGACCTTGTTGCCGACGATCGTCCCGTCCGGCAACTCCACCCACTCGTAGGGCTGGCCGCGCAAGTAGGAGCGTGCCCAGAGGTGGTGTCCGTGAACCGACTTCAGCGCGCAGGACGGCTCGGCGCAGATCTCGTTCACCTCGTAAGACTTGCCCGGAGATCCCCTGACTCCTGTTGCGGGGAGAAGCGTCACGCGGAGGGGGCCGGGCAGCGGACGTAATCGCCCAGGCCGCTACCTGCCGAATGTCTGCCCGGAGCTACCGGGCTGGTCGGGCCGGACGGCCCCCTCGTGGGCAACCGGCCGCGCGCGTACTCACCGGCCCCAGTCATTCGCGCTTCAGCATCAGCACGTTCCAGCGCCACATGCTCAGACGCATGAACTCCGGCGCGAAGGTCAGGTCGCGCCCGTCATCGAGCAGCACCGTCACCTTCGGCGGCTGCGTCGTGGTCGCGCCCGCTGCGGTCTGGATCAACTCGCCCATCGGCTTGGTGATGTGCAGCACCATTCCCGCCCAGGTCTCCTCCCCGACCATCACCTCCACCCTGTCGCCGGGGCGCAGTTCGAAGCCGTGGACATCGACCACGGTCTCCGTCATTTCGATCAGTTCAGCCACGTTCGTGCTTCCAGGCCGGGCAGTCCTTGCGGAAGCCGCAGTAGTCGCAGGCCGGGCCGCCGCGGTAGTCGTGGACGAGGCCGGAGAGCGGCCAGGTCCCGTCCGGGCCGTAGCGGTCGTAGTAGCGCTCGATGTCGATCGCGTGCGCGCGGATCACGTTCTCGATCGCCTCCCTCTGGAGGATTCCTGTCGTCACCATCATCTGCTCGTGCTCCAGCGGCGTGGCGATCGAAGGCACCTTCGCGCGGGACGCACTGTGGAAGTGCGTCGGCTTGGAGTTGTAGAGGGTGTAGATGGATCCCTGGAGCCGCCAGTTGGCGTCCGGCTTCTTCTGCACGCTCTTGCCGGTCTTCAGATCGACGTTGTCCATCTCCTCTTCGAAGTCGATGTAGCCGACGATCGGCACGGGCACGCCGGGGATGGTGAATTCGAACCTCTCCTCCACCCTGATCGGCTGCACGCGCGGGGAGACGATCGAGTGGTAGGCGCCGGTCACGCGGGCGCCGTCGGAGCGGACGGTGTCGGGCTTGTTGTCCCAGCGGATCTCGTCCAGGCCGCCGTCCTCTTCGACCGCTTCCGGCCAGGCTGCGTCGTTGAAGTACTCGACCACCTCGGTCACCGGCAGATCCTCGTGCGACTCGATCTTCTGCGTGTGCGTGAAGGCGAGTGCGGCGTGGACGGCGGATCCCATCACCAGCGCCTCGCCCGGGCGTTCCTTCATGTCCAGGATGTAGCGCCGCCGCCAGGCTTCCGGGCAGATCCTGAGCAGGCGAAGCCCGGAAGCCGAGAGGTGCTTCAGCACGCCGTCCAGCCACACGTCCGGCCGCTCGTAGACCGGCGGAGCGACCGGTGGCGCGTAGCGCCTACTCGACGTACTGGTCGTACTGGCCTTCCTGCGGGCCGGGGTCTGCCGACACCCAGTCCGGCTCGCCATTCTGAGCCACCGGCTGCTGTTGCACGACCGGCTGCGAGGGCTGACTGAAGGGCCTGACCGAGAAGGGGAGCGGGCCGTACATGTAGTAGGTCATCCAGGCCTCGGCCGCCGAGACCAGGCCCGGCATGTCGCGCTCACCCTCCGGGATCACGCCCGCCACCAGCATCGCGCCGACGACCTTGCTGGCGCACTGGCGGTTGATGTTCAGGTCCTTCTCCATCCCCATCAGCGACGGCTGCACCGGAGGGGCCTGGGGCTGCTGGGGAGCCTGCTGGGGCTGCTGCTGGAACTGCTGGGGCTGAGGCTGATACTGCACCGGCTGTTGCTGCGCGTGCCCGGGGGCGACGGCCTCCAGGCGCCGGTTGACGAACGGCTTGCCGGTGCGCTGGTTGATCGTGTCCGCTTCGGACTCGGTGTACTCGGCCTGCACCGGCTGGCCGAGTAGCGCCATCATCTGCTGGATCAGCTGAGGTAGCGAAGTGTCCAGCTTGATCGGGTACTGGCGGCCCGGCTCCATCACGTGGAAGCGCATCCAACCGCCCTGCCTCGGCTCGACCGAGTGCAGCGTTCCGTTGGCCTGCTTGCGAACAGGCCCGGTCTGTGGAAACACGATGTTCCTCCTTGTCTCCTGGGGTAACGAAGTGATACTACCGCTTCCGTCGGACGACACGCCTGCGCCAGTGAGCCACCTCCCACGCGGGGGCGGAATCAGGCAACCTCGGCGCTTCCCTCGGAAGGACGTAGGCCTTGAGGGGGAGCAGTTGAAGCAACGGTCGGCTAGGGCCGTCTTCGTTGTAGGGACTGTCAGGTACTGCGAGGGGCCTCCGAAGGCCATCTCGGTGCATCTCGGTGCCTCCTTTCCTAGAGACAGAGAGAGGGGTATCTGGTTTTCTTCCCTTTCTTGGGTATGTGGGGTGTCTGGTTCGGGTTACCCAGATCCCCTAGATCCCCCAGGAACCCCAGATTCCCCTGACGGAGAAGTGGGGGATCTGGCCTCTCGGTTTTCCCTCCCGGCCTCGGTCAGAGCGACCACCCAGCGGCTGACTTTCTCGCTTTCGGGCAGCCTCACGGGGATCGCTTGGATCAGCCCGCGGCCGTTTCTCCCGAGCTTTTCGGTGCGGATCTTCTGCACGGTCTTCGCGGCCAGGCCGGTCTGCTCGGCCACCATCGCGTCCAGGACACTCGACTCCAACTGCCCGCGCTCGTAGAGGAGGTCGAGGATCAACTCCTCGGCCTCGCCGCTACGGCTCATGGCTCGATCGGGCTTCTGCGAGACCAACTCGTCCGGATCCTCGTTCGAAGTGCCGACCACCACCATGTGTGAGATCTCCTCCCCTCCCCAGACTGGGGTGACTCCCTCCATGCGCAGCAGCAGTCCCGGCGTGCCCGCGGGGACGCGGTTGGCGGTCAGGAGGAGAAGGTGGCGGATCGCGGGGTCGCTGGGGTCGTGGTAGAGGCCGAGCACGCCGCGCGGGAGATCGACCCAGGCGGTCGAGCCGAGGATTGAGCCGAGCGCGCCGTTCTCGCTGCCCTTGACCGTGACGTTGCGCGAGCCGACGATCACGGTCTGCTGCTCGTCCGCGAGTCGGTTCAGCGCCCGTAGCATCGGACGCACGTCGCCGTCCGAGTTGGTCGAACGCCTGCTCTCCATCGCTCCTCCGAGCGGGTCGATCACCACCAACCCCACCTCTCCCGGCATCCCCATCCAGCGCTTGATCGTCTCGATGTGTGTCGGCAGGACGATGTCGGTGTCGATCGTCGGCACGGCGACCATGTCGGTGTCGCCTCCGGCGATCTCGATCCTCGGGCGCACGTCGAGCGAGTAGGAGTCTTCGCCGCCGGAGACCCAGACCACCCGGCGTCCGAACTGCCGGTCGTCGCGGTCGAAGCTGCCGCGCGTGATGTGCGCAGCGAGCAGCGCCAGCCAGCTGCCCTTCCCGGCGTTCTTGCGTCCGGCGAGGAGGTGGAAGGCGTCGGCCATCAGCAGCGGCTTCTCCAGCCACTCCAGCGGCCGGATCGGCACGCTGCTGAGAAGCTGGAACTGAGGCTCGGGCTGGACGGTGTCGAAGAGGCCCGGGGGAATCGGCGGCACGCTCATGCCGCGGGAACGTCGTTGATGTCGTCCAGCGAGAGGCGGCCGTCGGGAGGCTGGCGCTTCAGGCCGTAGCGGCGCAGCTGCGCGATCAGCAGCTGGTTCCAGGGGATGCGCTCGCCGCGCAGCAGCGCCCGGCAGAGATCGAGTGTCGGCGCGAGCGCGAGCGCCTTCAACCCGCGGATGCACTCGGCGTCGCGTCGCCACTCCTGTCGCGCGCGCTGGGTCTCGGCGTCGGCCAGCAGGTACTCCTCGATATCCATTCCGATCAGACGAGATACGGCATCCCCTTGTCCCGCCCGATCGCTGCGGTTACGCTCTTGCAAGATCTTCACCCCCGGAGGTAGTTGACTAGGCCCGGAAGCCAGGAGACTACGCCTCCCTGTCGGGTCGAGCAAACCTGGCGGCCATGCGGCGGAGATTTCGAAGGGCGCAGCTTGTTGCGGGGGCTGCGCCCTTCGCATCGAAGGCCTAGACTGGCCCCAGACGTCAGTCCGAAGGGAGGCCGCATGGCAGACGAGAAGGCTGCTCCGAAGAAGCAGCCGACCACCAAGCAGGACGACGCGCCGGAGGCGCTCGGCCCGCAGTCGGAGCCGGAGGAGATCGAGTTGACGCCGCGGATCCCCGAGGCGAACGAGATCAGCCCCGCCGATCTGGAGTTGGGCGCGCTCGCGCAGATGCCCGCAGGCGAGACGATCCGGGTGAAGGTGAACCCGGAGACTCCTTCGCCGCAGCAGGTCGCGGCGGCGACTTCAGAAGTGCCCGGGCCGCCGGTCACGAAGGTGACGATCGAGTCCGAGGACGAGATCACGCGCACGCTCCGCCCCGACGATGCGGCGCTGATCTCGCAGCGCGTCGGCTCCGACCTCACCCACCCCGCTCACACGAGCAAGGGCCACTGGGCGAACCCGTCGCTGGCGGACATGACGGACGAGGAGAGAGAAGCCAACGAGAAGGCCTACGCTGGGCGGTTCGGCTAGGCCGAACCTCCTTGGGGGAACCCTTCCTGGGGTTGACTGACGAGGGGCGGTCTAACGCAGCCGCCCCTCGTTCCCTACCGGCTCCAGACGAACGCCCTTCTCGGCTTGATCACCAGCGGCAGATCCTCATCGCCCTTGACGAACGGGGCGATCCAGATCTGCCGGTAGACCGGGTTCGACCGCGGCCCGTAAGGCTGGTTCCGCCAGAAGCCGCCCGTCGCCGCACCGACGAAGAAGCGGTGCGAGTAGTGCGCCTTCTCGGGCACGTGCCCGTCCGGCGTCGGTGAGGCTTCACGCCGCAGCTTGACGACCATCACGTCCGAGCGACCGAAGCCCGTTCGCTCGCCTTCACGCCGTTGCGCGCGTGTCGCCCGTTGCTGGTGCCGGACGCTCAGCCGCTGCTGCATCAGCCGCAGCGTCGTCTGGATGATCCGCCACCACTCCTCGGCCCCGGTCGGGATGCCGACCGTGTCCACGTCGTTGCCTTCGAAGGACATGTCGTACCACCAGGGCGTGAAGTGCGTCGGGAGCACCGGGGGCGGTGTCCCGAGCCTGCCGGATTCCCAGTCTTGGCTGGGCTTCACGTACAGCGTCAGGGCGACGCCGTCACCGGCCATGTCCTCCCGGCGCGTCTGTTCGTAGTGCTGGAGCACGAACTCCATCCCCCTCTCCCCCGCCTGCTCGAAAAGCATGGCGTCCCTCGCCTTGTCCGGGTCATCGACGGCGAACATCGGCGACCAGGAGAACCCGGCCAGCAGGATCGGGCGTCCATAGCGATCGGGGATTTCGAACGGCTTCTCGTAGTAGAGGAAGCCGGTCGGGGTGAGGAAGTCGGTCGGGATCACCGGCTCCGGCTGGAAGCTTGCGCTTGCCGCCGCGGCGACCTCGCACATGTCGCCGGAGACGTAGCAGGGAGTCGCCATCCGCAGCTTGCCGTACTCGGTCGAGAAGATGTCGGCCAGCAGGCCCGCCATGTGCCGGGGCACGCCGTGCTCGGCCTCGTTGACGTACTTCGCTCGCAGCCAGCCGATGCCGAGATCGGTGTTCAGCCAGCGCCAGAGCGCCAGCTGCGCGTCGTAGGCGTCCTGCCACGGTTGTCTCGCTTGCATCTCGTACCTCCTGGGTTGACTGACGAGGTGCGCGTACCGGGTACACGCACCTCGCTCCCTACAGCTTGGTGCCCCAGGGCCGGTGATCCCGGCTCGGGTCAGGCCCGTCCAGGCAGGCCCAGAGGAAGAACAGCGGCCCTCCCGCGAACGAGGCGACGATTCCGATCCAGACGAGGACGCCCATCAGTTGTCCCTCGCCGCCTGTGCTGCTTGCGCCTGCATGTAGCGAGGGCCTCCGGCCTTCGCCCGCTTGTAGGTCTCGGCGCCGAACTCGGTGTCGGTCTCGACCACGTACAGCTTCTCCTCGCCGTCGATCACCTCGTGGATCAGCTTCTTGCCCGGCTCCCTGGCGTCCATCGAGTTCTGGACGTCGCTGCCGTCCGCGTCCCAGATGTCGCCGTCGTTGGTGCCGTAGGGACCGCGTTGCTTGCTGCCGATCCCGTACAGGCCCGGCGGCGGTCCCTGGGTGATCATCATCGAGGGCGGGACGGCGATCTTCTCGCCGTTGATCTCCTCGACCGCGACGTGCCCGGGCACTCGTTCGAAGATCTGTCCTTCGACTTCGACCGGTCCCCAGACCATCTTGCCGCCCGGGATTCCGCACTCCGGGCAGAAGCCGCCTCTGCGGCCGTGCTCCGGCGCTCCGGCCCACTGCTCGTCCCAGCTGAGGACGACGTAGTGCAGGCCGCAGTTCTGGCACTTGATCCGGTACTCGTGCGTAGCCATACGCACTCCTTTCAGGGTTGACTGACGAGGGGCGTCGCCCCTCGCCTAGCGGATCTCGACCCGATCGACGTGATCGAGCCGGATCAGGTTCTTGGCCGCGATGCCCATGCGGGCGGCGTTGCGGGCCGAGTAGCTCCAGGTCATCAGGCACTCGCCGTTCAGGTAGCGCCTGTGGGGGCTGACCCGTTCGACCGCGTGCACGATCTCGGCCTCGCGCTCGGCCTGCTCGTCCGTGTTCATCTCGGCCGGACGGCTGTAGACGGTCAGGTGGATCTGCTCCGCCATCTCGTCCTCCTTTCGGGATCGACTGACGGGCGCCCCGGAGGGCGCCCGCTCACCGCTTTGCCGTGCCGTAGAGGAACTCCCGGCGCAGCATGTGCGCCAGCAGCCCGTCGTGCTGGTAGCGCGAGGTCACGTGGGCCATCACTTCGACCATCGCCTCGTCGTCCAGCTTGTCCAGCGCCTGCTTCTGCGTTGCCCGGAGCCGCGCGTTGATCACGCGGTTGCCGCCGTCGGAGATCGACCAGCGAAGGTCGTCGCCGCGCAGCAGCATCCCGTAGCGCCTCATCCAGGCGAGCCTGGAACCGACGCCCGTTCTGCCACGCTCGGTGTCCAGGCCGAGGGCCTCTGCGAACTCCTGCGTGGTGACGTTGTCGCCCTCGGCCGCCAGCTTCAGCATCAGGTCGAGATCGCGGAAGTCGTAGAGGCTGATCACGATCCGAACCTCACGACGCAGTAGCCCATCGAGCCGCCCCTGACCTTGCGGTCGGAGCGGATCTGGCCTTCGCCGAGCAGGGCCTCGATCAGCCGCCTCGCCATGTCCTGGGCGACTCCGGTGCCTTCGGCTTGCATCGCTCGCATCAGCGACGAGGCCGTGAACGGCTCCTCCAGTCCGTCCAGGACGTTCCTGGCGAGGTCCAGCTTGCGCCGGAACTGCCCCTCGACCCGCTTCTGGCTGGAGCCGCCGTGCTTCGACTTCGGCTTCGCGCCGTTCTGTGACGGCTCGATCCGGTCGAGCACTGCCTTCAGCCGCTTGCGCGCGGAGTGAAGCTCTCCTGCCTCCACGCTCAGCGTCGTCAGCCGGGCCTCGATCTCTCGTAGCTCCAGCCGGACAGGTTCTGCGATCGCACGCAGACGCTCGTCGGCCTCCTTGGCCCAGTCACGTTGTTCCATCACTGCTCCTTCCTGGGGTTTGACTGCCCGCCTAGACGTCCAGGTACTGTCTGGGGACGAGGCGCCCGTCGCTGGTGATCCTGCCTTGACGCCTCAGCTGTTCGACAGTGGCCTTGACGTCCTCGGCTCGCCAGAGACGGCCGCGGGCGAGGTTGGCGATCGGGTCGGGGAAGTCCCCCGACTCCATCAGCCTCCAGACCTGGACGCGGGTGAGACCGTAGGCTTGCCTGATCTCGCCCGTGCCCATCAGTTCGGTCATGGGATCTCCTTTCGGGTGACTGACGGCGATGACAGGACGTCACCGCCGGGTACGCATGTTACCGGGGGATCCGGTATTCGAACATGGCACCTCGCTCGCGCGAGTCACGCCGTTCGACCAGTCCCTCCTCGTGCATCTCGCGCAGCCGTGCCCCCACCGCCCGTTTCATGTAGCGGAAGTGAGGCTCATCGACCGCGTGTTCGCGTGCGATCCCGTTCGCGTTGTGCCAGGAGTGATCGGCCAGTACCTTCTCCAGCCATTCGATCTGCTCCGGCCGCGGCGAACGGGTGAACGGGCTGGAGCGCGAACGCTGCCCGTCGTCCCCGTTCGGTGGCGGTGGCAAGTGCCGCTTTCTCTCGGCTGGCGGCATTGTCCGGGCACCGCTCTCGGCGATCACGCGGTTCACCGCCACCGCCACCTCGGAGTCGATCCGGTCCAGGATCACGCCGACGGTGTCGGAGATGTCCGAGAGCATCTCGCGCAGCCCGCGCATGTCGCTCTCCAGCCGCTTGACCAGGTCAACCGTCTCGTCCGAGACCGAGATCTCGACCTCGGCGTCCGCCTGGGGTCTGTGCTTGCTCCGGAACATCGGAGCCTCCTTCGGGTTGACTGACGCGGCCGTAGCCGCGTCCCCTACGCGCCGACCGCGCGAAGCCAGTCGTTCGCCTTGCTGAGATCAGCGAACTCCGGCTCTCCGCCGCCCATGCAGGCGTCCACGATCCGGCGCATCGCGGCGCCGACCTCCCGCGCCTCCGCCTGGAGGGCCTGGACGGCCTCGCTCGTTCCGACATCGACCTTGACCTGGAGCATCGGTGCTCCTCCTTTCGGGTTGACCGACGTCCCCGCGGCGCACACGAGCAGCGCGGCGGGGAGTCCTTCCGATCGGGATCCGATCAGAAGCGTTGTAAGCCCCTCTGCCGTTCAGGACTCGCGGCGCAGCCGGTTGACCGCGCGGAGCCTGGCGTCACGAGCCTGGGCTGTACGGCGAGCCAGGGACGCCAATTCGCGGCGGTGCCCGGACAGGTGTCTGACCCAGTCCTTCATCGGCACCGCCTCGGGGCAGCAGTGGCAGTAGTGCGGCGGTGCGGCGTCGAACGCCTTCGACGGGTCACGCTCGGCCTCCTTCAGCACCCAGCGCGCCGTGTCCAGGGACACGTCGAACATCCCTTCCACCTCCTCGGGGTTGACTGACGCCCTTGCGGGCGCCTTGCTGCTAGGCCGTGGGAATCGCCAGCGCCTGCTCCAACAGGCGCCGCCAACCGTCGTAGTTCGCTTCCAGCCGTGCGCCGAAGCTGCGGATCCAGTCCTCCAGCTTCACCGGTTCGCCCGTCGCGCGTTCGCGGAGCATCTCCGGAGTGAGTGTGGACGAGCAGGCGGAGAACATCGAGAAAGTCTTGCGGCCTCGTTCGTCGTTCTCGTAGCCGTCGATCCAGAACTCAACGGTGAGCGGGTCGTCGTCGGTGATCGGCCCGCTCGGGCCGACGCCCTCGGTGCAGAGTGCGTACAGGCCCGAGGGCGTGTCCACGATTGCCCACTGCCAGCCGACGCGGACGGCGGACGGCATCTCGACCTCCTGGCCCAGATCGCGGTTCGTCTGCGCGTGCGCGCGGAGGTACTCCAGCGCGTTCGCCTCCGCGTCCGAGAGATCGACCGGCGTCACCACGACGGTGGACGGGGTGCGGTTGTAGCGGCTCATGTGAGCCTCCTTTCGGGGTTGACTGACGACCCTCCCCATTCGCCCGGTTGCGCCGAAGCCGGGTAGAGGGGAGGGCCTGACGGGCGACGTCAGTCGCCCCAGTGGTCGAGTGCCCAGCCGATCAGGAAGGCGAGCGTGCCCGCGGCTGCGAAGCCGATCGTGTACCAGTCGGTCATGGTGACCTCCTCGGGTTGACTGACGCTCCGACTCGCCGCATCGAGCCGGAGCATGGTCTCTCGCGCGGCGCCGAGGCGAAGCGCGCTGCGGGAGACTGACGCCCTTACGGGCGTTCACTGCTGAGACTGCGGAGGTACTCGATCCGATCCATGTAGGCCGTCGGGCGAGGCGCCGCGGCGGTCAGGAAGCGGTCCTGGTTGTAGTTCTCGTTCGTGGGCTTCAGCGCGTCGTTGAAGGCAAGCCGAAGGCCCGCGAAGTGCGACTGCTGCGGGTGGTCCATCGGCCAGCGTTCGGCCTCCTCGCGCAGCACGTCCGCGATCAGCTGGAAGTCCTTCCGGGTCATCTCTCGACCCTCCTCTCTGGGGTTGACTGACGCTGCTACCGCGTATGGCAGCAGCGCCCGTAGCGGCCCTCGCCGAAGACCGGGCGGTAGCCGACGGCTCCGGCGCGCAGCGCCTTCAGCGCGGCCGGGCCACAGCAGACGCGCTCGACGCGCCCGTCCGGCCACTCGATCTCCATCGGCTGCACGACCGCCTTCTTGGCGGGCACGATGCCCATCCACGGCTCGCTCATGGTGACCTCCTGGGGTTGGCTGACGCCCTCCGAAGAGGGCCGCGTGCTAGGCCGAGACGAGTTCGCGGATCGTGCGCGTGAGCGTCGCCTTGGCGGGGTTGTTGCTGAGCAGCGTCCGCTTGACGTAGGACTCCTGCGAGCGGAAGTTGCGTAGGTGGTCGAAGTACTCGACCCCGGCCTGAAAGAGGCCGTAGCCGGTGAGGCGGTGATCCTCCGGGATCGTGGCGCCGAAGAAGAGTGCGTTCACCTTCGCGCGCTCCTCCTCGATGTTGTTCTTCACCCGATCGGAGGTCGCGGGTGAGAGCGAGACGAGACCGCCTTTGTCGCCGATGATCTCGGAGACGAAGAGGTCGCGCTGGAACGGCGTGACCGGAACCTCGGCCAGCGCGTGCATCGCCTTCTCGTACACGCTCAGGGCCGCCCTGACGCCCTTGACGGCCGCCTTGGCGTCCTCGATCCGGTCGCGCACGTTCCGCGTGTGGCGGAAGGTGAAGTCCGTACCGAGCTTCTTGCCCTCGGCCTCCGAGGCGGAGACCGTGTTCGCGCACACCTGGCGGATCGTGCCGGAGCGGACGCGAAGCGCGCCCGAGCCGTCGTGCGCCCAGCTGAGACAGCCGAACGGCACGACCACTGAGGTATCGCCCGGGATCGTGATCGGCTCGTTCAGCGCCAGCGTGAGCGCGCAAAGCTTGCCGTCATCGAGCGTGATCCCGGTCTCGTACTGGAAGCCCTGGTCGAAGAGCAATTCCGCGATCTCGTAGGCGGTCGAGTTCTGAATCACCTCGTAGGTCGCGTTGGGCACGTTCAGCAGCTGCAAGTTGTCGCTGCGGACGAGTCCCTTGAACGCTTCGGCCTTGCGGAACGAGCCGTTCGGCCCGTTCGTCGGCTGACCGGCCGCTGCGAGCAGCGTGTTCGGCAGCGCGACGTAGGTATCGACCTCGACCACGTCGAAGTCGTGCCCCGCGAGGCTCATTGCCTCTTCGCGGCTCGGGTAGTCGTCCAGGACGACGCCGAGACCGTGCCACGCAGGTTCGCGCACGAAGAAGCCTTGATCGAAGAGAGCAGGCATGACCTGATCTCCTTTCTGCCCTGGGGTAGGGCGTAGGCCCGCTGACTGCGGGCGACTGACGCGCCCCCGAAGGGGCGCCTCCTGCTAGGCGGCCTGGGCCGCGATCTGCGCTTTGACCTCGGCCAGGGCGGTCTGGGTCTCGCGCAACATCTCCTCGATCCGCGCCAGCTTGGCGGTCAGGGAGACGATGTGGTCGAAGGTGAACGTGACGGCCTCCTCGGCCTCCTCGTTCCCCGAGTCAGCCGCGACCTGCGTCAGGATCTCCTGCGCGCGGTCGAGCGTCATCGGCTCCTCGACCTTCTCGACGTCCACCGAGACGTTGCAGATCGTCCAGGTGATCCCGGACGAGTCCTCGACCTCGGCGCCGTCGGAGACGACGCGCAAGGCCATGTACTCGGCGTCGGACTCGTCGTCGGCCTCGACCGTGAAGGTGACCTCTCCGCCCGACTCCTCGACCTCGGAGCCGTAGCCGCCGAAGCCCGAGCAGTCGTCAAAGTCCTCGACCTCGCTCGTGTCGAGCGCGTACTCGACGTCGCCGTCGAAGTTGATCTGCGTGGACACGTCGAAGGTGACGTGACAGTGAAACTTGGACATGATGCCTCCTGGGGTTACCCCCGCTGACTGCGGGGGACTGACGACCCGGCACGCCCGAGGGCGTGAGTCAGTCCGGGTACGTCTTGGTGCGCGCTGCCTCGGCCCATCGGCCTTCGGCTTGGTGACGGGTGCGCTGATCCCGCCGTTTCGACCGCTCTTATCCCCTCTCCCAACTGCTCGTCCTGGCGGCGGTCCGCGGCCGCGCCGAAGCGCGACCGGCCGGTGTCCCGGTGATCACAGTCATGCCAGACCTTGGGAGATCTCCTCATCCGTCACGCACCCTTGCCTTTCCCGACCTAGCTGCTAACCGGCCTCGGGGAGTGGCCCACGCTTCCGTATGTCGTCGTTCGTTCGTTGCATGACGAGTTGTACCGCCACCGAACGGACGTTGCAAGGGGGGACGAAACACACTTCCCGCAAATAGCGGCTTTTTCGTTGCGGCCTTCGCGTGGTTGAGCCAAATTCCCCATCGGATCCCGCTTCAGCTGCGGCGCTAGCTCGCGCACGCGAAGCGCGGATCGAGTAGACTCCGAATGTGGCCGAGAGCAGGGATTTTCCCCCGTGGGAGGCGTTGCCTGACGGCCTGCCAATCGCCGCCGGGATCGACCTCTCCTCCCCCGACCCCGCCTACACGGGAGAGCCGGGGAAGCCGAGACGCTGCGTGGCGGCCCGCAAGTCCGGCGAGCGTTGCGCCGCCACCGCGGCGGCCAGCGCACTCGTCTGCCCCATCCACGCGGGACGCGCCGACCCGGCAGCGGGAGGCAGGGCGAAGGCAGCACGGCGCAGACACGCACTCGAAGCCGCTGAGAACCGTGTAGCAGAGAGGGCGTTAGGCGTGCGCGCGGCGCTCGCTGCGCAGCTGGCCGAGCAGGAGACCGAGGTGCGCGCGATCGTTGCCGGTCTTGTAACCGCCGGAGCGGCCGGAGACCGCAAGGCTGCGGCCCTCCTCCTCCCCTACCTCGACCAGGCTCTTGGACGGCCTCAGGAGCGCGTTGAGCATACGATCCCCGAGACGCCCGAGGAGCTTGAATCCCTGTCTACGAGCCAACTTGAGGCCCTCGTGGCCCAGGGCCGAGCAGACCAAGCGGCCTCGTAGCAGCTGCCACGATCGGCAGTCACGACTGCCCCTTCCACCCCTCCTCCGCACGCGCCCGGAGGGGTGCCGGGAGGCACCCCGTAGCGCGCGCCGCGCGCCCCGCGCGGTTCCAGCGAACCCAGCCCCGGCGCTCAGGGACTCCTCTCATTCGTGTGCAGCACGTGCTGACATGCTGTATGGTTGAGGGGTGACCGAGACCTCTCCCAGGACTGAACGTGCTGTACGTGTCACCATCCGCGTGACTCCCGAGGAGAGGGAGGCGTGGAAGGAGGCGGCCTGGCTGAGGAGGGTCAGTCTCTCGGAGTGGATGAGGCGCGTGCTGACCCACGTCGCCGATCAGACGAAGGAGGGCACATGAGCATGGATCCGTTCGCGGAGAAGCCTCCCGCCCCTCTGCCTGAAGAGGTCGAGGAGAAGGAGGCCGAGGTCGGGCCGGAACCTGCGGCGGTCGGCCCGGGGAGGAGTGAGGGGTTGGGTTCCTCTGCTCCTGACTCCGAGTCTACGCCCGAGGAGGACGACACGAACCCGAATGTCCCCGGGGACTTCGATGCCGATCGCTATCAGCGCTGGTGCGTGACTCTCTACCCGAGTGCTTATGAGATGGGGAGGGAGGGGAGGCTCTACGACGGGGAAGGCGTTGATCCGAAGCGCACGGTCGCCTGGGCGCGAGGGGTCTGGGAACGACAGGCCGAAGCCGCCCCTCCACGGCAGCAGCCGAAGCTGACACCCACTGACCTCTCAAGGCTAGGGGTGAAAAAGGGTGCCTGACGCAATCCGCCTCACCCTCTCCCAGGACCAGTTCGTCGCAGTTCAGGCTGCGATCTCGGACACGATCGCCGAGTACGGGGAGTCGGAGAGTCCCTGGATCACGAGCCTCAAGGAGGCCCTGGGCAGGATGGTGGAGGCCTGGCAGGCGAGGGAGACGTGATCTGCCATCTCTGCAAGCGGGACAACATCCCCACCTACTCGCACGCCTACCGCCAGGTGACCGGCTACGTCCGGGACCGAAGTGGGGGAGGGGCGAACCAGGTCACGCTCCGCACCGAGACCGGCAGGCTCGCCTGCTCCGAGTGCGTCGATCGGCTCAAGCACGGGATCAGCCCGAACCAGGGGAATCTCTTCGATGGGTAACCGCAGGCGCACGAACCAGCAGGACGTCTCCAAGCGCGGCCGTCACAAGAAATCCCGCTCCGCCGAGATCCTCGCCTGGGAGGAGAGGGTTCGTTGCCCCGACGCCCCCTCCTGGATGGACTCGGAGACGCACGCGAAGCTGGAGAAGCTGAGGAGGGAGGTCGATCCGCTGCAATGAGCGAAGCAGAAGAGGCGCTCCGCCGGGACGAGATCTCGCAGGCTCTCGCATACGCGGATGAGTACTTCGAACGCAGCATGGTCGGGAAGTCGATCCAGGGCGGCGACCACATCCAGACTCTCGCCGCTGCGTATCGCGCCCAGGCCGAGCAGCTACGGGAACTGCGGGAGGCAGGCGAGGAACTGGCTGACGCTGCATGGAATCAGTCGAAGACTCTGCGTCCACACGTCTCGCGGTTCCGAGCCGCCCTCTCCCGCAGCGAGGCCGACGGGTGAGAGACCTCCGCACCGAACAGGTGAAGGTCTCCCTCACCCCTGGAGAACTGGCGCGCTGGCAGGCCGAGGCGAACGGGGAGGCTCTGGCCCCCTGGGTCAGGCGGACGATCAACTCGCTGCTCGATCCTCTGGACGACACCAACCCGGAGATCGAGACCAGGGAGGAGAGGGCGGACAGGCTGCTGACGCAGGACTGGTCGGAGAAGTGGGACGACCTGCCAGAAGCCCCCGACCTGGTCGGTAAATGCCCCGACGAGGCTTTGCACTGGCAGCTTCCGCGCGGCCAGGCCTGCCCCGTCTGCGGCCTGACGGAGCGATGAGCGAGCGCTTCACCGTCCACTCGATCGACGGCTACTCGATCTCGCAGAAGGACCCGACCATGTCCTCCGCAGGCTCCAGGCCTTCCACCGTCTGGTTCGTCTGCGACTCGCTGCACCAGTACGCCGACATGGGGATCTTCCGTCCTCGCTCCGGAGGCCCCACCTCCGTCCAGTGCGAGGCGAACGCGCGCGCGCTGGCGAGACGGCTGAATGAGCGCCTGGCCCCCTGAGCGCTGCACGCGCTGGAAGAACGGCCGCCGCGTCAAGTGGACGACCGACTGGAAGCTGGTCGAGAAGGCCTCCGGGCAGAAGGACGTGAAGATCACCGAGTACCGCTCGCTGAAGCCGGAGTTCAGCGGCTGGGAGATCGAGTGGTGGGAGAGGCGATGAGGTTCACCGTCAACGGCGCCCCCCAGCCCGCCGGGAGCAAGCGAGGCTTCGTGAGTAAGACCGGCAGGGTGATCATCACCGACGACGCGAAAAACTCCCGCCCCTGGAAGGCGCTTGTTGCGGACGCGGCAGCGCAGGCGATGGGGGACGGGGCAGACCTCTATCACGGCCCCCTGCGCGTCTTCATCGAGTTCTACTTCGTCCGGCCCAAGTCGCACTTCGGCACCGGCAGGAACGCGATGAAGCTGAAGCCGTCCGCGCCGAGGTGGCCCGCGGTGAAGCCGGACGTGGACAAGCTGTCGCGCGCGGTGATGGACGCCTGCACCGGGATCGTCTGGCGTGACGACGCACAAGTTGTGCAGAAGGTTGTGGAGAAACGCTACGCCTCCTGGTCACGCGCGGAGGTGACGGTGGAGATGGCGACCGATCTGGGGCTGTTCCCGATCGAGAAGCTGGACTCGCGCAGGATCTGACGTAGGCTCCCTCCATGCCCTCTTGGTGGCAGGAGCCATACCCCGGCGCTCCACCGCCGAAAGGGCTACCTCCTTTCATCCGCGCTCTCTACCCGCCCTCGGCGAAGAACAAGGGCAAGACCCCCTCCTCCGACGGCCCGGACGTGGAGGCGGTCAAGCGCGCGGTCTCGCGCCTCGGACGCTGGCCCTGGCAGAGCTTCGATGACTCCTACTCCGACCGCTTCGCACTCGGCGATCCCTCCTCCGTCGTCGGCAACTCCGGCATGGCCGGGTTCCAGCGCCAGCAAGGAATCGAGGACACCGGTTGGATGGGGGAGACGACCTACAACGCGCTCGCCTACGCGACCATCCCGGTTGGCCTCCCGCACGCCGGGGAGCCTGCTTTCGACGCGACGGCGATCGACCTGCTCAAGCAGGCGGCGACGGAGACCCCGGCCGGGAAGCTGACCCGCAAGGCCTTCCCCTCCCCCAACTACTCAGGACGGGGCGGGGTCAGCGTCAGGCTGATCGTCCTGCACACTGCGGAGGGAGCGCGGACGATCGCCGAGCTTGGGAACTACTTCGCCAACCCCTCCGTTGACGCCAGTTCCCACGTGGGCATAGACGACCAGGCCGGTGTGGTCGGTGAATACGTACAGCGTGCTTCCAAGGCCTGGACTGCCGCCAACGCCAACCCTGTCGCCGTCCAGGCCGAACTGTGCGGCTTTGCCAGCTGGTCTGCGTCGGAATGGAATCAGCATCCCCAGATGCTGGAGAATACGGCTCGTTGGATCGCGGAGGAATCGGACGCTTTCTCGATCCCGATCGTCAAGCTGACGAGCACCCAGGCTCAGGGTTCGGGCCGCGGTGTCTGCCAGCACGTCGATCTGGGGGGATGGGGAGGGGGGCACTGGGACTGTGGCGGCAACTTTCCGATCGACAAGGTTCTGGAGATGGCTAAGGGGTTCTAGAACGGGGATGGACGAGCGGATGGAACGGCTGCTGGAGAAGGAGGAGGGCCAAGAGCCGGAACGAGTCGTCTGGCCGGAGCCGCGCGAAGACCCCGAGGAGGAGCCGTCCGAGCCGTGGGCGCGCTCGGGGCAGCATCCGAAGAAGCCCTTCCCGGGTTGGGAGCGTGAGTCCTGAACGGATCGCCGCTCTCGGCGCGCTCCTCTCGGGCATCGGCAGCGCCCTGGCCTCGATCCGCTACGTGCGCGGCGCACGCCAGCGCGCTCTGGACGACTGTGACAAGCGGATGAAGGCGTACCAGGATGGGATTCGTGAGGGGCGTAAGCACCCGTGAACCGGCTGCTCGTCTGGCTTCTCTCCGGCTTGGCGCTGGCCGGAGCGTCGGGTTTCCTGGCTGCGACGGCGATCGGGGTGGGGACGCAGGCGCCGCAGCGGACGGTGACGATCGATGTTGCGACCGGAGCGACCGGGCCACAGGGGCCGCCGGGGAGTCCGGGGGCGGAGTCCTGCCCGGACGGGTACACGTTCGGGGCCGTCGTCTTCAACGCGCCGGGCGGGCACCAGCAGCAGATAGCGACCTGCCTCAAGGACTAAGGAGGAGCAGATGGCGAAGAAGCATCCCGGCTTCAAGAGTGTCCAGTCGAAGATCGCCAAGCAGCAGGGCGTATCGCAGGCCCGGGCCGGGGCGATCCTGGCCGCCTCGACACGCAAGGCCTCGGCGAAGGCGAAGAAGGCGAACCCGCGTCTGAAGAGGGTGAAGTGATGGCCGGAAAGACCAGCAACTTCGGCGGCAAGCAGGCGCCTCCGTTCGGGAAGGGCGGCAGCAAGAAGAAGGTCTCGACCGCGACCCTGAAGAAGCGCGAAGCGGCGCTGGAGAAGACGAAGCGCAAGACGGCCGCCGAGGCGAGGCTGGAGGCTGAGATCTCCAAGCGCACCGGCAAGCCTTACAAGGGGAAGCGCTGATGCCCGGCAAGAAGTACGCCTCGATCAAGAAGCCCGCCATGTACGAGGACTTGCGGCAGAAGGGGCTGTCGAAGAGTTCGGCCGCGGCGATCAGTAACGCGGCAGCGGCGGGAACGTTGAAGCACGGCAAGCGTAAACGGAGGACGAGGAGGACGAAATGAACCGCGTCGTCTCGCTCGGAGACATCGCACTGGCAGTGATCGCCGTCTGCGTGGTGATCGCCGTCTTCAACGGCTGGGGCAACTAGTTGGCGCGAGTCCCGCCTCTGCCGAAGGGGAAGAAGGCCGACTTCACGATCGGCCCTCCTTCGGCGCCTGTTCGTCTGCATGACCCTGTGCTGGCGAACGTCTGGCGGGCGCTCCATCTTCGCGGCACGCCGCCGCCGGTCTACATGCAGGACATGGGGCCGTTCAACTCCGGCTTTCAGCCCTGGGCGAATCGCAGCGTCTACCTGTCCCCGAAGGTGGTGCAGGACCTGCGTCGGGGGCCTCTGGCGATGATGGGGCCTGACTGGTCTCGCAGCCCGGGGCGAGGAGAGGGGCTGCGGGTGCTGGCGCACGAGTACGCACACACGAACCAGCCGCGCGTGTTTCCGCGTCGCCGCTTCGAAGCTGGCGCAGACGCCTATTCGAACTACTCGCTGCCGGGGCTGAGCAAGGCCCTCGGCTTGCCGCCGAATTCCGTGGGGCAGTCATGGTCGTACCCGAACTTCGTGCGGGCGCTCTACCACTCGCTCGGCCCCGCCGCGGCGGACAGGTTTGTCGAGCGGGGGCAGTTCGGGCGTTAGGCTCGATCGGGGCGCGGCTTAGTGGAGGGCCGCGCCCCTTTCCACGTGAAAACGGGCTACGGACGGCAGGCCCACGGCCTCCAGCCCGCAGTGCGCCAGTAGCGGGAGGCGGCTCTCGCCTGGCCCCAGGCCGTCCAGGAGTGTCCGTAGCGGGCACGCTCCAAACTGCCCATCTGGAACAGGCCCAGGTACTGGCCGTTGTGGGCGTAGACGTTCCAGCGTGACTCGCACCAGGCCACCGTCTCGGCCTCCTGCCAGTGCGAGCCGAACCAGTAGACGATCGCTTGGTGAACTGAGGCCGGTGCGCTGTATGTTCCAGATCCTGCTTGCTGGGGAGCGAGTAGGAACGCGAGCGCGCCCGCCAAGGCGGCGAGGGCTTTCACACGGGTGTCCTCCTTGCTACGGCGGGCCGCTCACACCAGCGACGCGGCCCTCGTTGTCAAGATCGGCAGAGCATAATCGGATCGGATGACGACCGCAGCCCCGGCGATCTACGAGGAGGCCGAGCGGATCCGCGCCCTCCGTTTCCTACGCCGGAGGCGTGCGAAGGAGCACGCGGCCTTCCTGATGCAGTTCATGCACTGCGTCGATGCGAAGACCGGCGAGGAGTTCGACTTCGACCTCCTGACCGAGGAGGAGCGTCGCTCGATCAGCTTGGGGGGGGAGCCGGGCAAGTGGTTCTGGCACCGCCAGGTCCTGGACGACTGGCAGGCGCAGGAGGTGAGCCTGGAGTACAAGGCCCGTCAGATCGGCGTCACCTGGCTCGCGGCGGGCTACGGCCTCTGGCTGGCGCTCTACCGGCCCGGCACCAGGGTGCTGATCATCTCGATCAACCTGGAGGAGGCGCAGAAGGTGATCGCCCGCGTCTGGGGGATGTACCTCTCCCTGCCCGAGCACCTCCGCGAGCACGTGCAGCTGATCAAGCCTTCGCGCGGAGGCGCTCCCTCGCAGGAGATCGAGTGGCTCGACCCCACCACCAACAAGCGCTCCTCCATCCTCGCCCTCCCCTCCACGCCCAAGGCGGGCCACGGCGAGACGGCGGCGCTGGTGATTCTGGACGAGTTCGCGCGGCAGGACTTCGCGCGCGAGTCCTGGAAGGCGGCCTTCCCGATCATCGACGGCGGCGGCAGGGCGATCATCATCTCGACCGCCAACGGTGTCTCCTCCGAGGACACCGAGGGGGAGGCGCAGGGGAACTTCTTCCACTACCTCTGGGTCAACTCCGACTCGATGGGGATCGACAAGCGCTTCTTCAGCGTCTTCACCCACCCCGACCGCGACCAGACCTGGTACGAGACCCGGGCGCGCAGGCTCCCCCCGAGCGACCGGGCCGAGATGTACCCGCGCAGCCCCGAGGAGGGCTTCATCTCCTCCGGCCGCTGCTGGTTCGACCTGGAGAAGCTGAACGAGTACCAGCAGCGCTGGCGGAAGGAGAAGCGCAAGTTCCTCTACCGGATGGACTTCCTCGACAAGCCGGGCTTCGCCACGGTCAAGCGGGGCAAGCACGGCTTCTGGCGGGTCTACGAGGAGCCGAAGGACGGGCACGGCTACGCGATCGCCGCGGACGTCGCCACCGGCTCCGGGGACGACTTCTCGGCCGCCTTCGTGATCGACCTGACGAACGGCAGGTGGGTGGCCGAGTTCCACGGCAAGATCGAGGAGGACCTGTTTGGCGTGCAGCTGTACTTCATGGGGCGCCGCTACCACGACGCGCTGGTCGCGGTTGAGACGCAGGGCGGCTACGGGCGCACGACGGTCGTCTCGATGCGGACGGTGATCAAGGGCCGCACGCCCTACGCGAAGATGTACCGGCACCGAATCGGTTTCGAAGAGACGACCAACCCGGACGACCGTGAGGGCTACGGCTTCCCGATGAACCAGTCCACCAGGCCGCTGGTGATCGCGCAGCTGGAGGAATGGATCCGGGACGAGCTTTGCCCCTGGATCAGCCCCGAACTCGACTCGGAGCTACGGACGTTTTCCAAGCGGGAAACGCGACCCTCGCCGCGCGCCCTCGACGGCTGCAACGACGACCGCGTGATGGCCGCCGGGGTTTCGCTTGAGATGTACCGACTGTATGGTCACCACGAACGCAAGCGCCGCCGCAAGCCGCAGAGACAGCGCTGGAGAGAGTCGATGTACGCGCACGAAGTCCGAGCCTAAGGAGGCAACGATGGCGATGGATCTGATCGCAGGACGTGCTGCACCCGGGGGTCTCGCCCCTCCCGTCGGCCCTCCTGGCCCTCCTCCTCCGGGTCTCGCCGCCCTGCTGGGCGCCGCGGGGCCGCCGCCCGACCAGTCTGGGATGCCGCCCGATCAATCCGGTCTCCCGCCCGACCAGGGCCTTCCGCCCGATCAGTCCGGCCAGTTCGCCGCCGACCAGGGCGGCCCGCCCGACCAGAGCCAGCAGCTGTCGGAGCCGGAGGCGCTCGACAACGTCCTCAGCGCGATTGACGACTACATGTCGATCGGCACTCTCAGCGAGCAGGACAAGCTGATCGCCGAGAAAATGTCCACGATGGCGCAGCAGCTGAAGGCGTCGAACGAGAAGATGTCCGACCAACTCTCCGGAGGCAGCCCGGCTGCTCGCAAGGCCCTCAGCGGCGCTGCCGGTGGCGCACTGTCTCCTGGCAACGGCGGCAACGGCGGCGGCGGGGGCGGTGGAGGCGGCCAGGGCGGCTACTGATGGCGAAGACGCCCCCTTCCTACAACCCGCCGCAGAAGGACAAGGCGGCGATCGAAGAGGTCATTCGTTGCGTCGATGAAGCCCGGCGCTGGCACAACGCCTTCGCTCGCAAGGTCGAGAAGCGCTACGAGGCCTGGCGGGGGATGCTCCCCTCGGGGAGCAGCAAGCCTCCGGGCTGGCGCTCTCAACAGCATCCTCCCTACCTGATCAACATCGTGGAAGGGATGCTCTCCTCGCTGGAGGAGGAGAACCCGCTCTGGACGGTCACCCCGAGGGCGCTCCCGGAGATGACCGCCGCCGAGGCGATGATGGCTGCCGACGGCGCCGATATCGCCTCCTACCTGCTCACTCACCAGATGCGGGTCGATCAGTTCGCGGAGAAGGCAGGCCCCTTCTCCCACCAGGACCTGATCGCCGGGTTCACGGTCGGGAAGGTCTTCTGGCTGAAGAAGGAGGTCTCGCACCACTACCTGGACGAGACTCCCGCGCTGATGTACGACGAGACGGGCGGCACGATCGACATCGCCAACTCGCTGGAGGAGACGACCGACCTCGTCCTGCTCCGCGACGACCCGACCCTGGAGGTCAGGGACGTGCGCGACTTCATGTACCCGGAGTCGGCGACCTCGATCGACACGGCTCCCTGGGTGATCGACCGCACCTACGTCACCTACGACACGCTGGAGAAGCTGGAGGCGCTCGGCGTCTACAAGAACGTCAAGTACGTCAGAGAGACGCACATGGACGAGACGCCGCAGACCACCGACCCGGTGATGGAGCGCGAGCGGCGGCTACGGAACATCGACCGCACGCGCGGCCTGGTCGAGATCGTTGAGCTTTGGACGGACGACAAGGTGGTCACGGTTGCGAACGGCTCCGTGCTGCTCCGCAACGACTTCAACCCCTTCACGCACGGGCGCAAGCCGTTCGTGATCTGCTCGGCGATCCCCGACCTGTTCCAGATCCCCGGCGTGAGCGTGATCGAGGGACTGGCGCAGATGCAGGAGATGCTCTGGACGCTGACCAACCTGCGCCTCGACGCGACCAGGATCGCGGCCAACGTGATCACGATGATCCGCGGCGATGTCGATGACCCGGAGCAGTACGAGTGGGCACCGGAGGCGCAGTGGATCGTCCCCGACCCGAACGCGGTCAAGGTCATGGACATGTCGGCTGTCGCCGCAGCCGCGGCCTCCACGCTCCAGGCGGAGGGCCTGCTCCGCGGCGATATCCAGAACGTGATGGGCGGTCTTCCCTTCACCGGGGGCGCGCAGTCGCAGACGCTGCCGACCGACACGGCGACCGGCGTCTCGATCGTGACCAACATCGCCCAGGCGATCCTCGCCCGGCGCAAGTCCCAGTACCAGCGGGCGTTCGGGAAGATCGGGCAGATGTTCCTGGAACTCGACCAGCAATTCCTGCGCGAGAACAAGCTGGTCGAGATTCTCGGCGCGGACAACACGCGCCGTTACCTGGAGGTCAGCCCGTTGGACATCCAGGGGATCTACGACGTGGAGTTGGACGTCACCGGAGAGTCGATGCTGCGCCAGGAGCGCCGCGCCGAGAGTCAGGCGCTGGTGACGATGGCGGTGCAGTCGGCGATCATCATGGCCCAGGCCGGTCAGCCGCTGAACTTGCGCCGCTTCTGGGAGAAGCTGCTCGACTCCTACAGCATCACCGACAAGGCGACCTACTTCTCCGACACGCCCGCGCCGCAGCTTCAGGCGCCGCAGGGGGCCGGGCAGTCGGGGCAGTCCGGTGCCGTCCCGCCGACGCCGCCGCAGATCATGGCGCCGAGTAACGGCAACGGCACGGCGCCGCAAGGGATCACGAATCCTTCCCTGGCCGCCGGGCCGACCTCCCCCTCCTCTCCGGTCAGCATGTCGGCTTCGGCGCCGATGCAGCAGGCGCTGGCGCGCACGGGCGCGGGTAGGTCTGCATGAACGAGGAGTCGGAACGGATCCTGCGCCACCGGGCCGAACTGCTCTCCGGGCTGCTCAAGCAGGAGGGATTCCAGCTGCTGGAGGAGACGCTCTTGAGGAAGGAGAAGCAGCTGTCGGAGACGCACTGGTCGATCCTGATGTCGGACGAGCCGCCGCCTGACATCGCCGAGAAGACGGTCGAGTTGAAGGGGTTCCTGCGCGGGATGCGCTACGCGATCGCCATCCCCAAGGGGGCCGAGCGGAAGCGAAACGGAGAGGTCGAACTTGAAGACGAGGAGATCGAGGATGGGTGGAGCGCATGGGTAGTGAGATAGAGGATCCGAACCTGGCCGACCTGCCGGACGAGGCCTACGAGGAGGTCGGCGAAGAGGGACTGAACGTCCCGCAGCTGGAGCTACGGATCCGCGCCAAGCGCGAGCAGGCGATGCAGGACGCCGGGCTGCTCTCTCCGCCGGGTCCGGACGAGCCGATTGAGGAAGTTCCCGAGGAGGAGCCGGAGTCGGAGCCGGTTGAGCCAGAGGAGCCGGAGCAGGAGGAGCGGCAGGAGGACTTTTACCTCGCCCGCTACAAGACACGCGAGGAGGCGGAACGGGGCCACGCGGAGAAGGACGCGACGATCGACCGTCTCTACCGTGAGCGGGCAGAGCGGGACCAGCAGCAGGAGCAGCAGGCGCAGGGGGAAGAGCAGGGCTTCGATCCGCAGGCCTGGAGCGAATGGGCGGCCGAGGCCGTCGCCAACGGCGCCGCCGAGCAGGGAGCGATGGCCGCGCTCAACGCCCCCAACGGGGGCGAGCGCGCCCTCGACATCTACATCGCGCACTGGATGGACGACCCAGATCAGCGCGGTCAGGCGCTCGCCTTCAACAACGCCGCCACTCGCCATCTCGCCACGCAGCTTGCCCTCCAGGCCGTCGCGCCGCTCTTACGAGATCGGCAGGCCCAGGAGACCGAGAACGAAGCCGTTCGGGCGCGTGCGACCCTGGCTTCCAGGCATCCCGACTACGAGGAGATGGAGCGGGAGATGGATCGCCTGGTGCTGGAGGAGAACGGCGTTCTCGATGACGACCAGAAGCAGTGGCTGGAGGACACGGCCCGCGAGAAGGGCTTCCAGGGCAAGGTCCACGTGCTGGAGTACCTCTACTCGGTCGCTTCCCAGACCACCACTCCGCAGCGGCGCAAGGCTCAGGCGGCTGAGCGCGGCCGTAGAAAAGCGGCCTCCGATGCCGCTAAAGTCTCGGCAACCGTGTCTTCCTCCGAGGCCACCGGCACTCGCACCCCTCTCTCCGAGGCCGAGCTAGCCGTCCGCGCGAAGAAGAACGCGATCCGAGCGAAGCTGGGCCAGCCCTTACTCCCGACGGAGTAGCTGCACCCCCTCCTTCAGCGGAGACAACTGAGTTCGCAGTCTCGGTCTGAAAGGAGTCCCTATGAGCACGATCCAGAAGGGCACCGTCTCCACGACGGAAGTCCTTCAGGACTCG